>FWPU01004484.1_pt1 | contig 32427 bp, 22 predicted proteins | sample 2228361 | NCBI WGS metagenome assembly FWPU01 (sample SAMEA103939777, study PRJEB20133) | metagenome
TTAAACTGCAAATTTCCCCTCCATTTTTCTTTTTTGACATTTCAAAGAACTAGTCCCGGATTTTTCTTCAGAAAATGTGTACCCTTACTAAAGAAGAATAACTTTGCGACCCTAAAGTAATTGTTTATCAGCTCATTATCCCATGAAAAAGATCGCTATTTTGCTTCTTCTTCTCGCGGCTTACCCTCTTTTGGGTCAGGAAATTTCAGACTCTCTTGAGCAGAAACGCCTGCAAGAGATTTCGGTCAGCGCCCGTCGCTTAGAGTTTTACTTTGCGCCTCCTGTGCAGGGCACTTATCTGTGGGAGGGCAAGAAAAGCGAGGTCATCTCAGTGGCAAATGTAAATGCCAACATCGCTGAGAAAGTAAGCCGCCAAGTGTTTGCTCGTGTACCCGGGGTGTTTGTGTACGATATGGACGGCACGGGCAATCAGGTAAACATAGCTACCCGCGGATTGGACCCTCACCGGGCATGGGAGTTTAATGTCCGCACCAACGGCATCCTTACCAACTCCGACCTTTACGGTTATCCCGCCAGCCATTTCACCTTGCCCTTTGAGGCGCTGGAGCGCATCGAGTTGGTGCGCGGCACCGGAGCGCTGCAGTACGGAGCGCAGTTTGGTGGTATGCTCAATTTTATTGTCAAGCGGCCCGATACCACGCGCGTGCTGTCGGGGGAGAGTTTTACTTCTGTAGGTTCCTATGGGCTGTTGAGTGCCTATCAGGCTGTGGGTGGGCGCAAAGGCCCTTGGGAATACTACGCCTTCTACAGCCGCCGGACATCTAGAGGCTACCGGGAAAACAGCCGCTCAGACTACGATGGGCAGGGACTGATGTTGCGCTACGAACCTTCCTCCCGCCTCAGCCTGCGCGCTGAGTTGTTCCGTTCTTATTACCTGTACAAAATACCCGGCCCACTGACAGATGCTCAATTTATGGAAAACCCGCGTCAGGCTACGCGTTTCCGCAATTACTATTCTCCAGAAATCTGGCTCCCCTCGCTGACGATGGTGTGGCAGGTTGGCGCATACACGCGCGTGCAAGGCACTATATCTGGTATTTTTGGGGAGCGACGCAGCGTGCTATTCGACCGGCCCGCCACCATTAAGGATACCATTGACCGCAATACTGGAGAGTTCGGAAGGCGACAGGTGGATATTGACATCTACAATAGCAAAACAGCCGAGATCCGCCTCCTGCACGAGTATGCCTTAGGTAGCCAGGCTGGCTCTGTCCTGACGGCGGGCGTACAATACATCCACAACGACTTTAGGCGTTTGCAGCAAGGGCGCGGCACTACCGGCTTGGACTACGACCTCTCCATCGGCCCAGAGGGCTGGGGGCGCGATCTTTGGATGCGCACGCGCAACCTGGCCCTGTTTGTCGAGAACAAGTTTCAGCTGCTGCCTCGCCTGTCTATCACACCGGGGGCGCGAGTAGAACTGGGCCAAACGGCCGTGGAGGGCAATGTGTCCTACCTCCCGCCCGCTGAAATAGAGACCACCGTGAAGCGCAGCTTTCCACTTTTCGGAGCCAGCGCTGCCTACACCCTGAACCGCATGCAAAACCTCTACGCTGGCTTCTCTAAGGCATACCGCCCTGTTTTGTTCAAAGACGTCATACCGGCTAACCCTTACGAGCGCACCGACCCCAATATCCGGGATGGCAATGGATATAACGCTGAAATAGGCTGGCGCGGCAAAAGCTATAACTTCCGTTGGGATGTCAGCGCCTTTTACATGCGCTACGACCATCGCTTGGGCAGCGTTTCCCTTTATTACGACCGCTTAGATACTGTCATCCTGTGGCGCACTAACATCGGCAACTCGCGCACTGTGGGTATTGAGATATATGCTGAGTACGGCACTCCGCTGGGCGACGACGCCCATCTATCCGTTTTCACGGCCACTACCTGGATGGACGCCAAGTATCTGGGAGACTCCATACGCGTCAGTGCCACGGAAAACCGCAGCATCGCTGGTAAAAGAGTGGAATCTGTGCCCGAATGGATATCGCGCAATGGCCTGAACCTCCGCTACAAAACCCTGGCGGCATCCCTCCTATACAGCTACACAGCCGAAACTTTCGCCGACCCGCTGAATACCTTCCAGCCTAATGCAACAGGTGCCGTCGGTTTGGTGCCTTCGTATGGTCTGCTCGATATCAACCTCTCCTGGCAAATACTGCCGCAGCTTAATCTTCGGCTGAGTATCAATAACCTGACAGACAGACAGTACTTCACCAAACGGCCCACGTTCTATCCCGGCCCGGGGGTGTGGCCTTCTGATGGGCGAACCTTCACCCTCATGGCACAGTTGGCTTGGTAAGCCCAAGGACGGTACTCTGGCTGTCGGGCGCCAACATGAGGCCGCGTAGGAAGGCAAAGATGGACCACCACCATGGCTGTTTTTTGGGGGGGTGAAATGGTACACCTTTTCTGGCGAGAAATCCGGGAGAGGTCTCTCAAACCACCTGAGCCGCTCTCACCGAGGTCGTTTTTTGGGGAAAAACAGCCTCGGCGCTTTGGCTAGGCTTTTTCGCGCACCTGCACCCATAGCGCTCCGGCTTGGGCTTGAGCATGTGCCCGCCTCGCCCTAGGGTCTTAATAATGGGGTGGCGGCACCTCAGGGTCGCCGTGCTTGGCGCGGAGGCAGGAAGCTGTCATTTCGCGATTATTAAGGCCCGAAAACGGGACGAAAACACGCACAGGGCCAAAGAGGAGCCGCGTGCCCAGCTGCTACGCCCACAGCAGCCGCGCTGAAGACGGCGGCCGTTTTTTCACCCTAAAAAATGGAGGAGGAAAAGGTGGCTGCACTTACTGCTGTTTCTTGTGCTTTGGCAGGGCTTGTTGCCAGCGGAGTGTCTCGACCAACCGGCTGACGTCTTGGCGCATGAAATCGAGCACGGGCGCCAATGAGTCTGGGCGGGCTTGGGTCTTGAAATACAGGGCGCCGCGCAGGAAATGCCGGGTGGAGTCGGTCAAGAAAAACTGGTAGGAAGATGCTGTGGCGCCCTCCAAGGAGAAGACGATGCCATGAACGCGGTCGGTGTTGCGGTGTATGGGTATTTCTTCAATGTAGCTAGCTTTGATGTTGTGCTTTTGAGCCATGGTGAAGGCATCCTGTACCAGTTCATCGAAGCGCGCCCTGTTGGTAATGGGGTAATAGCTGCAGTGGATTTGGGCATTTAGGGCGGGCACGTGAAGGGTAAACCAGCAGCTGCTTTTAGGCCCTTCGTCGAAGAAGGAAACATCCTGTTCGACTTCGGCATAAGCGGGCATGTCGAAGGTGAAAGGGCAGCCACCGGCCGTGAAGGGGACGTATGTTTTTTCCGGGTAGATAACCCGTGGATAAGCGCGCGGTTTTGGCACAGGGACGTACTCCTGACAGGCTGCCCAGGCCAAGGCCATGATGAGGGATAGGGTTAAAGAGCGGAAATATCGCATAAGGGGCGCTCGGAAGGCTTAAGGATGACTTTGAAGCAAGTTGATGCTGATGGTTGCCAGTTCCGGGTTTGGGAATAGGGCTTGTTGGTGCGGTGTGGGTACCAAGCCTGCCTCTTCAGCGATGCGATGGAAGATGTCGGCTTCCAGGATGTACTGGTCAGAGAAGCCGTGCGTAGCGTCGTAGGCGGTGGCTGGGGTTCGGCCCAGGTGGGCGGCAGTGCGCTCAGGGGGCAAGGTGTGCAGTTCGATGACGAGCAAGCCAAAACGGCCCACATAAGGTGCCCATCGCCGAAGATGCTCCAGCAGGCTGGCCTCTACGTCGTTGTTGTTCAGTCGCTGACCTCTGTAGGCGTAAGCTCCGGTAGAAGTGCTCATTCGGGAGGGCGGTTGCTGGGGAGGGTTCCATGGGCGATTGTGGTCGAGAAAGGTGCGCACATGGAGCAGGTCTTCGATACGGATACCGTAATCGTCGCGCAGGTCGCGAGCCATCTGGTCGGGTTGGCTGATGTCGCCCCACATGACCTTGGCCCAGATGTCGGCTTTTGAGAGGTTGGCGCGCGTAACGCGGAGGGCCACTTCGTTGAAGTCGGCACCCACAAGGAAGAGTGGGTGCTCATCGAGCATTTCGCCGCGGAGGGTGCGCCGCGAGACGACATCGAAAAGATGCTCGAGCAAGGCGCCATTGCCGCAGCCCATGTCGGCGATGCCTCGGGGCTGTTCCTCAATGGGACGGTTAAATATTTCTACGACGATGTCATCGAGTTTGCTGAAGTAGGTAGCATGAGCGCCGCCGCTGCCCCAGACATTCATCTCGCGGTCTACGTGCAATTCTGGGCCGCCGGGTGCGGTGTTCCAGAGCACTTCCGGGTTGCCAAAGATGAGCTCGTCCACTTGGCGGAAAGTAGGGATGTAGGATACTGTTACGCCGTAGGCGCTGGCGCGCTGAGCTAAAAAGAGGCCTTTTTCCGTAAAGCGATAGGTGGTTCCGCGCTTTTCGAACCAGCCTAGGAAGGTGAAGAAATCGAGGATTTTACCAAAGCTTTCGGCATCCTCGTGGAACTCTTCAGGTTTGAAGGAGGCCTCCATGAAGTACTTGTGAAACATGCCGCCCATGCCCAAGGCGACTACTGTAGGGCCTATGGCGATGCCTTCGATGTGGCTGAGCACTTGGTGTTGGATCTGCTGCTCGGCCTCTGAGGTGCTGGGTGGCAGGTCATATGCTCGTTGGTATTTTTTGAAGATGCGCTCCAAGGCATTGAAAGGGGCGCGTTCGAACTTGCGGCGGTGAAAGCGCCCTGAGAAACGCAACAGCTCTACCACGTCCTTGTAGAGTGGGCAAAGGCCAAAGGCCATGGAGCTGACGTCGTTGGTGCGGCAGTGCACCGTGTTGGAGGCGTTGTCCACGCGATAGTCGAGCCAACCTTGGGAGGCCAATACGCGCAGGGCGACATTCAGGTAGCCCTCGTTGGCGCGGAAGCGTTCGGAGAGCTCTGCAAGTTCCACTTCCTCATGCTGAAGCAGGTATTCCAGCACTCCCTTTTCCAGCAGGGCGTAGGCCGTTGGCGCGGTGGCGATGCCATCCAGATGGCGAAAGATGGCGCCTCTGAGGGCTGATTTTTCTGCTCGAGTCATTTACCAGGAGATATCGTCGTCTTCTGGCGGGTTTTTGCGCGCAGAAGATTTTCGTCCTGGGCGGTTTTCCTCCTGCTCCTCCTCATCGAGGTCTTCGTCTTCGAAGTCTTCCTCGTCAAAGTCCTCATCTTCAAATTCTGCGAAATCGTCTGCGCGCTCGTCTTCACCGGATTGGTTTTGTTGTTGCGCTTCCCATTCGGCTTGGCGGCGGTCAAATTCCTCGTAGTCGAAGTCGGGCATGAGGTCAGTTTTTACGTGTTCAACGACTTCATTGAGGGAAGCGACAAAGCGGTTGAAGTCTTCTTTGTAAAGGAAGATTTTATGCCGGCGATAGCCATAGCCGTCTTCGCGGCGGGTGCTTTCTGTGATGGTAATGAAGTAGTCGTTGCCTCGAGTCTTGCGCACGTCAAAGAAATAGGTGCGCCTCTTGCCGGCTTTTACGCGCTTGGAGAAGACGCTTTCTTCGCCCTCGTGATTGCGCGAGTGATTGTACTCACCGCGGTCTCGCCAGTTTCCGCGCTCCCGGTATGCGTCTCGTTCGCGGTATGCACCTCGCTCGCGATTACCTCCTCCTCGTTCGCGGCGGTCGAAATTGCGTTGATGGTTGCCAGAGTTGCGCCGCCTAAAAGACCCGTATTCCACTTCGTTAAGTTTTGTGAAAGAAATAGGTTGCCATAAACACGAGCAAAGGTAGACGTTCCGGCAAATCCGAGCTCTTTTTTAATTGCTACAGCCGTTGCCGTTTGGTTTAGGTGCGGCGTATGAGCACTCCTTTTGGACCAGCAGAGGAGTTGGTAGCTTACTGAGCAGACCAGGCACGCCGGCCGGCAACGATGGTATGGAGTACCTTAGCCTTGAGAATTTGCTCAGGAGGGCATTCTAACAGGTTTTCAGAAAGCACAGCCACGTCAGCCCTTTTGCCGGGGGTAAGCGAGCCTTTTTCCTGCTCTTCAAAGGCGGCGTAGGCATTCCAGAGGGTGTATGATAGCAAAGCCTCTTGGCGCGTCATGGCGTGTTCGGGAAAGAAGGCTTCGCCGGTATCAGGTCGTTTGCGCGTAACGGCGGCATAAATACAGGCCAAGGGGTTGACGTCTTCCACGGGTGTGTCGGTTCCGTTGGCCAAGTGAGCACCTGTGTCTAGCAGCTGATGCCACGGGTACGCACCTGTGCGCGCGCGCTCTACTCCTAATCGCTTGACGACAAAGGGCGCATCGCTGGTGCAATGCACTGCCTGCACGGAGGCGATGACTCCCAGAGCGCCAAAACGCGGGATATCTTCGGGGTCGAGGTGCTGGGCGTGCTCTACGCGCCAGCGCAGGTCCTTGTCTGGGCCAACGATGGCTTCGTATAAGTCGAGCAATTCGCGGTTGGCGCGGTCTCCGATAGCGTGTACGCACAGTTGCAGGCCGTGCTGGCGGCAGGCCTCTGCAATGCGGCGGAGGGTATCGAGCGGTGTAACATTTTGCCCAGTGTGGCCGGGCTTGTCGGCGTAGGGTTGTAGTAGCCAGGCGCCATAGGAGCCGAGGGCGCCATCGAGGTATGCCTTTACAGCGCGCACCGTCAGGAATCCTCGGCCCGCGTTGAGGAGGGGGAACTCAGCCAGTCGCGGTAAGTCGGCGGCGCTGGGCTGCGCTATCATGACCCATAACCGTACGGGGAGCTGCCTGCTTTCGGCTAGGCGGCGCATTTCTTCAATTTCCCAAAAGCCACTGCCTGCGTCTTGGAAGGAGGTAATGCCATTGCGTAGGCAGGCTTCGGCGGCCAGGGCTACGGTGCGCTCTAAAGCAGCCCGCTTTTCTTCTTCGCTGCGCAGGTTTTTCCATGCGGCCAGTGGGCGCGTGATGAGTTCTATGGCATTTTCTTCAAAAACGCCCGTGAGCTTGCCTGAGGCATCGCGCACGATACGGCCTCCTACGGGGTCGGGTGTTTCTCGACTGATGCCGGCCAATTCCATAGCTTTGGCATTGGCCATGAGTGCGTGGCCGCTGGCGTGACGCAATACGACGGGGTGCTCTGGAGTGCGGGCGCTGAGTTCATCGTGATAAGGGTAGCCGTTAACCGCGCGTGCCAGCGGCTCAGTCCATTTCTCCTGGTGCCATCCTCGGCCTTCGATCCATTGACCCGGTGGCGTGCTGTTCACTTGTTGGGCAACGCGCTCCACCACCTCCGCCCAGGTGTTAGCTCCTCCGAGATTGACTATTTGAAGGCTTTGGCCTAAGCCCAAAAAGTGGCCATGCCCCTCGATGAAACCTGGCATGGCGAATGCGCCTTGTAGGTCTAATAGCTCTGTGTCGGCCCCTGCCAAGGAGCGCGCTGTAGCATCATCGCCCACGTACAGGATGGTGTCTCCTTTCATGGCGATAGCTGTGGCATAAAGCTGCGCACTGTCGGCCGTGAATATCTGACCGTTGTAAAGAATGAGCGTCGCAGTGTTCTTTTGTTTGGCATGGGTGCAGCCCAATAGAGCTAACGCAATGAGTGCAGCAGCAAGGAGGAGGTTCTTGTTCATGGCAATGCAGCGTTTGTTTTGGGGGCAATTTTAGGGTTTATGCGTCGCCTGTCTATCTTGAGTTTTCTAAGTAGCCCGGCGGCGGGCGATTTTCAGGTTTTACAGTGTCGGTTTTGAAAGGGTACACATTTTCCGGCGAGGGCTGTTTCCCAAAACGCCCGCACTGCGTCCGCTACCACCTGCGCTGCCCTCCTCGAGGCTGTTTTTTTGGGAAAAACGGCCTCGGCGCTTCGGCGTGGCTTTTTGGCGCACCCGCACCTGCGGAGCTCCGACCTGGGCCTGAGCATGTGCCCGTCTCGCCCCGGGGCCTTAATAACGGCGTAATAGCACCGCAGTGTCGCCGTGCTTGCAGGCGCGGAGGCGAGAGGCTGCTGTTTCGTCATTATTAAGGCCCGAAAGCGGGACGAAAACACGCACAGGGCCCAGCGGGAGCCGCGCGCTCAGCTACTACGCCCACAGCAGCCGCCCCGAAGCTGGCAGCCGTTTTTTCACCCCAAAAAAACGGAGGTGAGAAAGGCGGCGGCGGTGGAAAGTGGCCGCTTCTACTTTTCACTTCAAAATAGCAGGCCCTGCGGACACTCCGGAAAATATCTTTCATCATTCATCATTCATCATTTATCATTCATCATTCATCACTTCAAAATAGCAGGCCCTGCGGACGCTCTAGAAAATGTACCCTTTGCGAAGTGTCGGTAAAAAGGTGTTCGCAGCATTGGGCCATCGAGACCATTCGCCCTTCATCAGCATTTCTACACCACCTTTTACTGGCCTTTCTTTGCAGGTCAAAAACACACGAGGATATGGTGGCTTTTGAGCGGAGGGTTTTGTCAAATGGGTTGAGGGTGCTGGTGCACGAAGATGCGAACACGCCTTTGGCGGCGGTGAATGTGGCCTATTTGGTAGGTTCTCGCGATGAGCATCCCGAACGCACGGGCTTTGCTCACCTGTTCGAGCACCTCATGTTTTCGGGCAGCCGTAATGCGCCTAATTTTGATGACTGGCTGCAGCGGGCTGGCGGTGAAAACAATGCTTTCACGACAAATGACTATACGACCTTTTACGAAATATTGCCAGCCCAAAATGTCGAGACTGCACTTTTTTTGGAGAGCGACCGCATGTTGGACTTGCGCATTAGCCGGCGCGCCTTCGAGACGCAACGCCGTGTGGTGGTCGAAGAGTTCAAGGAGACCTGCTTAGGCGAGCCTTACGGCGACATGCTCCATCATTTGTCGGAGATGCTTTACCAGGTGCATCCCTATCGTTGGCCAGTAATAGGGTTAAGCCCTGAGCACATAGAAAGCGCAACGCTGGAAGAGGTGCGGGATTTTTACCGGCATTGGTACACGCCCAACAACGCCGTGTTGAGTATTTGCGGTCCGCTAAAGGTGGAAGAAGGCTTTGCCTTGGCGGAAAAGTGGTTTGGCAGCATCCCTGCAGGGCCTGTGCCCAAGCGTTCGCTACCCGTAGAGCCACCACAGACGGCGCTGCGGGCGCGTACCTTGAGGGCAGATGTGCCTGTGCCAGCGGTATTCATGGCCTTCCGGACGCCGCCGCGTTTAGACCCTGATTTTTATGCGGCAGACCTGCTGTCTGATGTGTTGGCGCTTGGGCAGTCTGCGCGCTTGTATCGCCGCTTGGTAAAAGAACAGCGGCTATTGGCTTCGGTGGATGCTTCCGTAACGGCGAGCTTCGACCCCGGCATGATGCTTATCGAGGCCAAACTCTCTGAAGGCTCGACACCTGAAGCAGTAATAGCGGCCATTTGGGAGGTGCTCAATGCCTTAACCCAAGCGCCCGTTGGCGAACGAGAGTTAGCTAAAATTCAGCACCGCTTCGAGAGCACGGTCATTTACTCGGAGACCAGCGTGCTGAACAAGGCGCAGTACTTGGGTTTTTACGAACTACTTCGAGAGGCTGAGCTGCTCAATCAGGAAGTGGATATCTATCGGCAGGTCAGTGCCGAAGATTTGCATCGGGTAGCGCGGCAGCTTTTTCGCCCAGAAAATGCTGTTGTGCTCGTTTATGAGCCAAAATTTGCCGCATGAGGGCACAGCCTTTTGGCTTTTTTGGGTTTTTAATGTTGGCTAACATGGCTGCTTTGTTTCACCATAAAACACCTGATCATGCTCGAACGAGAACCTGTAGTGCTGTGGAACCCTGACGCGCCTACGCTAGAGCGGGCGCACTTGACGCGCTACATGCGCTGGCTTGCAGTTCATAGGGGCCTTCACTTTTCGGATTACCACACTTTGTGGGCATGGTCAGCCGAGCACCCAGAGCAGTTTTGGGAGACGGTTTGGTTGTATTTCAACATCATCAGCCATACACCATACCGGCAAGTGCTGTCGGGCTACGAGATGCCAGGAGCAATTTGGTTTGAAGGCGCTACACTCAACTACGCCGAGCACGTATTTCGGTGGAAGCACTCAGAGCAGCCGGCACTCATTTTCGAAAATGAACGCGGCCAGCAAGAGCACGTCAGCTGGGCGGTCTTAGAGCAACAGGTGGCGGCTTTGGCCCAGTTCTTTCGCCATTGCGGCGTACAGCGCGGCGACCGCGTGGCTGCTTATATGCCCAACACTTGGCATGCGGCGGTGGCTGTGTTAGCGACCATGAGTATTGGGGCGGTGTGGTCGAGCTGCTCTCCAGACTTTGGTGTGAGCAGCGTAGTAGACCGCTTTGCTCAAATTGAACCTAAGGTGCTGCTGGCTGTAGATGGCTATACGTACAACGGAAAGCCCTTTGACAAGCGTGAGGCCGTTCGCGATATCTGCCGCCAACTGTCTTCACTGCGGCAGGTAGTCTTTGTACCCTACTTGGACGAACAGGCGCAACCAGAAGGGTTACCGGCAGCAACCCATTGGGCCGATGCATTGCGCACGCCTGCAGGCCCCCTCACTTTTGAGGCCTTGCCCTTTGAACACCCCTTGTGGATACTTTACTCTTCCGGAACAACTGGTGTGCCCAAGGCCATTGTGCACAGCCACGGTGGTAACCTGTTGGAACACCTCAAGTACTTGCATTTTCACAACGATGTGCATCCGGGCGAGCGCTTCTTCTGGTACTCAACGACGGGCTGGATGATGTGGAATTTCACCATTGGTTCGCTTTTGGCAGGGGCTACGGCGGTGTTATATGACGGTAGCCCGGGCTATCCTTCGTTGGATGTGCTGTGGAGCTTGGCTGAGCGAACGCGTATATCGCACTTTGGCACGAGTGCACCTTTTATTATTAGTTGCCGAAAGGCTGGACTTTCGCCTCGGGGCACTCATAACCTCTCTACCCTGCGAAGTATTGGCTCCACAGGTTCGCCGCTACCGCCGGAGGGTTTTCGATGGGTGTACGAGCACGTGAAACCCGACGTTTGGCTGGCTTCCATGTCGGGCGGCACCGATGTGTGTACGGCTTGGGTAGGCGGCAATCCTCTGCTTCCGGTGTATGAAGGGGAAATACAGTGCCGCTGTTTGGGCTGCGCCATGGAGAGCTGGGATGAAAACGGCCACCCGGTGCCACCCGGCGAAGTGGGCGAGATGGTCGTTACACGGCCCATGCCATCTATGCCGGTGTTTTTTTGGAATGACCCCGACGGCTCCAAGTATCGCTTTAGTTATTTTGAACACTATCCGGGCGTGTGGCGTCACGGGGACTGGCTCTGCATCACGCCACGCCAGACGCTCATCATTCTAGGGCGTTCCGATGCCACGCTTAACCGACAGGGAGTGCGCATCGGCACTGCGGAAATCTACCGAACTGTGGACAAAATCCCCGGTGTTCGCGATGCCCTCATCCTGAACTTGGAGCGCCCTGATGGCACCGACTGGATGCCGCTGTTTGTGTTGTTGGAGGCAGGAGTAACCTTGGACGGAACCTTGGAGCAACGCATTCGCCAAGCGCTGCGCTCAGAATGCAGCCCGCGCCATGTGCCAGATGCCATAGTGGCTGTGCCAGACATTCCTTACACCATTTCAGGCAAGAAAATGGAGACGCCTGTGAAGAAAATCCTTCAGAAAAAACCTTTGGACAAGGCCTACAACCCCGACGCCATGCGCAACCCTGAAGCCATGCAATTCTTCATTGAGTTTGCCGAAAAACTCCATCTTGGTGCATAAAAATGAGTGGCTTGCTGCAACCAGAAGCTTTTCTCGACTTGCGCGATGACCGCCCAATAGTGGATGTGCGCTCACCTGCTGAATACTCGCAGGGGCATATTCCTGGAGCCATCAATTTGCCGCTCTTCACCGATGAGGAGCGAGCCAAAGTAGGCACATTATACAAGCAGGCCGGAGCACAACCGGCATTCTTGCTCGGGTTGCAAATCGTTGGGCCAAAGCTGGAAGGCTTTGTGCGTCAGGCGTTGCAGCTGGCACCGCACCGGCGCATAGCAGTGCACTGTTGGCGCGGAGGACAACGAAGTGAAAGCATGGCTTGGCTTTTTCGGAAGGCGGGCTTTGAAGTAGCTGTTTTGGAAGGCGGCTACAAACGCTATCGGCGCTATGTGCTAGAGTGCTTAGAACAGCTGCCTTTTTACTTCATCGTTTTGGGAGGGAAGACGGGAGCGGGCAAGACGAAAATCCTCCATGCCTTGCAGCAGTTAGGCGAACAGGTGCTTGACTTAGAAGCCTTGGCCCACCACAAAGGTTCGTCTTTTGGCAGCATTGGCGAAGCGCCCCAGCCCACCCAAGAGCAATTTGAAAACGATCTGGCAGGGGCACTAAGGAAATTTCACTCAGCACGGCGCCTCTGGGTAGAAAACGAAAGCCGCAGCATCGGGCGCCTTTATCTACCGGCAGGCCTTTGGCAGCAGATGAAAAACGCTCCGTTGCTCCATATCGAGGTGCCTCACGCATACCGCATTCAAAACCTCATTGAGGATTACGCCTGGGCACCTTTACCCCAATTAGAGGAGGCTTTTCGCCGCATTGGCAAACGCCTTGGCGGCTTGCGCCTAAAGACGGCTTTAGAGGCTTTGCAGCGCGCTGATTTTACCACCGCTGCTGAAATGGCATTAGCCTACTACGATAAGACTTATTGCTTTGAAATAGAAAGCCGCCCTGCTTGGCAAGTACATCGCCTGGCTTTTGACGAGGGCAACCCTGGAGAGATAGCCCGACAATGTTGCCTTTGGGCTGATAAGTATCAGCTGAAACACGACCTGCAAACGCTCTAACTTTGTACTGCTGTCAGGACCATGTAAAACCGTAAATCATTCAAAAGCAAAATATTATGCACTACTACAGCCTCGGACAGATACCGCCTAAACGCCATACTCAATTCCGAAAGCCCGACGGCTCTCTGTACGCAGAGGAGCTCTTCAGCACCGAGGGCTTTAGCGATGTGTACTCGCTGCTGTACCACTGCAACCCGCCCACTCAGATCGTGCAGGTGGGTGAACCTTTTAGTGTTGCGCCGCGTACAGTGCATGACCGCCAGTTGAAGCATCGCTGCCTGAAAGGCTTCCAGATACACCCCGAAGATGACTACCTGCAGGCGCGCAAGCCAGTGTTGGTGAATGACGACTGCAAGATCACTTTGGCAGCACCCCGCAAGAGTATGGAAGAGTACTTCTTCAAAAATGCCGATGCCGATGAAATCATCTTTGTGCATGAAGGCTCTGGAGTGCTGCGCACCATGTACGGGAACGTCCGCTTCGAGTACGGCGATTATTTGGTGATACCACGCGGCACAGTGTATCAGCTGCATTTCGATGGGCCAGACAATCGCCTATTTATCGTGGAGAGCGCCGGCCCAGTAACTACTCCTAAGCGCTATCGCAATGAGTTTGGGCAATTGCTCGAGCATTCTCCGTTCTGCGAGCGCGATATTCGTAAACCCACTGATTTGGAAACACACGACGAACGCGGCGACTTCTTGTTCTTCATCAAAAAACAGGACACCATCTATCCCTATCACTATCTGAATCACCCCTTCGACCTCGTCGGATGGGACGGCTATTTGTACCCTTACGCTTTTTCCATTCACAACTTCGAACCCATCACTGGACGTATACACATGCCGCCGCCTATTCACCAGACTTTTGATGGGCGAAACTTCGTCGTGTGTTCCTTTGTGCCGCGCCTCTACGATTATCACCCGTTGGCCATTCCAGCGCCATATAATCATTCCAATATAGACTCTGACGAGGTGCTCTACTACGTGGATGGCGATTTTATGAGCCGCAAACATGTGGAGCGAGGTATGATTACCCTGCACCCTGGCGGCATTCCGCACGGGCCACACCCTGGGGCCGTAGAGCGCAGTATTGGTGCCAAAGAGACGCGCGAGTTGGCCGTTATGGTGGACACTTTCCGCCCCTTGCTCATGACGGAATACGCTGCCGGCATCGAAGACCCAGACTATTACAAGTCTTGGTTGAGCTAATGGTTCCGCGTTTCTTCTGTGGGCCAAGCGGCCAACGTGCGTGACAACTTGCGCATGCTGTGGGCCAATTGAGCTGCAGTGGGTTCTTCCTTTGCCGTGAAGACGAGTATCAGGGCTATGTGAAGCCCCTTTGCATTCAGCGCTTCATATAAAAGATGTTTGTGAAGGCGATAGGCCTCGCGCACTTGTCGGCGGATACGATTGCGGGTTACGGCACTCTTGTGCAATCGCTTAGGGACACTAATGGCTACTTGGGCGGGATAGGGGCCAAAGCGAGCAAATTGCCTTTCGCCGTCGGAAAGGGGAAGCCAAAGTACGCGGAGCGGAAACGCCATGAAGGAATGGCCTTCCTGAAAGAGCCGCCCTAGGAGTTTGCGGCTTTTAAGACGTTCGCTGCGCTCAAAGGTGAGCATAAGGAGGCGTAAACAGAAAAGCCGTCGGGGCGCCCGTGCACCCTGACGGCTTCAAAAGTAAACTGCGCGGCCGTTAGGCTTGTGTGGGCAGTTTATTTCAAGCGCTTCTCGTCGGAAACGGTGAGTTTATAGCGGCCCTGTCTCCTACGACGAGCCAGCACGCGGCGGCCATTTTTGGTAGCCATTCGGCTGCGGAAGCCGTGCTTGTTCTTGCGTGCGCGTCGAGATGGTTGATAAGTACGTTTCATCGCAATTCTTTCAAAAAATCAAAAAAGCTACCTGAAAAAACGGGCTGCAAAGGTAATGGCCTTTTGTAGAAAAAAAGCACTGCTCTGGAAAATGAAATTTTGACGCTGGATTGAGGCTATCAGCTCTGCAAGCAAACTGTCCAGACAAAGGTAGGTATAGCAGGGCGAGGAACGGGCTTTTCGAAATAGAGCTGGTAGGGTTGGAAAGGCGGCGCTTTGCATACCCAACCAGTGCTTTCGCCGCTGCCACCGACCCAATCAAAGGGTTCCACGCGCAAGTGTTGGCGAAAGTCGAGCGCCCTGAGGCCGTAGGCTTTGTAGAGACTTTCCTTGGCCGTCCAAAAGATGTGCTGCAGGTCAAGCTGAATGTCTGCAGCGAAGGTGCTGATAAAAAGGCCCTCATCTTCATGAAGAAAACGAGGGGCGAGATGTAGCATCTTTTCGGTCAATACTTGTAGATCGCAGCCACCAGGGACGTCAGATAAAAGAGCGCCCACTAAACCCTTGGAATGGCTGAGGGAGCAATACAGGCCATTTTCGTTTAAGAAAAAAGGCTTGGCAAATGCATCTTTACCCAGCGGCCAGCGCCGTCCGTTACCCGTGAGCAAGTGCAGTAGGTAACGCACGGCTAACCACTCCAAGCGGCGCAGACCTTTGTATTGGGCTAAGTCAGCGGCTTCGGCAGCTGTTAGTGCAAGCCTTCGGCAAAAGAAGTCTTCCTCTTCTACAATGTGCCACACGCCAAACGCAGCTGGCTGCCGGAGAACAGAAGGAAAACGTCGAGTGAACAGCAAGGGCATGGCTGAAAGGCAAAGGTACGCGGTGGCTAAAATTTTTGCCCGTACCTGCCGTTCCTTTGCGCCAGAACGGCCGCTGGAGAGAGGCTCCTTTCGCTTGGCCAGTGCACTTTACCTTTGTCCAAACCTTCTGATATTGCATGACGATACAGACCCGAATACTGATTTTCAGCTTTGTCCTCGCTGGGCGGTTAGTGTTGGCCCAAGACCAGCACTTTACACAGTTTTACGCTTCGCCCCAGATGCTCAACCCCGGCTTAGTGGGTGCTTTTGAAGGGCGCTACCGCGTCAGTGCCATCTACCGCGACCAATGGCGCAATATGCTGGATAACCCTATACGCACTTTTGCTGTAGCTGGTGATCTGCGTTTTGACCCGCCATTTAGTCGCTTTAGCCAGGATGCTGTAGGGCTGGGCCTGATGTTTTTCACCGACCAGGTAAGTGTGGTAGATTTTAACACAACACAGATTGCATTGACCCTAGCCTATCACAAAGCATTGGATGTGGACGGCCGCCAGTACTTGACCTTGGGCATCCAAGGCGGGCTAACGCAGCGAAATGTCAACTATGCATACTTGAATTTCTCCGACCAATTCGATGGCTTTACAGGTTTTGTATTACCAACAGGAGAACAGTTTCCAGAGAATAATTTTGCTTACCCAGACCTAAACGTCGGGCTGAATTATTCAGCCCGTTTAGGGCGAAAAGGCGCGCTCTATGCGGGTGCAGCAATACATCACATTCTGGAGCCGCGAGCGACGTTTTACAACCAAGGTATCCCGGGCGACAGGTTTTATCGAAAAATATCGGGGCAGCTAGCTGCTAACATCCCGCTGGGCGACTCCCGGGCGGCGTTACTACCGCGCTTTCTATTTGCCATGCAGGGGCCTCATGCTCAGTTCAATGCCGGTACTAATGTGCGCTTTCCAGTGGGGCGTTACGGCACCTCTGCCGTACACTTGGGCAGCTGGGTGCGGCCTGTGCGTACTACAAGCGGCTTCGACCTGGATGCCATTGTGGGGCTGATAGGCTTCGAGGTGAACAATGTGCTCTTTGGCATCAGTTACGACATTAACCCGCAAGCCTTGAGTTTCGGGCGACGCCAAGGAGCCTTGGAATTCTCCGTGGCTTACTTGGGAGAGTATGAAAACGAGCAGATACTCTGCCCTAAGTTTTAAGTTGAAGCGCTACAGTCAAGTGGTGTCGCAACTCAGCACAATGCGCTTTTACTGGGCAGACTGGCTAAATGCTGCTGAAAAGATGACCTTGCGCCGGCTGTGGAATGCCATGCAGGTGCTGGCTTCGTACTACTTGACGCGTCTGCTCGGGCGCCCCGTCTGCTGGGGTCTGCCTATTTCTATTAGTGTGGAGCCGACCACCGCTTGCAATCTAAGATGCCCAGAATGCCCCAGTGGTTTGCGGGCCTTCAGCCGTCCAACAGGCCACCTGCATACGGACTTCTTCCGCCGGGTGGTGGATGAGTTGGGGCGCGATACCTATTCTTTATATCTCTACTTTCAAGGAGAGCCATACCTCCACCCAACCTTTTTAGACATGGTGCAGTATGCCCATGAGCGGGGGCTTTATACTACAACCAGCACCAATGGCCACTTCCTCGATACTAAAAGGGCGCGCCGCACTGTGGAAGCCGGGCTGGATAGGCTCATTGTATCGGTGGACGGCACAACCCAGGAAACTTACGAGAAATATCGGGTGGGCGGCCAGCTAGAGCGCGTACTGCAAGGAATACGAGAAGTGGCCTACTGGAAGCGTTGTCTGCGTTCGCGTCGTCCGCATCTGATTGTGCAATTTCTAGTGCTGCGCAACAATGAACACCAAGTTGATGCCATCTACCACTTGGCGCAGCAATGCGGTGCCAACGAGGTGCGATTGAAAACGGCCCAGGTTTATGATTACGAACATGGTCATCCGCTCATTCCCACCCAGCACCGATATGCGCGCTATGTGCAGCGGGCTGATGGCACCTGGGCGCCGCGACATGCCTTACTCAACCATTGCTGGCGGCTTTGGCATACCTGTGTCATTACTTGGAATGGTACCGTCGTCCCTTGTTGTTTTGACAAAGACGCTTCGTACCCTATGGGCGACCTCAGGACAACACCTTTCCGCCAAATATGGCACGGCAAGCCTTACCGACAATTTAGGCAACGCTTGCTGCAGGGCCGTAGTCAAATTGACATTTGCACTAATTGCGCTGAAGGATGCCGTGTGTGGGTGTGATTTATCGGCTCAGCCAGGTTTCCAGGTGTCGGTGTGAAAAAACGCGGGTAAAGACCCACCATCCCCCGATAGCTCCTATAGTGTTAGCAGTCATATCGTCGTACTCAAAGACCCGGTCGGGAAAATAGCGGAACTGAACGTACTCCAAAAAGGCTCCAATAGAAGAGCATACTAACACCGTTATGATGCCATGCAGGACTTTTACCTCGCCTTTCCAGCGGGCAAATCCCCACAGGGTCAGCCATGCCAACAGTCCATACGCGGCAGCATGGGCTACCTTATCTGTTTGTAATAATTGAAATTTGGGCATGGATACTCCTCCCATGGTGGATAGGAACACCACAGCGGTTAGCCAAAGTATTGCGGGAGTAAAAGCGCGTATCATGTCGGCGAAGGTAAGCACTCATTTGCCCCATTGCCTCTGAAAGGGCGATTGCTGATGTTAAAGGCGGTGTTTTTCTAAGCGACGCTCCTCAGAATAAGGCCTCCGCTACAACAACAAAAGTCGTTATGTTTTTACCTAAATCAGAAAAGGTAGTTTGCTTTTTTTAATTGAAAATGTGATAATTAAGAAAGGGACGACCTTTAATAGACCGCGACTTTTGGCGATATTTGTTTAGAGAAAGTGTTCAACAAAGCCAAAATTTTGTCCTTATTCTACCTGCTATCAGCCTGCACTTTTGTATCGTCAAAAAAGACGCCTCCTAATCCTCCGAGCGTATGCAAAGAATTATTCTCGTATGTAGTCTCTTGTTGTCGGTTGCAACACTCTCCGCACAGGGATGGGAACGTGTGTTTGACGGTGGCGGCCAAGGCCAGATCAATGACATTGAGGCCGCTGCCGATGGGGGGTACGTCGCTGTAGGGTATTACGCCAATCTGAACCGCGCCCGTTTGTTCAAGGTGGATGCGGATGGTCACTTGAAGTTCACGAGGGACTATACGCTTGGCTCGCAAACGTCGGCAGAGGGCATAGTGGTAGCCCCAGACGGCAGCTACGGTATTACTGGAGTAACGAGGACGGGCACTGCACCTCGCCGCGCTTTTGTGTTGAAGACAGACCCACTGGGCAACGTTATTTGGACTTACTTTTTTTCAAGTTCTTTCGACACTGAAGGCCGAGATATCGTTGCATTAAGCGATGGCAGTTTTGTAGTGTGTGGGACCCGCAGGAACAGCATCGGCGTTGACGACGGACTGGTGTTCCGAGTGTCTGCAGAGGGACAGCTGCTTTGGGGCAATACTTACGGAGAGTCGAATGTTCCGGAGAAAGCCGTCGCGCTCGATGTCATGTCTAACGGAACGCTGGTGGTTGCGGGCGAGAAAAGACTTCTTCCGCGCGATATATGGGTTATCTGGGTAGAGCCTTCAGCAGGTGCGGTGTTAGCTGAGAACGCCTTTAACTTCTTCGATATTCAGACCGGTACACCAGCGGACGACGTCGCTCGAGCCGTATTGGCCGATACTGATGGTAATGTCATCTTGGCAGGGCGGAGCACTTACGAAGAAAATGGTGTAGGCATACTGATGAAGATTAATGGCCAGGGAAGTGGTCAGACGCTGTGGCGCAGTGGCTTTTCGAGAAGCGATCTGTACGGAGTAGCCAAATCGCCGCAAGGCGACTTATATGCCACGGGTACAAAATCAACGAACCAATCGGAAGATGTCTATATCGTGCGCACGAACGCCAATGGCGAGCGCATTTGCGACATTGCTGTGGGTCGGCCTGGCTTCGACCAGGGTATGAGCATCATAGTAACACCCGATGGCGGCGCTATAGCCGCAGGTGCTGGAGAGTTTTTCTTCCAAACAGTTGGCACTGCTAACCCTTACTTGGTGAAGATGGACCGCAACTGCGTGTCCTTCTCTAGCTATATTTCGGGCAAAATCTTTTTCGATATCAACGGCAACTGCCAGCGCGATGCTAATGAGCCTGGACTAGAGAACTGGATAGTGCGTCTTGAAAGTCCCAATTTTACGCGCTACGCCGTAGCCAAAGCCAATGGCGAATTCATACTGCTGGTAGATACGGGCAACTACAAGGTCAAGCTCTTCCCACCCAATGACTCCTGGCAGTCGTGTGAAGCAGAGATACCCCTCAAGGTAACAGGCTTCTTGGACACCTTTGAAGTAGAAGTACCCGTGCGAGCGGTGTCCTTGTGCCCGCGCAACGAGGTAGATGTAGCAACGCCAATCCTGCGCCGTTGTGCTGAAAATATTTACACGGTGCGCTATTGCAACTCGGGCACCTTGCCTTCTGCAGATACGCGTATCGAGATAGAACTCGACCGCAGCCTGACCCTTGTCAGCAGCTCCATACCGGCTACGCTGGTGCAAGGCAATACTTACGCATTTGATATAGGCCTGTTGCCCAACGGTGAGTGCGGCTCCTTTACGTTTACGGCTTACTTGGATTGCGACGAAACCATTACTGGTCAGGCGCATTGCGTGCGCGCGCACATCTATCCGGACACCTTTTGCAATGTTGGCAACTGGGATCGCTCTGTGGTAGAGGCTCGGGCAAAGTGCGACCAGGGCATCGTCCAGCTAAGTCTGGCCAATGTGGGTACAGGAGACATGCAGGAGTCTGTAGGCTTCGTCATTGCCGAAGATGTCATCATGCTCACTCAACCCGGCGACCCGCTCTATCGCCGCCAGCTGAAAGCTGGCGAAGAGTCTGTGGTGTGGACAACGCCCGCCAATGGCCGCACTTATCGCATCATCGCCGAGCAGACCCCGAGCTACCCAGGTACCAGCTATCCTACAGCTGCGGTAGAGGGATGTCGCTCCGACACCAGCGCGCCATTCAGCACAGGATTCTACACCATGTTTGCAGAAGACGACTTGGAGCCCTTCCGCTCTGCAGATTGCCAGGAAAGCTATGAACCTGATTTTAATCCTACTTACCTGAAAAGAGGCCATCCCAAAGGCTACGGCGTATTAAATTACGTCCGCCCCGAAACGCAGATGGAGTATCTAATCCAGTTCCAGAACACCGGTACCGATACGGTGTATCAAATCATCGTGCGCGATACGCTGTCGCCATTCCTCGACCCTGCTACTGTACGCCCAGGAACGGCTAGCCATCCGTACGAGTTCGAAGTGTACGGCGGCGGCATCGTCCAGTTTACGCTGGCCAATGCTGCACTGCCGCCGCAATCAGGCGCCAACGAAGGATTTGTAAAATTCCGCGTGGCTTTCAATAACGGGCTTCCTTGTCAAACCCAAGTCTTCAACACTGCCGGTATTTACTTCGATTTCGACCCGCCGGCGGTAACTAACCAGACCCTTCACACGATATGCGCCTTAGATACTTTCGTCGTAGTGAAGACGACGCATATCGAGTGGAAAGGAGCCGAAGTGAAGGTGTATCCAAACCCGTTTGCCGATAGCGCTATCTTCGAAGTAAGTGGTGTGCCTGCAAATGGATATCTATTGGAGATCTATGACCTGCAAGGGAGAAAGATCTTTAATCAAGCATACGACCAACCTACGTTCCGACTGCAACGGCAACAATTGCCGGCAGGCATGCTGTTCTTCCGAGTCGCTACTGATAGTGGGCAGCTGATTGCCTCCGGAAAGCTCCTCGTCCGATAACGAGAGACCTCCCAGCCATTGCCAACAACCGATTTTACCCATAACCGCTTACTCAACAGCGCAAAAACCGCGGGAATAATCCACCTGCGGTTTTTCTTTTTTTCTCCACCCTTGGGCAGGCAGCCGAGACTATCCCCCCTCAAGCCTCAGGAAGAGAGCATAAGCCGCTGTTTTTTGCTATAGAAACAAGTGTTGTCCTTCTGCAAAGGGAGCTTCAGTGCCACATGTGAGCCTGAAAGGTGGGGCGGTATTATGTGTCGCAGCGTCAGGCTGTGGCAAGGGGTCATATTTGAATGGATGCACAACCATTAATTAGTTAGGCTCTTACAAGAGCAGTGGCGTTCCGTTGAAAAGGAATATGATCCAGCTATTTTCTAACTCGGCTCTTTTATTCAGCACGCGAGAGTCTTGTTCTATTTCTAAAATAACCAATCGTGCGATTTACGCTAGGCATGCTACCCATAGGTGATGAAGCCACCGCACTTTTGCATCATGCGGCTGTCTGTGGTCATTGTCAGCTACAATGTAAGCGCTTTCCTGGAGCAGTGCCTGCTTTCTGTGTGCCGGGCCATGGCGGGTATCGAGGGTGACGTCTGGGTAGTAGACAACTGCTCTTCAGATGGGTCTGCGGAAATGGTTAAACGCCGTTTTCCGGAGGTACACCTTATCTCCAATGTGACCAACGTGGGTTTTGCCGCAGCCAACAACCAGGCCATACGCCGCAGCCATGGCGAATATGTGTTGTTGCTCAATCCGGACACGCTGGTGGAGGAAGACACCTTTCGCCATTGTTTGCAATTCATGGATGCTCATCCGGAGGCGGGCGCTTTAGGTGTGCGCCTGCTCGACGGCAGCGGACAATACCTGCCCGAGAGCAAGCGCGGTTTCCCTACGCCGTGGGTATCGTTTTGCAAGATGGTCGGGCTAGGCGTACTCTTTCCGGGCAGTGCGCACTTCAACGGCTACTACTTGGGGCACCTCGCCCCCGAACAAACGCATGCTGTCGAAGTGTTGGCCGGATGCTTTATGTTTCTGCGGCGCAGCGCCTTAGAGCGTGCAGGCTTGCTGGATGAGGCCTTCTTCATGTACGGAGAGGATATTGATCTTTCCTATCGCATCCGGCAGGCAGGTTTCCTGAATTATTACTATCCGCACGTGCGCGTTTTACATTACAAAGGCGAGAGCACGCAGAAGGGCAGCTTCCGATATGTCAAGCGTTTTTATGAGGCCATGATCATTTTTGCCCGCAAGCACTTCCAACGGCGAGGCGCACGAGTGCTGGCCCTGCTGCTGTATGCGGCTATTGCCTTACGCGCAGTGGTAGCCCTATTGGCCCAGGCGGCCCAGCGCACTTGGCTACCGCTGCTAGATGCTATGATGCTATTTGGCGGCCTGGTGTGGCTCAAAGACTTCTGGGCCAATTATTACTACAAAGACCCAGACCACTTCCTGCCTACGGTGCTGTGGGTCAATTTTCCACTATACACGGCAGTGTGGTTGCTCGTGCTTTGGTTGGGCGGCAGCTACGATCGCCGCCGCCGCTATGATCTGCTGCGGTTGTTGCGCAATGTTGGCGTCGGCTCAGTGCTGGTGGCTGCCATTTACGGCTTCCTCGACCAGACCCTCCGCTCCTCGCGTGCGTTGCTGGTACTGGGGGCGCTGTGGGCTGCGCTAGGGCTAACGGCGCTGCGTATGTTGCTGTATGCTATCGAGTACCGCAGCCTACGTATAGGGCATATGCAACGCCCGAAAATCCTCATCATCGGTAGCCCAGAAGAGTGCGAACGCGCCCAACAACTGCTGCACCGCGCTCAAGTGGCCTGGGAACTGACCACCACCCTCTCGGCAGACCAAACGCACCGCCTTCAGACCCTGGTGAGCGCTTTCGAGGTGGACGAAGTTGTCTTTTGTACCCGCGACGTGCCGATAAGCAGCATGCTCGATGCCATGCAACAACTCGGCCCTGGCTTCCGCTACAGAACCCTACCCGCTCACAGCAACCACATCATCGGAAGCAGTAGCAAAGACCGCCCTGGCGAACTGTACTCCGACGCGCACCAGTATCGCTTGGCCGAACCCGAGCAGCGCCGGCTCAAGCGCATCTTCGACCTAGCGGTATGCGCCTTGCTCGTAGTAGGCAGCCCCGTGGCGGCGTTTCTGCTCAAAAACAGGCTTACCTTCGCCCAAAACTGGTGGCCCGTACTACTGGGCCAGAAAACATGGATAGGATACGCATCCACCGCTGCCACCACCCCCGCGGGCCAATGGCCACCCCTGAAGCCAGCCGTATTCGCCCCGCTGACGAGGCGCGATGCAGCCCAACTGTCTGAAGCCGAAATCCACCGCATCAACTTCCTTTACGCCAAAAACTGGAGCATCTGGCGTGAAATCAGCCTTCTACAGCGGCTCATCTCAGCGCCATAGCCCCCCTCTGCCGCAGCATTGAGGCTGTCTCGGTGGCAAAGGGTACAATTTTCCAGAGCATCCGCAGTGCCTACTATTTTGAAGTGATGAATGATGAATGATATTTTCCAGAGCGCCCGCAGAGCCTGCAATTTTGAAGTGAAAAGTGATAAGTGATAAGTGAAGAGTAGAGCCGGCCACTTTCCCGCCGCCTTTCTCACCTCCGTTTTTTGGGGTGAAAAAACGGTTGCCAGCTTCGGAGCCACTGCTGTGGGCGTAGTGGCTGGGCGCGCGGCTCCTGCTGGGCCCCAGGCGTGTTTTCGTCCCGCTTTTGGGCCTTAATAATCGCGAAACGGCAGCCTCTCGCCTCCGCGCCTGCAAACACGGCGACACGAGGGAGCTGCTGCGCCGTTATTAAGACCCCAGGGCGAGACGGGCACATGCTCAAGCCCAAGCCGGAGCTCCGCAGGTGCAGGTGCGCCAAAAAGCCAAGCCAAAGCGCTGGAGCCGTTTTTCCCAAAAAACGGCCTCGGTGGAGGAGGTGTAGGTGGCGGCGAACGCAGAGCGGGTGGTTTGGGAAACAGCCCTCTCCTAAAAAGGCATACCCTTTCAAGAAAGAGCCCTTGAAGGCCCAAGCAGAAGCAGGTCGGATTTTAAAACCTTTTGTTTTAAAAAATGTGCTATTGTGCCTTATCTTTGCCTGTGCTTTTTCACCAAAAAAGATAGCCTTATGGCGCGCTCAAAAAAGGATACCTCGGTGCCGCCCACTGCTTCGGTACATGGCGATGACCACTTGATTACCCTGTCGGGCATGTACCAGAACTATTTTCTGGACTATGCCTCGTACGTCATTCTCGAGCGTGCAGTGCCGGCCGTTGAAGATGGTTTAAAGCCTGTACAACGGCGCATTCTGCACGCTATGTATGAGCAGCACGATGGGCGCTACCACAAAGTGGCCAACCTCATCGGGCAAACGATGCAGTATCACCCACATGGTGATGCGGCTATTGGAGAGGCGCTAGTTAACTTAGGGCAAAAAGATTTGCTCATTGACTGCCAAGGCAATTGGGGCGACTACCGTACGGGTGACCCTGCCGCGGCTCCGCGCTACATTGAGGCTCGGCTGACGAAGTTTGCCTTGGAGGTGGCTTTCAACCCGCAGACGACGCGCTGGCAGATGTCATACGATGGGCGAAAGCGCGAACCCATCGCGCTGCCGATGAAATTCCCGCTGCTGCTGGCCCAAGGAGTGGAGGGCATTGCGGTGGGGTTGAGTACCAAGGTATTGCCCCACAATTTCATTGAGCTGTGCGAGGCCAGCATTGCCGCGTTGGAAGGGCGCGAGGTGAACCTGTACCCGGACTTTCCCACTGGTGGCTTGGTGGATGTTACGCAATACAATGGGGGGGCGCGTGGCGGCAAAGTGCGTGTGCGGGCGCGTATCCAGGAGGTGGACAAGAAAACGCTGCGCATCACGGAGCTGCCCTACGGGGTCTTCGTCAGCGACCTCATTGACTCCATCCTAAAAGCCAACGAGAAAGGGCAGATCAAAATCAAGCGCGTTACGGACAAGACAGCTGCAGAGGTGGATGTAGAGATTGAGCTGCAGCCGGGCGTCAGTCCTGATGTAACCATAGACGCTTTGTACGCTTTTACGGACTGCGAGGTGAGTATCAGCCCTAACTGCTGCGTCATCCAGGACAACCGTCCGCTGTTCACCGATGTGAATGCGCTATTGCGCATTTCTACCGAGCACACCAAAAATCTATTGAGGCAGGAACTAGAAATCCTGCGCCGAGAACTGGAGGAGAAGCTCCACTTCGCTTCTTTGGAGAAGATTTTCATTGAGAAGCGCATCTATCGCGACATCGAGGAGTGTGAAACGTGGGAAGCGGTGCTGGAGACTATTGAAGCAGGGCTGCGCCGGTACGTCATTACACCGAGTGATGCCGACTACCGCAAGAAGACCGATAAGGTCAAACTTCTGCGCGAACTAACAGAGGAAGACCTCATACGCCTGACAGAAATCCGCATCAAGCGTATTTCCAAATACAACGCTTTCAAGGCCGATGAGGAAATGGCTCGCCTCCGTGAGGAATTACGTCAGACGCTGCACCACTTGGAGCACCTGACGGATTACGCCATTGCCTACTTCCGCCGGCTCATGGAGAAATACGGCAGCGGACGCGAGCGGAAGACCGAAATTGCCGTCTTCGACGATATACGCGCCACCGAAGTGGTGGCCAACAATGCCAAACTCTACGTAGATCGCGCCGGTGGCTTTATCGGCTTTGGCCTCAAGAAGGATGAGTTTGTGCAAGACTGCTCTGACATAGACGACGTCATCGTGTTTCGCCGCGATGGCATTATGAAAGTAGTGCGCATCGGGGAGAAGGTCTTTGTAGGCAAAGACATTATCCACGCGGCTGTGTGGAAGAAGAACGACGAACGCACTACTTACAACATGGTCTATTTGGACGGGAAAACTGGGCGCACCATGGTTAAGCGCTTTAACGTGACGGCCATCACGCGCGATAAGGAGTATCCTGTCGGAGGCAATGGAAAAGGTTCGCGCATCCTCTACCTGACGGCCAACCCTAATGGCGAAAGTGAAATCGTTACCGTTACCTTGACGCCGGGCTGCTCAGCGAAAATAAAGGTGTTCGACTACGACTTTGGCGAACTGGCCATCAAAGGGCGCGACGCTCAGGGCAACATCCTGACCAAATACCCGGTCAAAAGCATCCGCCAAAAAGAGATGGGCAAGAGCACCATCGGCGCTCAAAAGATCTGGTACGACGACATTACCGGCCGCCTCAACACGCAGGAGCGCGGCCAGTTGCTGGGTGAGTTTGACACCGGCGACCAAATCCTCGTGCTCTACCGCGACGGCTCCTATGAGCTCACGGACACTGACCTGCTGCAGCGCTTTGAACCCAAGGAGGTGCTCCACATCTGCAAGTTCCACCCCGACGTCGTCATCAATGCGGTGCACTTTGATGGGCACAAGGGCTGGACTATGGTCAAACGCTTCCGCATCGAGACCTCCCGGCTGCGCGAACGCTACGCCTTCATCACAGACCACCCTAAGTCTAAGTTGCTCTTTGCTAGTGTGAAACCCAATCCGCGCATCCGCTATACCCTCAAAGTGAAGGGCAAGCCCATGAGCGGCGAAATTAGCCTAGGCGACTTCATGGACATCAAGGGCTGGAAAGCAGTGGGCAACAAGCTGAGCGACACGTTGCTGTCAGATATTCAGGAGGTAAGCGAGGCTCCGGCCGACTCTCCCGCATCGGCTGAAGCGGTGGAAAACCTCAATGCCCAGCAAAGGACGCTCTTCGAAACACCCCTTGAAACGGCCAGTGCTCCGCTCGCAGGGAAGAAAACCTTCAAGGCCGGCGATACTATCGAGTTTGACTAATGACGCTGTGCCCCTACCTTCTAACAACGATACACAGCAGCTCATGACGACATCGGAAAAATTCGACGCCCACAACGCACCCAAACCCGTTGGCCTGTACCCACATGCGCGCCGGGTGGGCAACCTGCTATTCCTCTCAGGTATTGGCCCGCGCGACCCAAACTCTGACGAAGTGCCGGGCCTCAAGCGCAGCGCCAGCGGCAACTACGTCGAATTCGACTTCGAAGCCCAGGTGCACTCCGTTTTCCAAAACGTCCGCGCTGTACTCGAAGCTAGCGGCGCCCGCTGGGAGGACCTGGTGGATGTTACGGTCTTCCTGACCAACATGGAGCGCGACTTCCACACCTTCAACCGCATATACGCCGACTATTTTCGGGACAACCAACCCTGCCGCACTACCGTCGGCATTGACCGCCTGCCCACACCTATTGCTATCGAGTTAAAATGCATTGCAGTGGTGCGCGACGCGGACTAGCGTAGAGGTGTATTTACCAAGCCCACTCTTCGGCGTCGTCCATAGGTCGAGGCTTTACGCGGTGCCTTGTCTCGACACGCTGCTTTTGCCGCTCCAAGATGAGCCGCGCTAAGGCCAAAGGGATAGGCTCTGCGCTTTGGCCGCGCATGACGGGCACTATCTTTTCTTCCAACACATCGAGCCGATACAGCAGGCTCATCAGGTATTCGGGCTGGTGCTCGAACAATTCTGCCACTCGGCGCTCAATCATGGCCAGCAGCACGGTCTCATCGTCAGGAGTAGCGCCTTCTTCTGGAAGAAGTTCCCAACGGATGATGTCGGCTGCGTCCTTGAAATGGTCGTCTTGCATGACTCAGACAGGCTAAGGGTTTGTGAAAATGCGCCAAGCCACCTTAGCTGCTGGGCAGCAGTGGCTGCAAAAGCGGTACTTAAGCGCCAAGGTTAAAGATGGATTACCTCGCCGTAGGCGGCAGCGGTGGCCTCCATAATGGCCTCGCTCATGGTAGGGTGCGGATGCACGGATTTGAGTATCTCGTGCCCGGTTGTTTCTAATTTTCGCGCAGCAACGACTTCGGCAATCATCTCCGTTACGTTGGCGCCAATGAGGTGCGCCCCCAGCCATTCGCCGTATTTTTTGTCAAAAATAACTTTTACGAAGCCTTCAGGTGCGCCGGCAGCTTTTGCCTTGCCAGAAGCGGTAAAGGGAAACTTGCCCACCAGCACTTCGTAGCCAGCCTCTTTGGCAGCGGCTTCTGTGTAGCCCACAGAGGCAATTTCCGGCGAGCAATAGGTGCAGCTGGGAATGTTGTTGTAGTCTATGGGTTCGGGGTTGAGACCAGCGATTTTTTCTACGCAAGTGATGCCTTCGGCGCTGGCTACGTGGGCGAGGGCTTGAGTGGGCAGCACGTCGCCGATGGCATACACGCCGGGCACATTGGTGTGGTAGTATTCGTCCACTTTGATGTAGCCGCGGTCTGTGGCTATGCCGAGCGTTTCCAAGCCGATGTTTTCGGTGTTGGGTGTTACGCCTGCGGCGCTGAGCACGACATCGCAGGCGATGGTTTCGGTCTTGCCGTCCTTGCGGTTTTTGATGAGGACTTTGACTTCCTTGCCGGAAGTGTCCACACTTTCAACGGCCCAGCCGGCGTAGATTTTCATGCCTTTGCGGCTGTAGATTTTAGCCAACTCTTTCGACACATCGGCATCTTCACGCGGCACTAAGCCTTGCTCGAGAAACTCGACGATGCTCACCTCCGTGCCGATGGTGTGATAAAAGTAGCCAAACTCGACTCCAATAGCACCGGCACCCACGACGACCATGCGCTTGGGCTGTTGCTCGAGAGACATGGCGCGGCGGTACTCAATAACCTTTTTGCCGTCAATGGGCAGATTGGGCAATTCCTTGGCGCGCCCTCCGGTAGCAATGATGATGTGCTTGGCGGTGTATTCCGTCTCTTTACCGCTCGCATCCTTGACCACCACCTTCGGCCCTGGAACCAAGCGCCCAGTGCCGCTGATGACGGTGATCTTGTTCTTTTTCATTAGAAACTGCACCCCCTTGCTCATGCCTTCTGCTACGCTGCGGCTGCGCTTAATCATGCCAGTGAAGTCCGCTTGGCTTTTGCCCTCGATGCGGATGCCGTAATCTTCGGCGTGCTGAAGATATTCGAACACTTGGGCGCTTTTGAGCAAGGCCTTAGTGGGGATGCAGCCCCAATTGAGACAGATGCCGCCGAGGCTTTCGCGCTCGATAACGGCGGTGTTCATACCCAATTGAGAAGCCCTGATGGCAGCCACGTAGCCGCCTGGGCCGCTGCCGATGACTATGAGGTCGAAGTTCATGCGTATGTAGAAATTTGGAAGACGAAAGGTATGGCCAATGGCCGGGCAAAGGTAGGCATGTGCCTAAGTTCAGACAGTCTCCATGTAATTCAAATCTTGGTCGAAGGTTTCCTTCAAACCAACAAGTGCTAAAAAGGCAATGAGGAGGCAGACCGCACCTACAATAGCTGCTGCAGGGATGACTCCCCCAGTCATGTCAGGAGCCTTGAGCCACAAAAAGGACGAGGCAATGGGCACCAGCATGCCGCGGGCAAAATTGGGCACCGACGTAGCCACTGTGGCGCGCAGGTTAGTACCAAACTGCTCAGCTCCAATGGTAACGAAGATAACCCAGAAACCCACCGACAGCCCTAATAGGAAGTGGGCAAAATGAAAGGCCACTACACTGGAGAAGGGCGCCGCCAAATAGTACGCTACAGCCAGGGCATCCACTGTGAGGAAGATCCACATCACCTTTAGGCGACTGCGCAACAGCTGGCTGAGCAGGCCAGAAGCGATGTCGCCCAGAATAAGTCCTGTGTAACAGGCTGCAATAGCATTGCCCGCCGATACGCCACTAAGTCCTTTAGCCTCGCCAAATTCGGGCGCCAGAGTAACGAGCACACCCACCACAAACCACGTCGGGAAGCCAATGAGCAGGCATCGCGCAAAGCGCGAAAACCGGTCCCAGTTGGTGAAGAGGGCTAAGAAGTTGCCTCGGCTGATGCCCTCGGTGGCTTCCATTTGGCGGAACATGCCCGACTCGCTGACGCTAATGCGCAACACCAGCAGTAGTAGCCCTAAGCCGCCGCCGATGAAAAAGCACACCCGCCAAGGGAAGAACATGTCTATCAACCAGGCCAGCAAGGCACCGCTCAGGCCCACAGAGGCCACAATCATCGTCCCATAGCCGCGCTTGTCTTTGGGCAAACTTTCGGCCACCAAGGTGATGCCTGCGCCCAGCTCGCCTGCCAAGCCAATACCCGCCAGAAAGCGCAACACAGCGTAATCCGTAGAGGAGACAACCAAGCCGTTGAGGATGTTGGCAAGAGAGTACAGCGCTATGGAAAAATAGAGCACGCGCACGCGCCCCCGTTTGTCGCCCAACACGCCCCAAAGCACACCGCCCAACAACATGCCGGCCATTTGCCAGTTGAGCAGTGTCAGGCCAATATCGGTCAGGGCTTGGCCTGAAAAGCCTAAATCCTTGAGGCTCTTGACCCGCACAAAGCCAAAGAGCAGCAGGTCGTAGATGTCCACAAAATAGCCCAACGCTGCCACAATAACGGCAGCGTTGAGCAAACGCGGCGCTGAAACCGTCTCTTCTTTCATAAACGTGTTCCGATGTACGCCCGATTACATCTTGAAATAAGGCTCAGTATTTTTGCCGCCTCCACGAACGACTTCGAGGCGCTTCTTGAACTCGAGCGACATCTCCAGTTCGTCTTTGCGCGCATAGATCTCCGAAAGAGCAATGAGGGTGTTGACGTCGTTAGGGTTGAGCGCTTCTGCTTTTTGGAAGTATGGCAGCGCCTCATCAAAAAGGCCCATGATTTCCTTTTGCAGCTGTTGATACTTTTTGATGGTGGCCGCAGAGTAGTCGTCTTGAGGAAGGGCATTCAGGTCTTGCGTGCGCGCAGCGGCCTTGTTGTAATAAAGAGCGCCGAGCGAGTAATATGCATCTGCTGCCTTTGGGTCTATTTCGATGGCTTTTTCGTAGTACTTTTTAGCTTCTGCGAAATACTCTGAGGCCTTCTCCTGGTTTTTCCCTTGGGCCTCGCGCTGGTAGAGGTTGTCGTACACACTGCCAAGGGTAATGTACAGGCTCAGGTTGTTAGGCTCCTGATCTATGGCCTGCTTGAGGCGGCTGATGAGGGCATCTAGCTCGCCTTTCTTCAGGTAGAGGTTGATTTCAGCAAAGAGCAGCCCCGCGTCGGTGGGGTACTTCTGACGCCCCTCCTTGAGGATGCGCTCGGCGCCTTCGTCGTCGCCCTTAGCTGTCTTAATCTGATATAGACCCTCGTACACAGCAGCCTGAGCGTTGCCCTTTTGATAAAGGCGCATGTAGTATGCCTCCGCCTCGTCGTTGAAGTTGGCCAATTGGGCACACAGCGCAGTAACGTAGAGCTGGTTTTGATACTGTTCTGGGTCGTCCAAGTAGCTCTTGAGCTTCTCCGCAGACAAAATGTCGTGGCTCTTGACGAGAGCATCGAAAGAGTAGAAGGCCTTGTCGTACATCTTGGCCTCGTACTTCATCAACCCGATATTAATCAGGTAAACCTGCACCTCCGCGATACCTTTTGCCGCATCTGCTTTTTCGAATTTTTTGGTAGCCAGCTGGTAAGCCTTTTGGAAGGCTTCGAAGGCCACGAGGGCGTCGTTGTCGCCGCTGAGCGGCATGGTGGGGTTGAGCTGGCGAAGGGTCATTTCTCGCTGCACGATAGTGCTATAAATCTCGCCCTTGGTCTGCCAGGCAGACACCAAGCCCTGGGTTTGCTCCGCCTGCAGCGCCCGGTTGATTTTGTCTTTGGCTTCGTCCAATTTTTCCAAATTGCTACCGGGGTCCATGTTATAGTTCGTCAGGGCGCGAGCCGCTTGTCGGGCGAGTTTAACCGGGTCTTCTTGCGCCTGAGCAAGCATTACTCCAAAGGCAAAAGCGAGCAGGATAGCAACGGTTTTTTTCATAGCGATGTGAAATTTTTAGTGGAAAGTTGTTGGACATCTCCCTTTTTTCCTAAGGGTAAAAAACATTTCTCTATTGTGCAGCAAAGGTAGTTTGGTTTCGCAAAAACACTTTAACAGCTCGTTAAGAGGACCTGATTTAAACGCAAGGACAGGTGCCCTATCAAAATGGCATCAACTAACAAATTTCACACAAAAAACAACCCGATTATGAACAAGTATCTGTTTCTCATTGGTCTGTTTGTAAGCACAGCTCTCTTTGTCTCTTCATGTAAAGAGTTGTTCTGAAATAAGACATTTTTTAAATATAGGCATAGTTTTGGCCTAATTCATTTGAGATTATGCCCTTTTTCTCGTTCTTTGATA
>FWPU01004490.1_pt1 | contig 32399 bp, 26 predicted proteins | sample 2228361 | NCBI WGS metagenome assembly FWPU01 (sample SAMEA103939777, study PRJEB20133) | metagenome
GCGACGTTGCGCGCGGCGGGCGTTCGCTCCCGCTACGAGCTGCTCGGCTTCTACCACGGCGTCCCCCTCACCGAGCGCACGACCAGCTATGGATTGGTCTCGCCGGACAAGATCAGCATCTATCGCCGCCCCATCGAGGCCGTCTGCGCCAATGAGGCCGAGCTGCGCGCGACGGTCCGCCGCGTCGTCCTTCACGAGATCGCCCACTACTTCGGCATCGACGACGATCGTCTCCACGAGATCGGCGCCTACTAACCAGGAGCGTCCTATGCAGCGGATCTGGACGTGGACGTTCGCTGCCATCCTGTTGGCCCTGGCCTGCGTCGCCTGCAGCGAAGAAGAAGCCAGTCAGTTGCTCACGGTCGCGCCGACACTGTTGGCGCCCACCCCTTCTGCTACCGTCGGCCCTCCCGTGGTCATCGAGGCGCGCGTGCGCGCCGTCTCTCCGCTGACGAAGATGATCGCCGTACACCCCGTGCGCGGCTTCAAGTTCATCGTCGTCGACGCGGCGACCACCCTCGTCGGCCCCGGCGAGACCCCTCTCGCGCTCGATCAGGTGCGCGTCGACGATGTATTGACGGTCTCCGGACCGCCGGTCGGGGACGGCGACACCATCCTGGCCACGCGTATCGCCGTGCGTCCGGCGCTGGCGCCACGCGCGCGCGGGGAGGCGCCCGAGCCGGCAGATCAGGTGATCGTCCGCTTCCTCCAGCGCGTCGATCGAGGCGACGTCGAATCGGCGCTGCGTTCCCTCTCGCCGGCGGCGCTGACGTTGCGCCCGCTCGAAACCTGGCGCGCTGGCCTGCGCGCTGTCAGCGAGGTCCGCCTCCTCAGCGTGGCGCAGACCAACCAGGCCGCCTGGACTCCCAACTGGCAGGAGTATCTCGTCACCGCGCGCGTGGTCGCCAAGGCCGGCAGCGTATGGCCGTCCGGGCTTCACACCTGGTACATCGACCTCGTGCGCGGGTCGAGCGGCCCGTGGACCATCCTCGAAGTGCGCGAGGAGCCGGGGCTGCCGGTGCACATGCTGCGTGTGGAAGGAGTCCTGCGCGACGTCGACGCGTCGGCCGATCTCCTCACGATGCAACTGGCCAGCCAGGAGCTTCTGACAGTGACGCTTGCGGCGCAGACCAAGATCGTCAGCGCCGATGGGTTCGCGCTCAAAATAGGGGAGCTGGCGCCAGGGCGCGTCATCACGTTAGAAGGGCTGCCCACCGTGGATGGCGGGATCATCCCCGATCGTGTGACGCTGGCGCCGCCGCCCGGCCTGCCGACGGTCGCTGTGGAGCCAGCGGCGGGCCGCGTGGGGCAGACGGTTCACCTGCTCGGCCGTGACTGGCCGGCGGGAACTGCGCTCAAAGTCTACGTCACCGTGCCCACTGCCACCTTTCGACCGGAGCCAGTCGCAGAGGGGGTCGCCCAGGCCGACGGCGCCTTCGATCTGGTTCTCACGATCCCCGAACAGTGGCCGGATGGCAAGCCGGTGACGGAGCGCGTGCTCACCATCGTCGTCAGCACTGCTGACTTCCGCGCCAAGGCGCGAGCCGAGTTCGTGGTGGCGGGCGAAGAGCCGTAGGGCCGGATACGACAACGCGGAAGTGAAAATACCGCAGCCGGTCTCCTGACCGGCTGCGAACAGAGGCTGGGTAAGGAAAAGTTTGCAGCCGGCCACGAGATCGGCTGCAATGCGTTACGCCAAATGTCGTAGCCGATCGGAAGACCGGCTGTGAACAGAGGCTGGGTGAGGAAAAGTTTGAGCCGGCCACGAGATCGGCTGCAATGCGTTACGCCAAATGCCGTAGCCAGTCTCCCGACCGGCTACCAACCGAGCAGACCATAGAGTCAAAAAGGGGATGGCGAGCCATCCCCACGATCAGGCAGGTTGGGCCGTCGCCTGACGCCCGGCGTAGGCGCGGTCCTCCAGGGCCGCGATGAATTTCTCTGCCTCCATCGCCGCCGCGCAGCCATGGCCTACCGAGGTCGCCACCTGCCGGAAATAGCGGTCCTCGATGTCCCCCGCCGCGAAGACGCCAGGGATGTTGGTGTGCTGCTTGTGATCGACGATGACATAGCCCTCGGGATCGAGCGCCAGTTGGCCAGCGAAGATCTGGCTGTTGGGGATGTGGCCAATGTAGACGAACACGCCGTCCGTCTTCAGCTCGCTGACCTCGCCCGTCTTCAGATTCTGTAATGTCACCGAGCGCACGGAGCCGTTGCCGTTGATGGCAGTGACGACGCTGTTCCAGATGAATTCGATCTTCTCGTTCGCGAAAGCCCGGCTTTGCAGGATCTGGCTGGCGCGCAACTGATCGCGGCGATGGACGATGCGCACCTTGCTGGCGAAGCGCGTCAGGAACAGCCCTTCCTCCAACGCGCTATCGCCGCCGCCGACCACGACCACCTCCTTGCCTCGGAAGAAGAATCCGTCACAGGTCGCACAATAAGAGACGCCCCGGCCGGTGAACTCCTGCTCGCCGGGCACCCCCAGCCGGCGCGGCTGCGCGCCCGTAGCCACGATCACCGCCTGAGCATAGTACACATCGCCGCTCGCTGTCTCGATGCGGAAGGGGCGCTGTCCGAAATCGACGCGCGCCACGTAATCGCGCTCGATGCGGCAGCCAAACTTCTCGGCCTGCTCCTGCATTTTCTGCACCAGCTCCGGCCCGGTGATCGCCTCGGGGAAGCCGGGATAATTCTCGACATCTGTGGTGAGCGAGATCTGGCCGCCGATCTCGTTGCCGGTAAACAGCAGCGGCTTCAGCGCCGCGCGCGCAGCGTACAGCCCAGCCGTCAGCCCTGCCGGCCCGCTGCCGATGATGATCACATTTTCCACCTGTTCGCTCATGACGCTCTCCTATCGTTGTTCCATTAGCCTGTCGGGCGGCTGAAGAATCGTCGCAACCGTCAGGGACGCTCGGCCGCCGTTCAAGCGGCGCGTCGCGGGCGCAGCTCCCCCGCGCGTTGCAGGACCAAAGTCACCGCGACCACGCTGGCGGTCTCTGCGCGCAGCAGGCGCGGCCCTAATGAAAAAGGAATGAAGCCGTGCTCCATGGCCAGCATGATCTCATCGTTGGTGAAGCCCCCCTCGGGCCCGATCATCAGCGCCACGGTCGCCGGCTGACGGGCGTCCCACGCTTCCTCCAACGACCGGCCTTCCTCTGCCTCCCACGCGATCAGCCGCATCTCGGCGCGCGCGGCTTCGGCGCAGGCCGCCTCGAACGACAAGGGTTCAGCGATCTCCGGCAGCCGCGCGCGCCCGCACACCTCCGCTGCCTCCTGCACGATGCGCTCCCAGCGCATCCGGCGCGCTGCCGTGATCGTCAGACTGCGCGCGACCGTCCGCTCGGTGACCATGGGGATGAAGCGCGCCACCCCCAACTCGGCCCCCTTCTGCAGCGTCCACTCGAAGCGATCACCCTTGAGTAGCGCCGCGTACAGCGCCAGATGCATGTTCGGTTCACCGCTGGCCGCCTCGCGGTGCGTCGCCTGCCCTTCGACCGTCTCGCGCGCGACCTGCCGCAGCGTCACACGATAGAGGGTCCCCGCGCCATCGAGGACGGCCACCTCGTCGCCGGGCCGCAAGCGCAACACGCGCGCGATCTGTTCAGCCGTCGCTGGCGGGAAGCGCACGACGTCGCCGAGGATCGCCGCAGGAGGGACAAAGAAACGATGCACTGTTCACTCCGGAGCCTGCGCCATCAGCGCCACCCAATCTCCCTCATAGCGTCGTTCGCGCACCGCCAGGCCATACGCCGTCAGCGTCGTATGCACCTCGTCCGCACGCGCCTCGATGATACCCGAGGCGATCAGCACGCCGCCAGGAGCCAGATGAAACGCCAATCCCCCACGCACTAGATTGATGATGGTATCCGCCAAAATGTTACAAACGATCAGGTCGTACACGCCAGCAGGAGGGCGCTCGCTTTGGATCGCCTGGATGCGCCCTTCGAGGCGGTTGCGGACAGCGTTCTCCACGGTCGCCTGGACGGCCGCTGGATCGATGTCGCAGGCAGTGACGTGCGACGCGCCCAGTTTAGCCGCCGCCAGCGACAGAATGCCAGAGCCAGACCCCTGATCCAGGACGCGCATCCCTGACCGCAGATGGCGTTCCAGGAGGATGAGACACAGGCGAGTGGACGGGTGCAGGCCGGTGCCAAAGGCCATCCCCGGATCGAGTTCGATGACGACGTCGTCGGGCGCGGCGTTCCACTCGCGCCAGCTCGGCTTGATCACCAGATGGCTTCCGACGCGCAGAGGCGGAAAATGTTCCTTCCAGGCGTTGACCCAATCATCCTGGGTGAGGACGCGAAACGCAGGAGCAGGGATCGGATAGAGCTGGCTCAGATGCCACAACCCTTCCTCGATCTGGCGCCTGACCTGCTCGGACTGGCGATCGACGGGCACATACGTCTTGACCACGACCGTCGGGTCGACCAGCTCACCGCGGGCGTCATAGCCGCTCGACTCGACGACGGCGCTGCCCCCTTCCCCGCCGCGATTCAAGCGATTGAACAGCTCGCACACGGCCTCGGCCGCTTCGCTGTCGACGCGAACGCTGATCTCGATCCACTTCATAGCCGCCTCAAGAGGATTCGGGGCCTTTGAAGGCATCGCCGATGGCGTCCATGATCTTGTCGAAGACGCTGCGACTCTCGGTGTTGAGATTTTTGGCGCCCAGCGTCTCGCCGAGGCGCTGCAGAAGCTGCCGCTGCTCGTCGGTCAGCTCCGTCGGCACCGCCACGCGGATCGAGACCACCTGGTCGCCGCGCCCGCGCCGGCGCAGGAAGGGAACCCCTTTCTCGCGCAGCCGGAAGGTCCGACCGTGCTGGGTGCCAGGCGGGATCTTCAGCTTGACCGGCCCGTCCAGCGTCGGCACATCCACTTCCGCGCCCAAGGCTGCCTGCGCGATGTTGATCGGCAGCTCTAACAGAATGTCAAAGTCCTGGCGCTGGAAGATCGGATGGGGCGCCACGCTGAGGACCACATAGAGGTTACCTGGCGGGCCGCCGCGCAGCCCCGCCTCGCCCTCGCCTGCCAGGCGGATCTGCGTCCCGTCGTCGACGCCCGCCGGGATGTCGACCTGGATGCGCCGGACGCGCGTCACCTGCTTGGAGCCGCGGCACTCCGTGCAGGGGGTCATGACGATCTCGCCTGTCCCCTCACAGCGCGGACAGGTCGTTCGGGTAACGATCGTGCCGAAGAGAGGATTCTGCTGACGGCGTTGCACCTCGCCCAGTCCGTTGCACTGGGGGCAGCGCACCGGGCTGGTGCCTGGCTCAGCGCCGCTGCCGTTGCAGTGCGGACAGGTCTCAGCGCGCGGGATCTCCAGCTCTTTGGTGACGCCGAAGACGGCCTCTTCGAAGGTCAATCGCACGTCCACGCGCAAATCAGCGCCGCGGACGGGCGCCCGCTGCGCGGCCGCGCTGCGCATCCCGAAGCCTCCGAACAGATCCTCGAAGATCGAGCTGAAGCCGCCCATGTCCGCGAAGCCGCCCCCGAAGCCGCCCATGCCTGCGCCTTGTGTTGCCGCATGCCCGAAGCGATCGTAGGCGGCGCGCTTCTCCTCATCGCTCAATACCTCGTAAGCCTCATTGATCTCCTTGAACTTCTCCTCGGCTTCGGGGCTTTTATTCACGTCAGGATGATATTGCCGCGCCAGACGACGGTAGACCTTCTTGATCTCTTCCTGGGTGGCCTCGCGGCTGACGCCTAAGACTTCATAATAATCGCGTTTGGTAGCCATAGACTTCGATCGCCTGCCCTACTCTCAACCGAATAAGGATAAAGCGACTCGCTGATTCGCCGATTCGCCCTCTCGCCGATTCGCCGATTCGCTCACTCGCTCCCTCGCTGATTCGCTCCTTCGCTGATTCGTTACCTCGCTTCCTCGCCCCCTCGCTGGCTCGCCTCGGCGTCCTCCTCATCTTCCCAACTGATAATCCACACACACAATCCCGCCAGCAGGATCGTTGCCAGGATGAGGACAGCCCACTGGCCGGGCAGAAAGCCGACGGAACGGGCCGACCATACCACGATCACGACCATGCCGATCGCCAGCACGATCCAGGCGCTGAGGTTCGGGTGTTGCTCGTAAAACCGCCGCAAGTTATGCATGCGTATGTTCTCCTCTCCGGCGTCGACGCGGCTCGATCTGCGATTGCCAGGCGGCGTGCACCTGGGCGCGGACCTCATCCAGGCTCCCCCCATTGTCAATCACAACGTCTGCGCGGCGCGCCTTGTCCTCCTGTGGCCCTTGTATGGCCATGCGCTGCTGCGCCTCAGCCTCGGTCAGGCCGCGTTGCTCGATCAGGCGGCGCAGTTGCTGGGCTGGCGGCGCCGTCACCACCCAGACCTGATCGCACAGGGTGACGCTCATCCCTGCCTCCAGCAACTTGATCGCCTCGATCACCACCACCGGCTCTGGCTCGCCTGCCTGCCAGTTCGCTGTGATGCGCTCGATCTCGGCGCGCGTCAGATCGAACACCGCGGGATGGACGATTGCCTCCAGGCGCGCGAGCGCCGCCGGATCGCGAAAGACGATTTGTCCCAGTTGTCGGCGGTCGATGCTGCCATCGGAGCGAACCAGATCCGTTCCGAAGGCGTCCAGGACCGCCTGATAAGCTGGCCCGCCGGGCGCCATAGCGCGATGCGCCATGCGATCGGCGTCGATCACGTGAGCGCCCAACTCGGCCAGCAGGGCCGTGACCGTGCTTTTGCCCGTGGCGATGTTGCCCGTAAGCCCGATGACCAGGGTCACGTCACGCCTCGGTCAGCGCCGCCCACTGTTCCATCAACGCGTGCAGCCGTAATTCTGTCGCCGCGTACTCCTCTCCCAACCGTTGCACCTGCGCGACCTGTTGGCGTCGGCTGGCGTCCTCGATCGCTGCACCGAGGCGAGCCAGCCCCTGCTCTAACTCATGGATTTCCGCCTCGACCGCGGCCACGCGTTCGGCCTGGCGACGCTGCGCCTGACGCAGACGCCGCTCCTCGCGCTGGCGCTCGCGCGCCTCCTGCGCCGCAGAGAGCGCCTCTCCTGCTGGCCCGGCCTCCGGCGGCGCAGCCTGCTCGGCGGCCCGCTGCGCCAGATAGGCTGTGTATCCTCCCTCGTACATGCGCAGCTCGCCGTCCCGCAAGTCCCAGACATGGGTGGCCAGCACTTCGACCAGGTAGCGATCGTGCGTGACCAACAGGATCGTCCCCGGGAACTGGCGCAGAACGTCCTGCAAGATCTCCTGGGAATCGACGTCGAGATGATTCGTCGGCTCGTCCAGGATCAGCAGGTTGGCGCCGCGCAACGCCAGGCGCGCCAACGCCACGCGGCTGCGCTGCCCGCCGCTCAAGGTGGCAATGGTCTGGAAGACGTCGTCGCCCGAGAACAGGAAACGCCCCAGAAACGTGCGCGCCTCCTCGACGCTCAGCCGGGGCGCGATCTCCAACACCGCGTCGAGGACCGACTGATTGGGGTCGAGGCCAGCCTGCATCTGCGCCAGGTATCCGACCTCGACGCTGGCGCCCAACCGGACCCGCCCCGCCAACGGCGGCACCTCACCCAGGATTGTCTTGACGAAGGTGGTCTTGCCAGCGCCGTTGGGGCCGATGAGGGCCACCGTCTGCCCTCGACGGATCTCCAGATCAGGGCACGCGAAGAGGGGCGCTTCGGGCGTGTAGCCGACGACCAGACCTTTGGTGGCGAGCACCAGATCTCCCGAGCGGATGCGAGTCGTGATATTGAGGCGAATCTGGCGCTGTTCCTCAGGCCGATCGACCAGCTCCTCGGCCTTGAAGCGCTCCAATCGCCGCAAGCGGCCTTGCGCCTCCCGCGTGCGCTGTCCAGCCATGTTGCGGCGGATGAACTCCTCGGTCTCGCTGACGTGCTCCTGCTGCCTCTGCCACAACCGGCGCTGGGCCTCTCTGCGCTCGGCGCGCTGGACGACGAAATGGCTGTAGTTGCCGCGATAGGTTTCCAGGCGGCCGCGCGCCAGTTCCCAGATGCGGGTGACCACGCGATCGAGGAAATAGCGATCATGAGCGACGACGACGAGCGCCCCTTTCCACTGCAGCAGCGTCTCTTCCAGCCACTCTCTCGCCTGCAAATCGAGGTGATTGGTCGGCTCATCGAGGAGCAGGAGGTCCGGCTCTTCGAGGAGCAGGCGAGCGAGGAGCGCGCGCGTGCGCTGGCCCCCGCTCAACTGCGCGAGCGGCTGATCGTAGTCGCGAGCATCGAAGCCCAGGCCGCTCAACACCTGGCGGATGCGCACCTCGTAGCGATAGCCGCCAGCCAGCTCGAAGCGCGCCTGCAAGGCGCCGTAGCGCTCCAGCAATTGCTCCATCTCTGCTTCATCATGAGCCTCTTCCATTTGTTGTTCGAGGCTACGCAAGACGGCGCCCTGGGCTTGCAAGTCGGCGAAAATCGTGAGCAGATCGGCGTACAGCGTGCGATCGCCAGCCGGAGGAGGATCCTGCGGCAGGTAACCCACCCGCAAACCGCGCGCGCGAGAGATCACCCCCGCGGACGGCTGCTCAATGCCGGCCAGGAGTTTGAGCAATGTGGTCTTGCCCTGGCCGTTCGGCCCAACCAGGCCGATCCGGTCGCCGTGTTCGATGCGCAGGGTCACGTTGGCGAAGACGTCGAGCGCGCCATAGGCTTTGCTCAGATCGACAGCAGTCAAAACGGACATAGCCGCATCCTTACAACAAGTGCACGCTATTATACCATAGGGGCGCGACTTCCGACGGGATGCGCCGCACATTTTCAGGAGGGAGGCAGGTCTCCAGACTCGAGCCTTACGGCGGTTCGGCAGCGCGACAACGACCGGCTAAGCTGGACTTTGACCTTTTGCGGAGTTTGCACGCCCACGTGCGAACGAAGCTACGAAATACGGCACATGGACGTGCCCCACTCCACAACATATAGAAGCATCCTAAAAATGGCCAAAGTCCAGACACGATCGCGCGTTCTGGCGCACCCAAACGACTTTGATGAGCGCTGGCGGCAAGCCTATCACTCGCCACCAAGCTGAAATGTACCTTTCTGACGCGGTTGGACACATCAGAAGAGGCCGGATATAATCTCGTGTTGGGGCGATCCCCGCTGTGCGTCACCGGGCGAGGGGCGGCAGTCGGCGGCATCGGGGGAAACCCTTTGGCCTCCCGCCAAATCCTCCAGAGCATATTAAGGAGAAAGCGATGATTCACGAGTCTGTGTACGAGCTGAAGACGGCCCTGGCTGGCATCGTCGCGATTGCAGACGATGGGAAGCTGACAATCCGGGATGAGCAGGCGCTGCGCGAACAGGCGATCGACATCCTCGTGCGCGACGCCGTCTTTGCAGCCGGAGATGTGCGCGACCTGGCGCGCTGGTTGATCTGGGAGCTGGGCCAGGCCCTGGGCGCTCAACCCGCTTCTATTCACGAGCTGTACATGGCGCGCGGCCGCGGCGAGTGCGGCGGGTTCACTGTGCCGGCGATGAACATCCGCGGCTTCACCTATGAGATGATGCGCGCGGCCCTGCGCGCTGCGCTCAAGACCAACACGGCAGCCATGATCTTCGAGATCGCTCGCTCCGAGATCGGCTATACCGAGCAGCGGCCGGCCGAATACACCACCGTCCTCATCGCCGCCGCCCTGCGCGAAGGCTATCGCGGCCCCCTCTTCGTCCAGGGCGACCATTTTCAGGTCAATGCCAAGAAGTACAAGTCCAACGGCGAGGCCGAGTTGAAGGCCGTCAAGGATCTGATCCTCGAGGCGTTGGCGGGCGGCTTTTACAACATCGATATCGATACCTCGACCCTGGTGGACCTCAGCTTCCCCGATCTTGACGCCCAACAGAAGCTCAATTACGAGCTGGCGGCTGAGCTGACCGCTTTCATTCGCGCCCATGAGCCGAAAGGCGTCACCATCTCCGTGGGCGGCGAGATCGGCGAGGTGGGCGGCCACAACTCGACCGAGGCCGAGCTGCGCGCGTTCATGGATGGCTACAACCGTACGCTGGCGGCTAAAGGCGCTGGGCTGGTGGGCCTCAGCAAGATCAGCGTGCAGACCGGCACCAGCCACGGCGGAGTCGTCCTGCCCGATGGCTCGATCGCCCAGGTCGCCCTCGATTTCGACACGCTGGAGAAGCTCTCGCGCGTCGGCCGCGAGGTTTACGGGCTGGCGGGCGCCGTCCAGCATGGCGCTTCCACGCTGCCCGAGGAGATGTTCGATCGCTTCCCTCAGACGGAGACGGCGGAGATCCATCTGGCGACCGGCTTCCAGAATCTGCTCTACGACCACGAGGCGATGCCCGCCGACCTTCGCCAGGAGATCTTCAATTATCTGGCGGCGCATCACGCCGACGAACGCAAGCCGACCGACACGGATACGCAATTCTTCTACCGCAGCCGCAAGCGCGCCTTTGGTCCCTTCAAGGCCCAATTCTGGGCGCTGCCGGAGCCGACGCGCCAAGCCTTCAACCGCACGCTGGAGGAGAAGTTCGCGTTCTTCTACGACAAGCTCAACGTCGCCAACACGCGTGACCTCGTAGCCAGATACATCAAGCCAGTGGCCGTCCACAAGCCGATGCCCGGCGCGCCGATCGCCGTCAGCGCGGAGGCGGCGGCCGTTAAAGGATTGGCCGATTGATCCTGGGGTCGCCTGGCCGATGAAATAAGCAGCGCTCGCCGATGACAACCTCGCAGGGAGGGGGCCTCCAGGCCCCCTCTCTTATTTGCAGAAGAGCTCATGGAACCGAATCGTCGTCACTATCGTCTACTTGTAGAGAGAGCCGTTTCGTTCGCGTTCGGCCGATTTTGGTATGCGTCAGGAGTGAGTCATCATGAGCCGACTTTCTGAAGTTGTCCGCCGATGGCGAGGAGCCATGCCCGCTGCCCGTGTTCGCTGGCTGTTGTTGGCAGCGTTGCTCAGCCTCTCGCTGCTGACAGCCGGCTGCAGCGCCCTGACCGAACTTGTCTTGCGAGCCAGCGATATCACCCCCACCCCTGTCGCAACCCCCACACCCACTCCTGGCCCGCGGCTCCTGCTCGCGCCGATCGAGGGAGGGCCAGGGACGCGCGTCGCTGTCACCGGCCAGGGCTGGCGTCCCGCCGACACGATCTTTATCCGCCTGGAGGATCCAACGACCGGCGATGGTTCGCAGACCGCCTATGCCGCCGCGATCGTCGCGGATGATGGCAGCTTCAGCGCCGCCTTCACCTTCCCCAGCGACACGCGATGGGCCAGCCTGCCGGTCGTCCTGGTCGTCGCCTGGTCGCCCGCCACAGGGGTCGAGATCACCAGCGCGTTTCGGGTGATCGCGCCCATCCAGACCCCCACGCCAACCCCCACGTTGACCCCGACGCCTGCGCCGACTCCTCCTCCGACGACGGCGGCCAACCAAGCCACCGTCACGGGCGGCGTCGTCAATATCCGCCAGGGGCCAGGCGTCGTCTATCCGATCCTGACGACCGCCGTGCGCGGCGATACGTTGATCGTTCGCGGGCAGAATCGGGCTGGCGACTGGTTGCAGGTTCAGCTTGTCCACGTCCCTCTCGGCTGGATCGCCCGCTCGCTGACCGATTTTCGCGGCGTCGCGCCGATCGTCGAAGCGCCGCCGTTGCCGCCCACGGCGCCTCCGCCGCCTCCGCCGCCCTCCGTTCCCACACACACCTCAACGCCGGTCCCGACGGCGACCCCTACGGCGCGCGCGGACGCCTGGCGCGGCGAATACTTCGCCAACCGTGACCTCATCGGCGCGCCGCGCCTGACGCGCGAGGATGCCCAGATCAGCTTCAACTGGGGGACCGGATCGCCCGCGCCGGGGCTGCCCTCCGATGACTTCTCCGTGCGTTGGACGCGCACGATCTGGCTGCCCGGCGGAACCTACCGCTTCGTGGCTTATGTCGACGACGGCGTGCGCGTCTGGCTGAACGGCGACCTGATCATCGATCAGTGGCGGCAAAGCCCGGCCACCACTTACACCGCGGATCGCGCGCTGACGACCGGGACGTACACCCTGCGCGTCGAGTATTTCGAAGCGACGGGCGTCGCCCAGGCCGTCTTCTGGTGGGACCAGATCAGCGGCCCTGCCGAGTGGCGCGGCGACTATTTCCCCAATCGCGACCTGACGGGCAACCCCGCCTTCGTGCGCTACGACGGCGTCCTGGACTTCGATTGGGGGACCGGCTCACCCGCGCCCGGCTTCCCCGCCGACAACTTCTCGGTCCGCTGGACGCGCGACGTCTGGCTGGAAAGTGGACGATACCGCTTCCACGTCCTGGTCGATGATGGCGTGCGCCTGTTCGTGAATGGCGAGCTGCTGATCGATGAATGGCGAGACGGCAGCCAGCGCGAGCTGACGGCTGAACGCTCGCTGAGCGAGGGATCGCACAGCCTGCGCGTCGAATACTACGAGCATGCCGTCTACGCGCGCATCAAGGTCTGGTGGGAGCGGGTCGGCGCCGACTCATACCCCGACTGGAAGGGCGAATACTGGTCGAATCGCCGCCTGGAAGGCAATCCTGTGCTGCGGCGCAACGATCCAACCATCGACTTCGATTGGGGGACCGGCTCGCCCGACCCTGCCGTGCCGAGCGACAACTTCTCCGCCCGTTGGACGCGCTCGCTCAGTTTCGAGGAAGGGACCTATCGCTTTTACGTCCGCGTGGATGACGGCGCCCGCCTGTGGGTCAATGATGTGCTGCTCATCGACGAGTGGCGCGACGGCAGCAGCCGCGAGGTGAGGGGCGATCTCTCGCTGTTCCAGGGGCGGCACACGTTGCGACTGGAGTACTACGAGCGCACGGGCGGCGCCCGCATTCGCCTGCGCTGGGAGCGCATCGGCCCTGCCGTGTATCCGGATTGGAAAGGCGAATACTGGTCGAACCGCACCCTGACCGGCAAACCGACGCTCACGCGCAACGACCCCGTCCTCGATTTCCAATGGGGGAGCGGCCCGCCCGCGCCGGGGCTGCCAGCCAATAACTTCTCGGCGCGCTGGACGCGCATCTTCAATTTCGAGGGAGGCGTCTACCGCTTCTACGTTCAGGCCAAAGACGGCGTGCGCTTCTACCTGGATGGCGCCCTGGTGCTCGACCAGTGGCGCGATAGCAGCGGCGAGGACGTCTACGCCGTCGATCTGGAGCTGGTCGGCGCACACACGCTGACAGTAGAATACTATAAACGCAGCGGACTGGGGCTGTTGATCTTCCTGTGGGGACGCCTGCCGGAGACGCCGACGCCAACGCCGACTGTGCTGCCTTCGCCGCCCCCGACGGCGACAAGCGTCCCGACCGCCATCCCGACGGCGACGCGCACGCCCACGCGCGTGCCGTCCCCCACTGCCACGCGCACACCAACGCCCACGTCAACGCCAACGAATACGCCGACGGCCACGCCGACGAGCGTCCCGCCTACGCCAACGCCAACGAATACGCCGGAGCCAACTGTTGTGCCCAGCGCGACGCCTACCGAGGTGCTTTCCACGGCAACGCCGACGGAGATCCCGTCGACGGCCACTCCAGAACCAACGGCGACGACCACGCCAACGAATACGCCGACGTTGGAACCGACCGCCACAGCCGTGCCAACGAATACGGCAACGAATACACCGGCGCCGACTGCTACAACCGTGCCAACGAATACGGCGACGCCGACCGAGGTCCCACCCACGCCAACGAATACGCCAACGCCGACGGAGGTCCCAGCCACGCCAACGAATACGCCAACGAATACGCCGGAGCCAACGCCAACGCCAACGAATACGGCGACGCCGACGGAGGTCCCGCCCACGCCAACGCCGACGGAGGTCCCACCTACGTCAACGCCAACGAATACGGCGACGCCAACGGAGGTCCCACCGACCGCAACGGCTACGCCTGAGCCAACGGCAACGCCGACGGAGGTCCCGCCGACCGCGACGGCTACGCCTGAGCCAACGCCGACGCCAACGAATACGCCAACGCCGACGAGCGTCCCGCCTACCTCAACGCCAACGAATACGCCTGCGCCGACCGCGCTCGCAGCGCCCATCGCGCGGCCCACGCCGCGCGCGACGCCGCGGCGGGCAGTTTCCACGCCCACCCCCACACGCCAGCCGCCCGCGGCGCAGCCAGGCGGACCGACCCTGCAAGTAACGACGACCGACGAGCAGATCGCGCGAGATATCGCGCCAGGTGAGGTCGTTCGGGTGACAGGGGCAGCCTGGCCGGCTCAGACGCCGCTGCGCATTGGTCTGCGCGCCCCGGGGGGCGCCCCTGAAGCGCTGGTCGAGATGGCCCTCGCGCAGACGACCGCCGAGGGACGGTTCGCAGTCGAATTCGTTTTTCCGTCGGATGGGGTGTGGCAGAAGATCGACCAGATCGAGGTGGTCGCGCAGTCGCTGGACGGCGCGATCACCCTCGCTGTGACGCTGGAGGTCCGCGCGCCTTCCGCCGAGGAGTAAGGGCGAGGCGCGCCTCGCCCTTACCCTGCTCGCGTCGCCTCGCGCGCGGTCACGCGGGCTTCAGTTTGTCGGCTACCAGGCTGGCCAGGAGGGTGCGCTCGCCAGCGCGCACGAAATCCACCGTCACCCGCAGGTCGTCGCCGTCCGGCGTCAGCGCGCGGATCGTCCCCTCTCCGAACACAGGATGGGTGACCTGCATGCCCAGACGGTAGGCGGGCGGCGACGATCGCGGACGAGGCGGGGAGGTCGGCTCCAAAGAGGAGACCAGGGCGGCCTCGCGATCGCGCCCCAACTCGGCGAAGAGGGCCAGGTCGTCAGGGCGGCGTATGCGCGGGATCATCTGTTCGCAGCGCGTGCGCGCCTCGGCCAGCAGCGGCATCAACCGTCGCTTCTCGGACAACCTGGTCGAGCCTTTCGCCATGGCGCGCGTGGCGCGCCCGATGGCGTCGCTCAACGTCCGCAGCACGTCGCCCGGCCGATCGCTGATCACCGGAATCGCCACCAAGACGATCCCCTGCTGTCGGCACAATTCCTCACGCACATCTTCGCGCTGTTCCTGCTCAGCCACCTCCCAGTCGCTGATCGCGCCGCGGCGGTTGCCTTGCAGCCCGACGAAACGGATGGCGATGCCGATCTCTGGGTAGAGGATGTCGAGTTTCAAGCGCCGACGCGTGCTCGGGTTGATCAGCCAATCAGGGCTGACATCGCACTGGCGCACGAAGCCAGCGAAGATGCGTTCCAGCACCTCGCGCCAGGCCATCACATTGAGACCAGCCGACATGACCGAAGCCTCCGCGAACTCATTTTTTGGGTTTCTCCAAAGCCAACGCGATCGCTGCCTGCCGCTCACGCCCACGCAAGCTCAGGGAGCGCACGTCGAGCGAATCAGCGGCAGATAAAGACGTTCCGTGTCTGCGCTCAGGTCAAGGCGTTCCAGTTTGCCAGCGGACCACAACGTCGTTTGGGCGACCGCCCGGCCGGCGAGCGTGAACGTGATCACGGCCCCTATCTCCAGGGGAGGGCCGCTATCCGGGGCCCAGGCGGCGTCGCCGGGGATCTCCAGAGCGTACCATGCCTCCTCCCCCTGCTCGACCACCGCCCCCCGCGCGACAAGCGCGCCGTTCATCCAGGCCGCAACTTCCGTCCCGGCAGGCAAGTCGTAGACGCCCCAGCGAGCGCGCCCGTAGGGCGTGGTCGGCAATGGCGGAGCAGCGATGGCCGTCAGCGCGCCGGAAAGCATCACCCCCACCACACAAGCCAGAACGATCCCATAGCGTCGCCAACTCATAGCGCCTCCTCTGGCTACGCCCATCCCTCTTCTTCAAACCAACAATTCGTCGAGCGCCTCGATCGAGACGCGGCGGCGCGCCTGCAGAGCTGGCCGTTGTGCCAGCCAGCGCGGCAGGCCTGCCAGGCCCGCCAGTTGCCCCCGCAGGCGCGCGCGCGCCGCTGCGCCGCGCCAGGCGCGCAGCGCCTCGCGCGCGATGCGCAATTGCGCCCGTATGATGGCCGGCCAGTAGCGGCGGAGGAGAGGGCCGGGCACATCGCGGGCCAGCACCCACAGGGTGTTGCGGCCGGTGTAGAAGCTGGCCAGCGTCCCGCCGCCGCTGGCGCTCAGGCGATGGTAGACGCGCGCCTGCGGCGCGAAGCGCGCCTCCCAGCCCAACAGGCGCAGCCGCCACGCCAGATCGACATCCTCCAGGTACATGAACAGTTGCTCATCGAAGCCGCCCGCCTCTTCCCAGGCCGTCCGTCGGTAGGCGACGGCGCCGCCGCATCCACCGAACACGCGCACACTCGCATCGTACTGGCCGACGTCCCGCTCCCACACGCCGCGGTTGCGGGGGATGCCATCGCGGCCGTAGAGGTCGCCCGCCGAATGCAGGACGTCGCGCCGGTCGAACAGGAGCATCTTGGCCGCGACGGCGCCCACCGTTGGATCGGCGGCCAGCGGCTCCAGGAGGGCGGCAAGCCACCCCGGCTCGACCTCGGTGTCGTTGTTGAGCATCACCAACGCCTCGCCGCGCGCCGCGGCGGCGCCCGCGTTGCAGGCGGCGGCCAGCCCACGATTGGTGGGCAGGGCGACCACGCGCACCCCCGGGTAGTCGCTGGCCAGCCGCGCCCGCGTCCCATCGCGACTGGCATCATCGACGACGATGATCTCCCAGCGCTCACGGGGATACTCCTGAGCGCGCAACGCTTCCAGGCAAGGGATGAGCAAACGCTCGCCGTTGTAGGTGGGGATGATGACGGAAGCGAACATCGACAGATCCGTTACCCGCCCGCGGCGAAGTAGTCGGCCAGCGCCTGCTGCCAGGGACGTAAGCGGATGCCGAGGGCGGCCGCGGCGGTGTTGGCCAGCACGGCGCGCAGGGGCGGCCGCGCCGCACGCTCCCAGGCGCTCGCCGGGATCGGCGTCACCGGGACATGGGCGCGCCCACTCAAACGCAACACCTCGCAGGCCCAGGCGTAGCGCGAACAGGCCCCCTCGTTCGTGAGGTGATAGATGCCGAAACGGCCGCTGTACGTCAGGCGCACGATCGCCTCGGCCAGGTCGGGGGCATAGGTGGGATTGCCGATCTCCTCGTCGACCACGCGCAGGGCGCCCAGGCGGTCGGCGGCGGCGATGATCTTGCGCGGGAAGTTGTTGCCGCCGGGCGCGAAGACCCAGGCCGTGCGCACGATGTAGAAGCGGTTGAGCAGCATTTGCACGATGCGCTCGCCCGCCAGCTTGGAGCGGGCGTAGACGCTGAGCGGAGAGGGGGAATCCCACTCGCGGTACGGGCGATCGGCCTGGCCGTCGAACACCTCGTTGGTGCTGATATACATCATCGCGGCGCCGCTGGTCTGGCAGGCCAGGGCCACGTTCTGCGTGCCGAGCGCGTTGATCGCGTAGGCGGCGTCGGGGTCCTTCTCAGCGCCATCGACGTCGGTCCAGGCGGCTGTATGGATCACCAGGTCAGGGCGGAAGTCGGCGATCAATGGGATGATGCGGTCGCCATCGCGAATGTCCCCGTCCGCGGCGTCCAGGGCCAGCAAAGGGGCCTCTTGCCAGCGGGCGCACAGGGCGCGTCCCAACTGGCCGCGCGCGCCGGTGATCACGACGCGCGGCGGCCGTTCCGCAGAGAAACCGAGGATCATCTCTGGAACGCCTGTGACGCCCATCAGCAATGCACCGTGGATGGCTGATTGGGAGCCTTCTCGGGGCTGAGGAGTGGGACGAAGCGTACGGGAGCGATGGTGCGGCTATACACGCGCCCGCGGCGGCGCTCGATCAACAGCAGCGCCTGTTCGGCCAATTCGGGGCCGACCGGGATCACCAGCCGGCCCCCCTCCGCCAACTGTCTGATCAGGGCAGGCGGGACGCGCGCGGGCGCGGCCGTGACGATGATCGCGTCGTAGGGCGCGTGCTCGGGCCACCCCAGGGCGCCGTCGCCCTGCCGAATGTGGACATTGGTATAGCCAAGCCGTTGCAGGCGCGCGCGCGCGCTGTTCGCCAGCTCTTCGATCAATTCCACGCTATACACCTCGCTGGCCAGCTCGGCCAGGATCGCCGTCTGATACCCGGAGCCGGTGCCGACCTCCAGCACGCGATCAGTGGGCTGAAGCCGCAACAACTGTGTCATCAGGGCGACGATATACGGCTGAGAGATCGTCTGCCCGTAGCCGATGGGCAGCGGATGATCGGCCAGAGCCTCGTCGCGCAGATGAGGAGGCACGAACTCCGCGCGCGCCACGCGCGCCACGGCGTCGAGCACACGGCGGTCTGTGATGTCGGGCCAGGGCGGCGGCCATTGCTCCGTCATGCGTTCCTCTACCTTTTCCCAATCGCCATTCTAGCATCTTCGCGCCAGCGTAGCAACCGCCTGCAGTCCTATCCCAGCGCCATGCCCCAGAGTGGGGTCTTCGCTAACGGGCGCTCCCCAGCAACCCCCAACGTTCGCGCAGACGGCGTTCGATCGAGGCGAAGAGCGCACGGTCGACGAGTAGGCCCAAAGCGATGATGATGAACATCACCGCGATCACCTGGCTCATATCGTTCAACTCTCGTCCCATTGTCAGCAATTGCCCCAACCCCAGGCTGACGTAGAGCAGTTCACCAGCCACCAACGAGCGCCAGGCAAACGACCATCCGATCTTCATGCCCGAGACGATCGCGGGCAACGCGGCGGGCAGGATCACCATGGGATACAGTTGCCAGCCGCGCGCCCCCAGGGTCAGGGCGGCGCGCAGATAGAGCGGCGACGTGTTGCGGACGCCATCGGCGGTGGCCAGGCTCAACGATAGCATGGCGCCCATCACAACCACGAACAGGATCGCGCGTTCGGAAAGCCCAAACCAGAGCAAGGCCAGCGGCAACCAGCAGATACTGGGCAACGTCTGCAGGCCAAGGACGACCGATCCCACCGTGTCCTGCACGAGACGCACGCGCCCCAGGAGCAGCCCGAGCGGGATGCCGACGCCCAGCGAGATGGCGTAGCCGATGGCGAGGCGGCGCAGGCTGATGGCGATGGCGAAGGGATAGCTGCCGTCGGCAAAGCCTGCCCACAGCGACTGCCCCACGCTCGAAAGGGAGGGGAAAATGTAGGGCGGCCATCTGGAACATGAACACGCAACGACGACCCGGGCCGGTCACCGGGCGCCTGTCGATCAAGATCTCCCCCGCATCCGGCCGCTCCAGGCCAGCGATCAGATTGAGGAGCGTCGATTTGCCGCAGCCGGAGGGGCCGAGCAGGCACACGAACTCTCCTGCCGCGACCTCGAGCGTGATGTCGGCCAGCGCTGGCGTCTGGTCGCGACGACTGTGGAAGGTTTTGCTCACCGAATGGATCTGCAGCTTCATCGATCGCCTCCCAGGCGCGCGGGGCCACGAGCTGACGTTGCCGGGCGGAGCATCCCGCAGCGCGCGCGAGCAGGATCGGCAGCCCGCGCGCGCAGATTCGAAGCTCCCGTTCACTCGACCGGCGCCAGGCCCTGCTCGGCCAGCACCTCGTTCAGGAGCCTGAGATCATAGATGCCGGAGACGAGCCAGGCCCATCTTCTGTAGACTTTGCGCTCCATGGATCACCTCTCATTCGGGGGGAGGAGCGCGTCGCGCCGCGCGATGACATCGGCCAGGGTGGTGTGGTCGACGACGGCGACAATGGCGTCGCGCACCTGCTGCATGGCCAGGCGGAGGGCGCACGTGTTTTCGTCTGGGCACGTGCAAGGCTCGTAGGCGATCTGGCTGACGCAACTCACCGGCGCGATCGTCCCGTCGAGGATGCGGATGACTTCGCCCAGGGTGATGGCGTCGGCCGGGCGACCCAGCGTGTACCCACCGTTGGCGCCAGCCTGGCTATGCACGATCCCGGCATTACGCAAGAGGAGGAAGATCTGCTCCAGGAATTTATGGGGAATGTTGTTGCGCTTAGCCAGGGTTTGTACGGGCACGGGGCGGGCGTGATTGCTGGCGGCCAGATCGAAGAGGGCGCGCAGCCCGTATTCGCTCCGTTTGGACAGCTTCATGGCATCTCCTATAATTACGACATATCATATTGAAATAGTAGCAAATATGCCTCCCGTTGTCAACCCTGCCAGGGCGTGGGGGCGTGGCAGGACGACCGAGCTGGGCAGGCTGCAGTTTCCCCACGAGCGGCGCAAGATCCGCTGCGCGCAGCGCTACTTCGCGACCATCGGCATGACCTACCTGACGATCGATCCGCAGAAGATGGGGCAGTGGTGGGACAAACCGCTGGCCGCGGACCAACCGTTGGGCATTTGACCCGCTCGCCTGAAAGAACCCGTCCTCTTCGCCTGAGAGTGTGATAGAATGGAGGTGTGGACAGGCCAGCAGAGAAGAGTCGCGCGCCTGCGGCAACCAGACGCGAGCCGTCAGCCTTGTGAGAGGAGGGGACGATGACCTCCATCGAGAACCACGACGCGACCACAGAGAGCGTCTTACGAAAAGGATCGCCAGGCGTCTTGCGGCAGGCGCGGTCGTGGTTGACCAGCAAGGGATTGCCAGGCGTCTTGCGGCAGGCCTTGTCGTGGTTGACCAGCAAGGTGTTGTTGATCGCCCTTCTATACGTTCTCGCAGCCTGGACGATCCAGGCCTGTCTGTTCTCCGCCGCCAGCGCGCCAACGCCGCAGGCGACTGCCGAGGCCACGGCAACGACCGGCGATCGTCTGCTCGTCCATTATCCGCAGCGCATCGGCCCTGTCCTGCCGACTGGCCAGCGGCCAGCGGTCGCCATCTGGTTGCTGGCGCCTCAGGCCACCTCTACCCCCTCTCCAACAGGCGCGACAGCGATCACGCCGGCCGCCCCTCCGCCCACCGCGACGCTGACAACTACGACCGCAATCGCCCTGCCCGCGCCTTCCCCGACCGCCGCAGCGATCGCGCGCGTGTATGAGCTGCGCCTGGAGGCCCCTTGGGCCAACCTGGTCGACGCCGCCGGCGCGCCAGCCAGCGGCGTCTGGCAGGCGACGCCCGCGCCGGTTCAGGCGACGCCGATCATGGCCTACCTCGACCCGGCGGCGGTCGATGGCTCGCAAGCGTTCACCCTGACAGCCCGGACAGAAATGGACAGCGCCGCGGTCCTCTCGCTGGCGCCCAAGATCGAGGTCGAGCGGGACAAGTGGAGGGTCGGCCGGCAACGCTGGCTCGCCCTGGCGACGGATCCTTCGAGCGTGGCGACTGCCCTGCTGGCAGTGATCGTAGGCGCTGTTGTGAAGTGGAACTTCGAGGAAGAAGCGAGGCGTCGCCAACAAGAGGAAACGAGACGTCGCCAACAAGAAGAGCGGGAGCAGAAGCGTCTTTCCGAAAGCAGCCAGGCGATCAGCGAGTTACGGACACTTCTGAAGACCGATCCGCTCGAGGCGTTGCAGCGCTACGACTCCTTGCTCGCGCAGCGCGAGCAGGGCCAGTTCCCCTGGGATGACCAGAACGCAGCAGACCGCTTGACGTCCGCCTGGAAGGCGCACGCTCCCGAATGGCTTCAGAACTATGGTGAGGCGCACAAAGACTACGCGCCAGACGCCATCGACGCTCGCTGGACAGAAGAGGTGGCGCTGCCTCATCAAGCTCTGGCAGCCGCATATACAGAGGGGCCTCGTCCCATCCAGGAGCAGGTGATCGAGGACCTGCAACGATGGTTGGACCAGGTGGTTCGCGATCTTCGAAAGTCAGAGGGGAATCGCATCCGTTCAGACGAGGAGTGCGCAGAGATCCTGAAGGGGGCCTTCGATCCGTGGGTGACTGCAGAGATCCGAACGCTCACTCAGCGCCTGCAGGGATTGCGGAAAACGCTCCAAGAGAAACGCTGGTCCGCTAGCCTCGAAGTTGTGACGCAAGCCGACAACCAGGCCTCTCAAAAGTGGACATGGCCCAGCCCTTGGCCGTCCCCACGGCCGCCAGAGGAGACAGCCGTACAGGAGTTGCTCGGCAGGCTCGAACCGACGCTCGATTTCAACCCCTTCGGGCCGGAGCGCGCCGAATGGGACTGCCAGTTGCCGAAGTTCGCACGGCTCGACCTGATCGAGAAAGCGGCTGGTCCCCGCCCCGTGATCGTGCTGGGCGGCCAAGGCGCCGGCAAGACGGCGACCGCGCTCTTGCTGGCGCACCAGGAGACTTTGCAGACGTTTGACCCCGACGCCTTCCCCGTCTATCCGGTGACTGAATACCGGCTCGACCTGCCAATGGCGCGCGCCGATTGGCTGGACGCGATCGAGAGCGCCTTCGCCGCTTACCATCTTCGTTTCCTGGCCAGGAACTACCAGCCCTTTGTCGCGTCCGCGCGATACCGCCAGGCGGCGCTGCTGCTCCTCCTCCGGCGCTATGGCGCCCTCGACGCCCTGCTGCCCGCCTTGCGCCTGGAAGCAGAGGGAACCTCCAGCGACTCGCTCATCGCCCTCATGCGCGCCGAGGCTCCCTCCGCAAGCAGCTTCCCCCTGGCCGAGCCAGAGCGCATCCGCCTGCTGCGATGGGCGATCCCCTCGCCGCAGCAACACGCCTACGTGATCGTGGAACTGGCGCAATCGCCTCGCGCTGACCACGAGCTTCTGGCCAGCAACCTCGGCGTCCTGCTCGATCTGGTTGCGCTCCTGGCGCAGAACCGGATCTACGCCAAGATCATCGCGCCGGCAGACTTCCCGATCTCCTGCGACTGGATCGAATCCGTTGAGTTGTCGTGGTCGTCGGAGGACCTGAAAAGCGCCCTCAGCCTTCGGTTTTTGGCCGCCGGGCCGGCGGAGTTCGCCCAGCTCTGCGACCCACGCGAGGGCGACCTCACCGACCGCCTGATCGCGCTGAGCCAGGGCAACCCTCGCCGCCTGGTCCGCTTGGGCAATGGGCTGTGGCGCAAGCTGGCCGCCGCCGGCCGCCGCCAGATCATCGCCGCCGATCTGGATGAAAGGTAAACGCCCGTGAACGCGCCGCTGGAATTCGCTGCCTTCGACAGCCTGCGGGCCGAAGATGAGCCTTGGCTGATGGACTGCTTCGTGCCGCCGCCGGACTTCGACCTGATGGCAGGCGGCCGCTCGGCCGTCATCCTCGGCGACGAAGGCTCGGGCAAGTCGGCAGTAGCGGCGGCCTTACGACAACGGGCGCAGGGCCGCTATCTGGTGGTAGCCTGGCAACCCGCCCCCTCCCTCGAGGCCCCAACCCCCTGGCGCGATGCCCGCTCCCAGGTCGAGCAGGTCCTGGGCGCGATCGCCTGGGCTTTGCTGGAATGGCTGGGAGCCAACCCAGATCGCTATTCCCAGGCCGCCAGTTGGACGAAAGGGACATTCCATTGGGTGGCGCGCTATGCTCTGCTTGACGCCACGGCTGAGCGTGGGTTCTTGCCATTGGCGGAAGCCAGCCCATCCATGCAATCCCTGGTTACTGAGTTCCTGCGAGCAAAGGCGCCCCAGATCGCTCCTGCTCAGGTACCTCCCGTCGACGTAATCCGTCTGCTGCTGCGGGCGCTGCGCTCGGTGGGGCTGCAGGGGATCTGGATCGTGGCCGATGGCCTGGGCGCGCACCTGGCCGCGGCGCCCGAGGAGGTCGAGCGATCGCTGCGCGCCTTCCTTGCCACCCTGCCCACCTTCGAGCAGGCCGGCTGCCTCTACAAACTCCTGGTCCCCAGCGAGCTGAGCGACGTAGTTTGGGAATCGGATGCGGCGTGGCGGGCGCGCGTCGATCCCTTCCGTCTACAGTGGCTCCCTGAGCCGGAGAGACCGGATCAGACGCCGCCCACCGATCTCCTGCGCGCGCTCGTCGAGCGGCGCCTGGCCCTGGCCCTGGGGCGCGCGCAGGCCAGCCTCCGCGATCTGTGCGACGCTGAGGCCCTGGAGCAATGGCTCTACCGCGTGGGAGGTGATTCGCCGCGTGGCTGGCTGAGCGCGCTGCGGCCTCTGGCGGCTGTTTACTTCGGGCGCCCCCCAGACGAACGTCGCCCCCTCACCGCCGAGGAGTGGCGCGCTATCCGCCGCCGCCACCTGCCATCGGTTCGCCTCTTACCAGAAACGCGATCGCTGCAAGTAGGAGGGCGAATCGTCGAAGGATTCAGTGAATCGGAATGGCTCATCCTGAGCCTCCTCTACGAACGCCGCGGCCAACTCGTCACGCGAGAGGAGATCTACCGGGTCCTTTTTCCGCACGACTCTGAACGCCACGGCCTCGAGCTCGTGCGCGGTGTGGTAGATACCGCTTTATGGCGCCTGCGCAAAGCGATCGAGCCGGTCCCTCAGGAGCCACTATTGATCGTGACGCAGCGCGATCAGGGGGTGCGTCTGCGCTTCCGGTGAGGTTCTCGTGAGATAGTTAAGAGGAATCCGCGATAGAGGAAAAAGGCAATACGTGCGATCATAGGAAGGCATTGAAATGGACGTATGATTGTGGCTGTTCTGGCCACAGGCTGTTTCGCGGATAGTCGCCAGGGGACATCCTCAACGTCCTTGACCCCGACGCCGATTGAATAATTCGCCCTCATAACCGAAATGGTAATATAGAAGCGACCTTGCGCGAGGCAAGGCGGTTTCGGAGCGAGGGAGATGATCAGATGTCAGGAGATGCTCGGTCGTCGGGTTGAGGAGGAAGGCGCCAGAGGCACCATGACGCGGACGGGGCCGACGGAGCAAACGCAAAGGAAGTACGTCATGGACCTCGAGCGTTTGATCGACCAATATATAGGCCAGCCCCAGGTGGGGCTGGCCTACGATCCATTCCGCGTACTGGATGCCAGTCAGGACCCACGCCTGCCCGATTATCTGGTCGATCAGGGAGCCTTCCGCGAGCTGTGGACGCTGCAACACACGATCCTCTTCGCTGAGCCTGGGGCGGGCAAAAGCGCGCACCGCGTGCGCCTGACGCGCGCCTGTCGCATCCGATTCGAGGGCCGCCGCTTCTTCGGGATCGTCTTCCTCGCGCCCGACCCGGCCGATATCGGCCTGCCCCCCGATTTCGGCCAGTTCACCGAGCATCTGCTGCGCGCCGCGGCCAGCGAATTGCTGCTGGCTCTGACCTATCGCCCCTACACTTTCCTGGAGCAGCCCGCTCCGATCCGGCAAACGATCCGTGATCTGCTCGACCGGAATCTCCCTCTCGCCCTCGACTATCTGTTGGAACAGATCGACCAGGCCGGCGACCTGACCCCCCTGGCCGAATACTTCGATCCTACTGCTGCGATCCTTCCCACCCTGCCTGGGATCGGCGCCGTGCGCGACTTCTGCCGCGCCCTGAGCGAGCTGCACAGCGCCAGCGACCGTCCCCTATCCCCTGACCATCGCTGGCGACAATTCGTCGACTTGTTGCTCGGCCCCCTAGCTTACGAGGCGCTCTTCATCCTGCTCGACGGCGTCGACGGCTACCCCGGCGCTCTGGAAGATCCGATGATCGGCCTGGCGCTGGCGGCGCCCCTGCTCGAACGCGACGACCTGTGGGCCGATGCCGCCATCTTCGTTAAAGCGTTCCTCCCCGCTTCATATCGCCCAGAGATGGGAAGACGATCACCTGTTCTATTGACAACGCCCTGTCGCTTTGCTACTATATCATGGAGCGAGGGTTTGCTCATCGAGGTTTTACAGGAACGTGTGCTGGCTGCCAGCGCAGGACGCTTCTCCAGCCTCGATGCCATTGCCACCCCAGGATTGCGCGACACGGAGAAGCAGATCGTCCAGCGCTTGCGTCGCCCTTTGCCCCGGGCGGCGGTGCAGATGGCGGAGCGGCTGCTCACCGAACATGTACGGCGGGTGGGCGCTGAGGGCCGTCTGGAAGCGGAAGACCTCGATCGCGCGTTGGCGGCCCTGGGCAACGGCAATTCACAGGCGCACGTGACCTCGTGAGGGTTGCAGCCGCGCTCAAAGGGGGACGCGTGGGAGCAGGAGAGCACCGGCGATCGTCTTGATCCAGGTGCTCTTTTTTTGTCGCCGTCCGGGGGGAAGGGGGCAGGATGTCGTCTTCTGCTAGCGGGTTGGGTTACCGTCAAGATCTGTTTGCCGATCGCCAGGAGGTCATCGACCTGGTCCGCAGCAGCGTGGAGCGACTGCGACAAGGGTCCCCGCCCGAGCGACGGGCTGTGCGTTGCTACGGCGTGGCAGGGTCGGGCAAATCGTGGCTGCTCTGCCATCTGCAGCAGATTGTTGCCGATGAATATCCTGAGGTCCTGGCGCTGCGCCTCTGCCTGGTCAAGGATCCCGCTCACCTCGCCAACGACTCCGCAACATATCTTCCCTCTCCGCCGGTCGCTGCTCCGATCATTATCGACTTGTTGCGCTGGCTGATCGAGCGCGTGATCGAGGCGCGCGGCGCGACGCCAGCCTGGGTCGGCGCCACAGACGACCCACAGCGCCTCAGCGAGCGGTTGGGCAAGGAGATCGCGACCACCCGAAAGCCGTTGGTGTTGCTGGTCGACGGCCTCGACGAACACCTCAAGGAGGTCGTCCAGGCGGTCGAGCAGTACTGTCTGCTGCCGTTGCTCCAGCGGAGCGATGTGCTCCTGATCCTGGCCGTGCGTCTGCCGCCCAGCCTTGCTCATACCTGGAGCCGTGAGCTGGTCTTCCACAGCCAGGATCACGTGCTGGAACCCTTCTCCTTACCGGATACTGTGGAGCAACTCAGCAAGGCTGCCACAGCTCATCCATTGCCGTCGATCAGCCCCGCGCAGGCGGAAGAGATCATCTCCAAGGGCGGCGGCTACCCTCTCAACAACTTCTCTCTAGCGCGTGCGCTCGACCCCCATAGCGGAACCTGGCCCCATCCTGCCCTGACGTTCCGCTCGGAGGCGAACCGCCTGCTGGAACCCGTGGACGCCCATCTGCGGCCTGCATTCCAGGCTCTATGCGTGCTGCGCCAGTTCGATGAATACCGCATGGAAGCTTTCTTTCCCGAGTTTGGCCTACCTGTTCCCCTGCAAATCAAACCAGCAGAGCTTAGCCGAATCACCCGCTTGATCGTGTGGGATGGGCAAGCTTCAGCGTATGTGATGGATGAGGCATTGCGGCGATTGCTCGAGAACGCGCTGCACGCTGCGGACCCTGGCCGCTGGCGCGCGCTGCACGAGAGGGCGCGCGATCTCTACCGTGAGTGGGAGCGCACATACCCAGGCACGGCCGCCCGCTGGCGCGCTGAAGCGGAGTTCCATGAAAAATGCCTGAAGGCCGGCCAACCACTGCCGCCCCAGCCCTGAGGAGGCGCCGATGAACGAGACCCCTGCTTTCTCCGAGTACGTATCTGTGGAGCGCGTGCCGTTCGTCGACCGGCGGGAGGTGCTGCAGCAGATTTATGACGCCATGCGCGCGGCCAGGCCGGAGCGGCCGCCGGTCTTCTTCATCCAGGCGCCGGGGGGCATGGGCAAGACCGAGCTGCTGCGCGAGATCCTGCGGCGCTGCCGGAACGGCGAGTGGGATGGCCAACGATGGGCGGCCGCGGCCGAGGTGATCGATTTCTATCACCTGGGGACGCACACCGTCGAAGGGCTGTCATCGGCGATCCACGACGCCCTGCAGCCCGGGCCGAGTTTCTTCATCAATTTCCGTAGTCGGCTGCGGGATTTGAAAGAACGCCGCCCTGATATCGTTGGGCTGCCGCAACCAGTCAGCGATGTCTTGCGCGATCTGGTTGGCCGGGCCTTGATCGAGGACCTGAACGCCCTGGCGCGCGTCCGGCCGGTAGTCCTGGCGCTGGACACGGCCGAGCGCCTGCTATATGAGCCGGACCAGGTGCAGGACGCCCTGGGCATGGGCATAGAGGAGATCGGCGTGGCCGTGCTGCCCTGGCTGCTGCGCGAGTTCCTGCCCAAGATCCGCAACGTCTCCGTCCTCTTGGCCGGGCGGCCGGAGCCGGAGACTCCCCCGCGCCTCCGGGAGGACCTGGGAAGCAGCGTAGGGGATCGGCTATGCGAGATCAGATTGAAGGCCTTCAGCCCGGAGGATGCGCTCGAATATTGGGAGGCGGCGAGCCGCGCCGCGGAGCGCGAGCGTCCCGATCTCGCGACCTGGCTGCGCGCGATCGGACCAGACCGCCGGCGCGTGATCCATCACTACACGGGCGGGCGCCCCATCCTGCTCTCCCTCACCCTCGACTACCTGCTGCGCGCCGATCAGCTTCCGGACGACTTGAAAGAGCCGGAGGAGGTCGCCGTCGCCAAAACCGGGGAGGAGCTGGCCAGGGTCCGGGATCGCCTGGAGGAGCGCCTGGTGAAAGAGTTCCAGGAGCGGGGGCTGCCGGCCGACCCGGCGATCCGGCTCCTGGGATGGGCGCGGCGCGGCGTCGACCAGGAGCTATTGGCGAGGCTATTGGGAACCTCCGAGGCAGAGGCTGCCCAGGTATTCGAAACCTTGCGCAAGCTCTCCTTCGTCAAGATCCGTCCCGCCGATCAGCGCCTCTTCCTGCACGATGAGATGTATCACCTTCTATGGAAGCATGTGCTTCGGTTCGATGAAGTCGGGCGGGCGCGGGCGTTCGACGCGATCCTGGGCTACTATCAAGAAAAGATCAAGGAAGCGAGCGATTCCTTGCAAAAGGCCCCGACCGACGCCGGCCTTCAGGCAGATCTCTATCGTCTGAAAGCGGAGGAGGTTCACTATCGCCTGCGCCATGAGCCGTGGCAGGGGTTCCAACTCTATTATTATTACTCGAAGGAAGCTTACTGGGCTCACGACGAGCCAGCAAGCCTGGAATTACGTGATGAGCTATTGGAGTTTCTGGGCGAGTTTGACCGTTGGGTACCCCCCGGCAGCCTCCTGCAGCGCGCCCACATTGCTTGCGAGAGCGCGTTGCGATGGGTTGACCGTGCCGGCCGGCGTAACTATGAAGACGCTGTGAATTTGGCGGTCAAAGTGCGTTCGACCCCTTCACTCATCGAGACCTTCGCGCAAGCTGGTGTCTTGCCTCAGGCCGAGCTGGACGCCCTCGAGGGGCGCGCCCAGGTGTACCTGGGGCGCGCCCTCGATAAGGCCGAGGAATTGTTGAACAAGGCTCGGGAAGCAGCGGAGCAGTTCCGGCCAGCGTCGGACGATGCCCTGGCCGGCTGGCGCAAACAGGCGCTGCTGGCCGAGATCTACAACGACCTGGGGTACCTGGCGCGGGTGCGCGGCCTCCTTGAAGACAGCGCCCGCTTCTATCGGGAGGCGATCGTCCGCTGGCGCCAGCTCGGCGCGCCAGCGGAGCCGTTGCACGCTAACACCCTCAACAACCTGTCGTGGGCGCTGGCGGAGCAGGGGCGCTACCAGGACGCGCTGCGCTTCTGCCTGGATGGGCTGGAGCTGCGCCAGAAACGCGGCTACCGCGGGCCGATCGCCTTCAGCCTCAACACCCTCGGGCTGATCGAGGTGCGCAACGATCAGCCCGAGCGCGCCGTGGGACATTGCGAGCAGGCGCTGGCCATCTTCCGCGATCTGGCCCAGCCGCGCGGCGTCGGGCTGGCCTGCATCGCCCTGGCCGAGGCCAACCGGCGCTCCGCCACGTCGCCAGCCGCTCCGACCCTGGCCGAGCAGGCAAAGCTGTTCGATCGCGCCGTCAGTCTGGCGGGGGAGGCCGTCGCCATCTTCAGAGAGCAGGTGCCCGAACGCGAGCGGCTGGTCGAGGCCCTGATCGAGCTGGGCTGCGCCTACCGCGACTGGATGCGCATCCGCGGCCGCGAAGGATACCCCAACGATCAGGATCCGCCGCCTGCCGTGCTGTTGCATGACGGCCAGAAAGCATTCGAAGAGGCCATCGCCCAGGCGCAGGACGCTTTCGCGCACCGCGCCGTGGACGCTCAGGTCAACCTGGCCTGGCTTCACTTTTACGCTGAGGAGCTGCAACGCGCCGAGGAGACAGCCCGCGCCGTCCTGGATCGCCCGGAAGTCCAGCCCTATCTCATCTGCGAGGGCAAAGGTGTGCCGAACGTCTCCCGCCCTCAGCCGTTCTTCTGGACTCAACTGGGAAAGCTGCACCTGCTGTTGGGCCGCATCGCAATGAAACAGTATGATACAGCGGACGGAGCAGGACAGATCACTTTGATCCGCGACGCCGCCGAACACTTCACGCTCGCCCTGGCCTACGATTATCAGTTCGCCGAGGACTTTCGCGACCTGCGCCGCGGCAAGGAAACCATCTACAACGCCCTCAAAGGGTTCAACCTGCAGTCCGAATTCCCTGAATTCGTTCGGGGTATGGAACAGGCCGCCGAGAAGTACGGACTGGAACAGCCAACCCGCCTGCAGCGCTTTGTCGAGGAGGCGTTCGGCCCGCTCGCCCAGCTTGGCGCTGGACGTTAGGAGGACGCGTGTCGTCGCCGCTCGTGATCCGTCCCTACCTTGCCGCCGACCGCGCCCGCCTGATCGCCGCCATCGATCAGGTGTGCGCCGGCAGCCGCTTCATGGCCACGCGCCGTTTCGAGCCGACCCCCGCCTGGGACCACGCCTTGCGTCAGCCAGCCTGCCCCTGCCACCTCCTGCTCGTCGCGACGCTTGGCCCGCAGGTGATCGGCTGGTGCCGGCTGTTTGCAACGATGACAGATGCCGACAGCTCCACGGCGGATCTGGGGATCGGCGTCGTGACGTCCCAGCGCGGCCGCGGCGTCGGCTCGATGCTGCTGCGCCAGGCGCAAGGATGGGCCTGGTCCCAGGGGCTTTCGGCGATCACGCTGACGACCCATCCTGACAACCTGGGCGCCATCCGGCTCTTCCAGCGCTGCGGCTTCGCGTCCCTGCCCGCGCCGGACGCCCGCACGCTGCCGATGCGCTGGGCTGTCCGACCGCTGCCTGCGCCGATCTCCCTCGCCCATCCCGGTCGGGTCGGCGAGCAAGCCAGCGGCCTGCCTTTGCTCGTTGCTTCTTGACAGCGCGCCCGCCCCCGCGATGGCCAAGGAGGCACCGTGAATCTGCAATCATCTGAACTTCCTCGCATCTGGTGGTCGGAGCCGACCCTCGCTCCCGAACAGGATTGCGCCTGCGCCGACGCAGCCGTCGCCCCACTCTGGCGCCAGAGCGATCTCGCCGCCGCTGCCGTGACCGACTGCGCCTGCGCGGACGCCCCTCTAGCCGTCAGCCGCACCGAGGGCCGCGACGATCGTCGCTTGTGGCAGGTCGCGTCGGAGATCTACGTCGCGCCGTTGCCCGACCATCATTCCCTGTTCTTTCATCCCCTGCACAGCGCCGGCGTCGTCGTCCTCAACCGGCCCGCGCGCGCGGCCCTCGAACGATATCGCCAGCCGCGCCCGCTGGACGCCGATCCTCTGGCGCGGCGCCTGGCTGCCCTCCATCTCCTCCAGCCAGCCGCCGCTCGCCCCAGTCCAGAGTGGCTGCCGCCCACCACCCTCACCGCCTGGCTGCACCTCACCGCCGCCTGCAATTTGCGCTGCAGCTACTGCTACGCGCCGCGGTCGCGCGCTCACATGGACGAGGCGACCGGCCGCGCCGCGATCCACGCCCTGGTCGCCTCCGCCAGCCGCCACGGGATGGCGACCCTCAAGCTGAAGTACGCCGGCGGCGAGCCGACCCTGCGCTTCGAGCTGGTGCAACGCCTGCACGATGTTGCGGCGCGCGCCGCGGCCGCCAACGGCCTCTCGTTGCAGGAGGTTTTGCTCTCCAACGGCACTTTGCTCACTCCCTCCCGGCTGGCCTTCCTGCGCGAGGCGGGCATCCGGCTGATGATCTCTCTCGACGGCCTGGGGGTGGAGCACGACGCCCAACGCCCCTTCGCCGACGGGCGCGGCTCCTCAGCGTTCGTCCGCGATGGCATCGAGCGCGCCCTGGCCGCAGGAGTGGTCCCTCATCTGTCGATCACGATCACCTCTGCCACGGTCGACGCCGTGGGCGATGTCGTCGATTTTGCGCTCGAACGCGGGCTGACCTTCAACCTCAACTTCTATCGCCAGCCTGGCGAGGGGGGGCCTGATCTGCGCGCGGAGAGCGCGCGCCTGATCGCCAGCTTGCGCGCCGTCCTCCAGCGCATCGAGGCGCGCCCAGACGCGCGCGTCCCCCTCCTCCCCCTCCTCGACCGCGCCGACTTCAGCGTCCCGCACCGCCATGCCTGCGGCGTCGGCAACAACTATGTGGTCATCGACCCTCGGGGGCGTATCGCCCTCTGCCACATGTTGCTCGGCCGCGCCGTCGGCGATGTGTTTGCGGGCGATGTGCTGGACCAGGCGCGCGGCGACCGACAGACGTTGCCCAATCTTCCTGTGGACGAGCGCGCCGATTGTCACGCCTGCCCCTGGCGCTACGCGTGCGCTGGCGGCTGTCCCCTGCTCGCCCGGCGCGCCCACGGAAGCTGGAATGGCCGTTCCCCTTATTGTGATGTCTATCGGGCGGTCTTCCCTGATCTCTTGCGATTGGAAGGCCTCCGCCTGCTGAGCACGCCAGGGGTCGCTGCCTGAGACCAACCTCGTTCCTACGCTCTGCGTGCGAGAGAACGTATCTCGTTCCCACGCTCCGCGTGGGAACGCATCCCCCGGCCGCTCCGCGGCCAACTCCCGCCAGCTCGCGCAGCCCGCCCTCCGACGCAGAGCGCCGCCCCCAGCCGCGCCGACGCAGG
>FWPU01004494.1_pt1 | contig 32377 bp, 30 predicted proteins | sample 2228361 | NCBI WGS metagenome assembly FWPU01 (sample SAMEA103939777, study PRJEB20133) | metagenome
GGTTCAGCTAGCTGGCTGGGTGCACGAGACGAGGGACTTGGGCGGAGTCAAGTTCGTCGTCCTCAGGGACAGGAGCGGGTTGATTCAGGCAACGCTCAAGAAAGAGGAGGTGGACGCGCGGCTGCTGGAGGAAGCCAAGCGCTTGGTAAAGGAAACAGCGCTGACTGTGAAGGGGAAAGTCAGAAAGTCGGACATCGCGCCCGGCGGGAGGGAAATCGTGCCCGGTGAGATAAGGGTCGTGGGCCGGGTGATGAAACAAGTTCCTTTTGAAGTGACTGGAAAAGTTCCTGCAGACATTGACGTGAGGCTTGATTACCGATTCATTGACTTGCGCAGGCCAGAAACAGCAGCCGTGTTCAAGGTCCGAAGCGAGGTAATGAAGGCGTTCAGGGAAAAACTAATTGAACTTGGTTTCCAGGAAATCAATCCACCAACCATAGTGGGGTCGGCCACAGAGGGAGGGACAGAACTGTTTCCAGTCATTTACTTCGAGAAAGAAGCATTCCTTGCGCAATCTCCGCAGTTATACAAGCAACTGGCGGTCATGGGCGGAATGGACAAGGTGTTCATGATAACCCCTGTGTTCAGGGCGGAAAAACACCACACCACTCAGCACTTGAACGAAATCACTCAAATGGATATTGAAATGGGCTGGTGCGACCACAACGACGCAATGAACGTGTTAAGCGAGGTTTTCATGCACATGGTGAACGACGTGGCGAAAAACTGTTCAGAAGAACTCGCGCTATTGAAATCGAAAATAAGCCCAGTCAAGTCGGTTCCACGCTTCAAATACTCTGATTTGGTGAAGAAACTCAACGAAGCAGGAGCGAGTGCGAAATGGGGTGATGACTTCAACAGGGAACAAAACGAGAAAATCACTGAACTCGTGGGCTGCGAGGCCTTCATAATCCAGGACTGGCCGACCCAGGTGCGGGCGTTTTATTCCATGCCCTACGAGGAGGACGGGTCGATAACAAAGTCATACGATTTGATGTACCGCTCGGTTGAAATGGCGAGCGGCGCCCAGCGAATCCACGTTCCAGAACTGCTTGTGAAACAGTTGAAGGCAAAAGGCCTCCACCCAGAATCGTTTGAATACTACATCGACGCGTTCAGGTACGGAGCCGTACCGCACGCGGGCTGGAGCTTCGGAGTCGAAAGAATGACGATGGCGTTGTGCGGGCTTTCGAACATCAGGGAGGCCGCGCTGTTTCCGAGGGACAGGAACAGGCTAACGCCCTGAAATCCTGTAAAATCCTTGCGAGCTTTTGATAGAATTCCTGCGGATTGTCAACCATGATGAAGTGTCCGCTGCCGGAACAAGCCAAGAAACATCCTCAACAATTTTCTGTTCTCAGACCATTTCATTAAAGACTTTGAGGTTCTATAGAATGCAAGGGGATTGCTTTTGGAAAACCAGTGCAGCACTCTTGTATTTTCAATGCAGGACTTCATGTCCTCAAATCCCTTCTCTTTGAATTCCTTTTAAAGTATAAGCGATGGCTTCTCTGCTGGTGGTACAGTCCGCCCCTATCAAATTACTTTCTAGACTTGTGAACGACATTATTTTCGATGGGACTCTTTTTGCCACGAGCAGGCCCACTGCCCCGCCCATGCTGTGCCCAACCAAATGAATTCTCTGAAGACCAAGTTTTTCAACGACCAGCCTCCAGACCTCGGCATGCTCTTCCAGAGTATAAGAAAAATTTTTTGGCCGAGAGGAGTCACCAAAGCCCGGCAAATCAAGAGCCAGAATGGCATGTCTTCGAAATCTCGGCAGGCTCCAGATGCCTTCAAACGACTCTTTTAAACATCCGAGACCATGAATAAGGAGTATGGATTCACCGCGTCCTTTTCTGAACTCACAGGATTTCTTCAACGCGCTGCCATTGTAATTTAGTTCAACGATTCTCTCCACAACATCACGAAAACATGGGTTTCACGCCACAGAGTTTCCCGACCGCAAGACGCCCTTTGCTAATCATTCACCTCGCCTCCGGGCTACAAACACTTGGACTTCTCTTGATATTCTACTATAATCCGGGAGGTTGCCGCTGTGGAGAATAGGAATTTTTCGTTCAGCGAAATCGGGGCTGCGCCTAACGGCGATAGCCAGTCCTCCACCTCTCCTGATGGCCTCGATGAAAGGGATGTCGGAAGGGGCGTCCCCAATTCCTACGAAATTGCGTAAAGGGATGCCGGTCTTCGCAGACAGGCGCCTAACGAAATCCGCCTTGGTTTCGCCTTCCATAACAGGGCCCCGAAGTGACGCCGCTTTTCCAGAGCGGTTCAACAAAACCCGGGTAGCAGCGATATTTTCCTCCGGAATACCGAGTCGTTTAGCCGCGAGTCGTACGATGGGCTCTTAAGTGGAGGTCACTATGTAAGGCGCAACCCCGGGCATTCTATTTATTATCTTAGAAAAATCTTCAACGCCCCTGTGCAACGGTATGTTTCCGACCCTATCGAAAAAGCCGGCTTTTATTGGACTTCGCTCTTATGATTTCTTCAAGGACTATTTTCACATCGATGGACGGATACACTTCAGCCCGTGGAATGCTGAACTCTCGTTCTATCATGTGGGGCTGGGTTTTGCTCCACTCGTATACTTTTTCAGCCCGTCCGCGTTTTCCGAAAAATACTAAACAAATCGAAGATGGTGTCCGCCGGTGTCAACGTTCCATCGCGGTCCATGACAATAACGATTCTGGGCTTGGGCATCATCTTTCACCATTTTCTTGTGCTAATAAATAGTGCAGGGGGAGGGATTTGAACCCTCGCAGGCTCTACGCCACAGAGTTTCCCAAAACCAATACGCCGGCGACGCGAAGCATCGCCCACTAGTTTCTGAGCCCTGCGCATTTGACCAAGCTGCAGCCCCCACCAAGGCGGCGAATGCGCGAGCATTCGCCCAGCAGTTGCGGGTCTCTGCCACCCCTGCGATTTTATTTTCCTTTGCGAATATTTAATTGATTTCATTCGCATTCCTCCGCGCCAAAAAGTTAAAAAAAACTCGTGCACAAAAACTTCAAGCAACAACGCGATTAGTTTTTTTCTTTTTTGAGAAAAAGGTGGTTGGTGGGTTGAAGAAATCAGATTATTTATCAAAGGAACTCGAGTCAATCGAAGTCGGGGAAAAAACTGTTTCCGAACTGCTTGAAGCGATGTCGAATACTGGTTTCCAGGGAAAACAGCTTGGAAAGGCCCTCGGCGTGTGGGAGGCGATGCTCTCGGACCCCGAGGCAACAGTTTTTTTCGGCTACGCGGGTTCAATGAGTACGACCGGGCAGTGGAAGATAATAAGGTGGCTCATCGAGCACCACTACATCGACGTCCTGGTCTCGACCGGCGCCAACGTGTCTGAAGATATTTTAGAGGCAATGGGGCAAAAGTATTATCAGGGCACGCACGTGGTTGACGACGCGGACTTGTTGAGGAACAAAATTGACCGCTTTTACGATGTGTATGCTGACGAACTCCAGTACAGGAGGATGGAGAACCTGATCAAGGAATTCATTGAAAAAAAAGCCGATGGCAAACGCGTTTACTCCTCGGCCCAGTTCCTCCACGATTTCGGAAAATTCCAGCTCGAGCGAGGAATAGAAAGCATAACCGCGGCGGCATGCAAGGAGGGTGTGCCGGTTTTTTCTCCGGCGCTAGCTGACAGCGGGTACGGCGTGGCGGCATATCAGGCATTTAAGAACGGGGGCGTTTCGGTGACGCTCGACCAGTTCAAGGACTTTTACCAGCTCGGAGAAATAGGGGACAAGGCGAAGGAAACTGCTGTCATTTACGTCGGCGGCGGGGTGCCCAAGGACGCGATTCAACTCATTGCAGTCATGGTTGACTTGGGGCGCGGGGGAGAAAAAGTCTATCCCCACAAGTACGCCATACAGATAACAACTGACAGCCCCCAGTGGGGCGGGTTGAGTGGATGCACTTTCGAAGAAGCGATTTCCTGGGGAAAAATCGACGAAAAAGCAAAGCGAGCAGTCTGCTACTGTGACGCGACCATCGCCCTCCCAGTCCTCGCCCACGGGCTATTTGAACGCCTCAAGGGAAGGAAAAGGAAGCCGGCCCAGGACTTTAGCTGGGTGTGGAAGGACTGACGCCTAGTTTGCGGCAGCATTTTATTAAACGCGGTCCTGGTGGGTTTCATGAATACTCCGAACCCCTATTTGTGGAAGAACTACAAGCGCCTTGCGGTTATTCCAGTTGTGCTCATCATAGTCGCGGCTTTCTTCATTTTCTTTAAAGGCATCCCCCAGGGCGTGGACCTGAAGGGCGGTCTGCTGATTTCAATCCAGGCCGAGGACCCCGTGGACACCAGCATTTTGAAGCAGAAACTGTCCGCGTTTTCCAAGGACGTGGAAATTAGGGCGTTTTCGGGGCCTGCTGGAGGCGGGTACGAAATCGAGTTGGGCGCGAGCGAGGAATTCGCCGCTGCCGAGGAGAGCGTGAAGAAAGTCAGGGAACTGGACGTGGAGCTCGTGCGAGCAGAGGCTGCAGCGAGTTTCGCGAACGAGAGCGCGGAAAAAGCATCTGCCGAAGCGCTCGTGGAAGACCTGGAGAAAAAACTCCTTGGCGAGGCGCGGCGCGTGCTGGCAGCAGTTGGTTCCGCAAGGGAATTAGGTGCCGAGGCGCATGCGGCCGCCAGGATAGCTGAAGAGGAGTTCAGCGTCGCGCGGTCAGCTTACGCTGAAAAAATAATGGCTGCCATCAGGGAAGTGGCAGTTGTCAAAACATATTACTTCAAGGAAATCGGCGCGAGCCTGAGCAAGTTCTTTTTCTCAAAAATACGCGAGGTACTGATTTACTCGTTTATTCTTGGCTCGATAATTGTTTTCATCGTCTTTCGTTCCATTGTGCCCAGCCTGGCCGTAATTTTCGCTGCAGTCGCCGACGTGTTCATTGCAATGGGCGGAATGAGTGCGTTCGGAATACCGCTTACGCTGGCCTCGACAGCCGCGTTGTTAATGCTCATCGGGTTTTCGCTGGACACGGACATTCTCCTGACAATGAGGGTCTTGAAGCGCACCGAGGGCACGCCCCAGGAGCGCGCGTTCGGTGCCATGAAGACTGGTTTCATGATGAACGCCACGTCCATAGCTGCCTTCGGGGTGCTCGCGCTCATCGCGCACTGGCTCAATATTCCCACGTACTTCCAGATCGGTTCAGTCATCGTGGTTGGAGCAGCTGCGGATTTTGCGACTACGTGGTGCGCCAACGCGGTGGCAGTCCTCTGGTACGCGGAGAGAAAGGAAAGAAAGAAATGGTGAAATGAAATGAGTTTGCTCGAGGGGAAGAGAATTCAATTCGCTGTCGCAATATCCGCTATAGCGCTGGCGCTCATTTTCGTGCGGGACCTGAACCCGGCGACGCTGGATGCGAATTTCGGGATAGAATTCATTGGAGGAGTGCGCATTCCGATCAGCTTGGAAAAACCAGTTGATTCGGCCACCATGAGTTCCATGATAGACACCATCAAGCTCCGCATCAACAAATATGGGTTGGCCCAGTCCGTGGTCAGGCCGCTCGGCGACCAAGAGATTATTGTTGAAATACCGCGCGCAGAGGCTTCGGTCATTGCCAGTGTGGAAAAAATTCTTCGAGAACAGGGGAAATTCGAGGCAGTAATTGATGGAAGAATCGCGTTGACTGGAGCGGACATCATGACGAACGCGGTCGGAGGACCGGGGGCGGAGAGAATCGAGCCAGCGGACGGGATGGTCAGGTGGGAACTGGATTTCGCGGTCACGCGCGAGGGCGGCGAAAGGTTCGCGAAAGTGGCTCTTGGAAAAGCGAATTATCCAGTATACATGTTTTTGGACAGGCCCGAGAACGCGGCGCTCATTGTTTCAAGAAACGAGATGAACACAACCAGTGCGTGGGTGGAGAAAGCGATCGGAGAGGCATTGAAAAAAGAAGGGGACGACATTCTCTTGGTTTACGCAGATGAATTCAATTCAAGCGAGTTCGCGCGCTTGAACAAGACCGTCGTCGTGGTTGGAGAAACCACTCTCAAAAACTTCGCTGTGGTAGCTGATGGGCTGAGGGAACTCGGGTTCGCTGAACCAAAGCCAGGGGCAGAAGAGGTTGGGAAAAAAATTATCGCCAAACCAGACGACCAAATGCAGCCAAAGTTCTACCAGACAGGCATCGAGGCCAGAATAACGGAGTGGCGCGCCATAGGCCTGTTGTCCGCTCCGACGCTGAGCCCAGGCCTCGCAAACGGTTTCGTGACCCAGTTCTATTCAATCACCGGTGGCACGGTCGGTGAAACCGTTGAGCAACAGAAAGCGAACGCGGTCAAGGAAATAAAGGAATTCAAGTCAGTGATTTCAGGAGGAAAACTTCCTGTCAGCACATTCATCGGAAGCGCGTACACCGTCGAGGCATCGCTGGGCAGGCAATTCCTTTCACACAGCTTCATCGGGACGCTTTTGGCCGTTCTTTTCGTGTCCATCGTCATCGTCGCCAGGTACAGGATACCCAAGCTCGTGGTCCCCATCGTGCTCGTGAATTCAGCGGAAATACTCATTCTATTCGCTGTCATCGGCACTTTCGGAACAATTGACTTGGCTGCAATGGCCGGAATAATCACGCTCATAGGAACAGGAATCGACGACCAACTAGTCATAACTGATGAAATGCTGAGGAAGCGAGGCGCTGGAGAAGTTGCCCGCAGCGAGGAGCGCGAGGCAAAGGAAAAACTCGGCAGGGCTTTTCAAATCATTTTCACTGTCGCCGGCGTTGCGGTAATGGCGATGCTTCCTCTTCTGCTTTCCGGAATCGTGGAGATAATGGGGTTTGCTCTTGCAAGCATCCTCGGCGTGCTCATCGGCGTGGGCATAACAAGGCCGGCTTACGGCGCGCTCATGGAAAAAATGTTCGCGAAGCACGGCCAAGTTGCGTAATGCTTTAAAATGCTGGCGGCCTGTGCTTCACATGCACGCGCGGGGACAGGGAGCGATTGAATACATTCTCCTCATCGCCGGCGCCATTCTCTTCGTCATCCTCGCAGTATCAATTACAAGGTCGACGATAACGACTGCAGGCAACAGGGTCGACAACCAGACAACCGAGTTCTATGCGTTCCTTGACTCCATCCAAGCAAGCCTAGTCTACGGAATCCCGGCGGACAACTGCAGTGTGCCCGCGAGCGGAAACTGGGTAATTAATACAACGGTCAACTGTGTCGGAAAAAGCATTCTCATGAACGGAAACATTTCAGTCATATCCGGCGGAAGGCTGAACTTGTACGGAACCATTGCGCGAATGAATGCGATGTACGACGGCCAGTACTGGATATTCGTCAACGGCACTGGAGGACTCGGGGTCTACGACATGGACAACAACTCCGCAACCACCACGGACGCTTCAGTGATAACCAACGGGCCCGCGAACTCCACGGCAACTTACGGGGTTTTCATCAACGGCACATTCTTAGAGGCAAAGAACAGCGAGCTCATCAGAATCGGAGGGTCAGTTGAACTCCTTCTTGCAGGCCAGGTCGGCTTCTTCACCAACAATTCTATAGTCACTGGAAACAGGATTCACGACAGCGCCTTGGTCGCGTTCGTGTCGTCCAACAACATCTTTTCGAACAACAAGGTATACAACAACTTCATTGGCGGACTCGTGGTGATCGGAGACAACAACGTGGTCGCGGGCAACGAGTTCTGGAACAACACGCTTGCCGCCATATTTCTGGCAGACCCCGCAGTCGGAAACAATTTCTCGAACAACTGGGCTCATGACAACCCTGACTCTGCGGTCAAGGCCTACTGGGCGCTGAATCCAGGCAACCCGTTTTTCGGCAACCGGTTCGTGAACAACAACTTCTCCAACAACGCCTACTACGGGATAAGGGGGGCCTGCGTCCAAAACCTTTCGATGACTGGAAACATCATTTCAAACAACGCGTACGGAGGAATCCGGCTGGGAATGGATTTTGGCGGCGGGAACTGCAGCGGCATGGACCCGCCTGCCTTCAACAACATTTCATCAAACACCATTACAAACAACGGCCTTTCGATAGGCGGCGCGGAAGTGCTTTTGTGCAACGCCTCCACCCAGAACATTGTGGCGGACAATGTTTTCACTTATGGAATAATCAACTGCACTAACTGCGTTGGAAACGTTTTTTCAGGAAACTCGAACTCGACAGTCATTAACGCGGACTGTCCACCGCTCATGGCCGCCGGCAGCTGTCCATTCGTATATTCTTTTGACGGAGAAAATTACTGGTTCGAGCACGAGTCCTACCAGTTCAGCGCCGCGAAGACAGTTGAGGAATACTCGTATGGACGGCTCCAGAAACTCAAGCCAGTGAATGGCTATTACCGTCTTAGGCTCTCCGAGGAATTGGACGAAGTATCCTACACTAACGGCGTGAGGCTCTATGCAGTCGACGCGCCCGAGGGCGCTTGGGCGATGCCTGACGTGAACGGAAAAATACACGCGATGCGGGAAAAGATAAAGCCTTTGAAGGCAGTTGACAAAAACGGTTTGGACGCGCTTGAAAAAGTAAGCGAAGCAGACGGTGTTTACTGGGTCGGAAAAATCGATTTGTTGAAGGACTACTCCGCGGCCAGCGAGGAGGAGATGCGGGGGTGGCTTGAGCTCGAGTTCCCGAACCGCGCCGGCAGTAGTGCAAAGCTCTTCCTGCGCCTGAGGCCCAGCGAACTCCTCTACTGGGAATACCAGTACGTTGCCTCGCTCATTGGCAATAACTTCATTGGATTAACCGAATCGCTTTCCTCGATTCCCCTCCTCGGCGATTATTACAAGGAGCAATACAAGTGGGCTGGGTTCCTGGAAGTAAGGCTCTGGAACGGGAAAGAGTGGGCCACCCAAGGCTATGCCAAGGCAGGGAGGGAGATATGGAACGAGGCATTAATTGAATTGAACACATCCGGAATAAACGAACCAGTCCTCAGGGTGCGGCTGGAGTCAGTGCTGGGCCACTACGAAATCGACGAGGCATTCACTGATTACTCGAGCGACGAAGGCATCGTCGTGTCCCCGCTCTACTTGGAGAGCGCACTGACTCAGGACGGAGAAGAAGTGAGGGAGTTGCTCGAAGACCCAGAGGACAACAATTACTTGGTTCAGCGCAAGGGCGATGCGGCGGAATTGTTTTTCAGGGAAATCATTCCGATTCCCAGAAAGCAGAGGAGTTACGCCATCGCGGTAAAGGGATACTATAATTTGATTATTCCAAATAACCAGACTATTCAAGGTTTTGTGCGCAATGCCTTCGAGAACCACATGAACTTTCTCAGGGACCGGTCCTTCCTGGCAAAACTGGCGATAAACGCGAAGAAGAAAAGTTTGTTCGCGCCCCTGCTTGGATGACTGAACAGCCACGGCAGCAAGCCGCCGCCTTCAGGCCGCGGTATTTCGCCTAAACCGGCGGCGGCGCCCGAACCCGCCGATGCCAAAAGCACGGGCAGTTAATCATTTTTTTTCAAAAGTTTTTTTCCAAACTCTGCCCGCGCGGCAAGCTGTTTGTGGAACCTATCAAGTTCCTCTCCCTTCAGGGTTTTTTCGTAAATGAATTTGGCATATTCCTGGGAAACCATTGAAGCGTCGACGAGGAGGTTCTGGGCCTCGTCCAGTGGGAGAACAATTTTCTCGGGTTTGAGAAGCTCAACCGCGATGGGCCCATACTTGAGGGAAACGCTGACGAGGTCGTTGAATGTTTCGGCGAGAGTCTTCACTTCTGCGCACGACGAATACAGGTCTCCTGACTCGATGGCTGCCTCAACCTCGCCCCTGCAGTAAATGATTCCCTTTTCCTTTGAAAGCCTTCCCACGAATTCCACGAGCGAATTCTTCACTGCCTCCGCGTCCTTTCCGTGCGCGTCGAAATGAAGTATTGCCAGCACGGCTCCCCGCTGGACCGCTTTTTCAAACAATCCCTCCAGATCCGCTTCGCTGTATTTCTTCGACTCGCCAATCAATTCTCCCATTCCAACCCCTTCAAGCCCTCTCCAAAAAACCGTCCACCACGCGGTAACGATGATTGGTGTTTACCGGACACTCGAGCACGCCGTCGCCACGCTGCTTGAGCCTTATCCCAAAACCCTTTTCGGAAAAACACGCCCCGCAAACCTCTATTATTTCATGCCCGTAGACAGTCATCGAAACACCAAAACCAGCAACAGTGGAAAAAGACTTTTGCACCACTCATTAAAAGCCTATTGGTTCGCCGCGGGCCGCGCTCACTCGTATCTCACGCCCACTCCCTTCCCCAGCCCGCTGGCGAAAGCCCTGCCGAATTCAGTGAAGAACCCTGAAAGCAGTGCCCCGAGCCCGCTCGGCCTGGCCAAGAAGCACTCCTCGGGCCCGGCTTCGGTAATGTTTCCCAGTGAAGCGGCTTTTTCAAGCGCCCTCCGCCGCGAGCCCAACTCGTCCACCAAACCAATTCCCTGCGCTTGCTTCGCCGAAAGAATTCTTGCATCCATTGCTTCGGCAAACAATACTGGGTTTATTTTGTTCCCGCGGGCAGCAAGCACGTCGGACCTGAAGTTGTCAAACGTTTCATTCAACAGCGCCCCGAGCACTTGCCTCTCCTTTTCAGTCATATTCCTGTAACCGGCTCCAATGTCCTTCATTTCGCCGGTCTTCAACGCCTCTTCCCGCACCCCGATTTTTTCCAGTAATTCAGCGTAATTAATTACCGTCGCCCTCGCGCCAATGCTTCCAGTAATCGTGTTCGGGTTCGCGACAATCCAGTCAGCTGCGCTTGCAACATAATACCCGCCGGATGCAGCCACTTCGCCCAGATAGGCGACCACTGGCTTCTTCGAACCAGCGACCGCGTCGTATATTTCCTTGCTCGCCACCGCGCTTCCGCCAGGCGAATTGACTTCGAAAAGAACCGAGGCCACGTCGCTCCTCTCATCAGCCTCCTCAAGCGCTTCGATGATTCGGCCACTCACGGGCGTTACTCCAAAAAACCCTTCACGCGAGTAAACAACCTCTCCGTTCAACTCGATTACTCCAACGCACCTTCCAAACGACGACTCTCCGAGGGCAAGTAGTGCAAGAAAAAAGAGTAAAACAAACACGCCGGCGAGCGCGAGGAAAATAATTTTGAGGCCCATGCAACGTTGAAGTAGTAGGTAATAAAAAAGGTTTGGAGAAATGAAAAGAAAGAGGCGCCAGCATGTTTTCGTGGTTAATTCAAGTGATTATCTTCATTCTGCCAGCTTATGTGGCCAACGCGGTGCCGGTTCTTTTCGGCGGGGGGGCGCCCATTGACTTTGGAAAAAATTTCGTGGACGGAAAAAGGCTTTTCGGTGATGGAAAAACGTGGCGCGGGCTAGTCGCGGGAATAATTTTTGGCTTCCTCGCTGGCGCGGCGCTGGCGGTGATTGTCCCGCCTCAACTCGCCTACGGCCTGGGCGTCCAGGACAGGTTTTTTTTGGCTCTACTCCTTTCAACAGGCGCTTTAACCGGTGATTTGGCCGGAAGCTTTGTGAAGAGAAGAACGGGTCTTCCCCGCGGCCACCCCTCCCTGTTCCTGGACCAGTTGCCGTTCCTTTTCTTCGCGCTCTTGTTCGCCATGCCATTTCACGTCCCGTCCGCTGAAGAAACAATTTTCCTCACCACACTCACCATCGCCCTCCACGCGTTCTTCAACCGCCTCGCGCACTTCTTCAGGCTCAAAAACGTGCCGTGGTAAAGTGAAGAAAAAAAGAGCAGGCAAAGAGAAAAGTGAAGACGGGAAAAGAATTCTGGGTCTTGCCAGAAACGAGTGGCGGTTTCTAGCAAAATTCGCCGCCCTCTTCTCCGTCCCCTATATTATGATGCGCTTCATTGACTTGGGTTGGCTCACCGTCCTCGTGGCAGGAGTCGAAGGCTTTTTGTTCAACGCAGCCGGAATCCCTTCTTCAGTAAACGCCTCCATTTTGGTCATCACCGGAAGAGAGTATGAAATCATTCCCGACTGCACGGGCCTCGTGATGATAATCATGCTCTCAGCCCTCTTGTGGTCCGCGCCGGTAACGCGGAAAAGGAGATGGCTTTTCATGGCTGCCGGAATACCGTTTCTCTTCGCCTTCAACCTCGCACGCCTTTTCTTCACTCTATGGACTGGAACAGTGGTCGGCGGCGCCGCCCTCGACGCAGTCCATGTTTTTTTGTGGTTCGTGGACGCGGGAGTGGTCGTGGGGGTTTGGGCGAAAGCCGCTGAACTGTGGTGAAGCGCAACGAAATTAAACCAGTCCGTCAATTCCTTTATTAGCCCCGTAGTATAGAGGCCAATTATCCCCGCGTGAATGACGCGGCTAGGATGGGCGAGGTATGTCGGGCTCTGGACCCGAAGACGGCAGTTCGAAGGCACTTTTTTGTGCACGGGAAAAGCAGGGTCGCACAAAAGCCTGCACTAAAAATTGCGGGAACTCTGCCCGGGGCTATTTCGTGGTGAAGAGAAGTATCTATGAGCCCCGGGCCAGATAGAGAGTCAACTGACCTTCGGTGTTTTTGAATGGGGTACGTGAAGTACAAAAAATCGCTTTTGAGGCGGCTGGGAAAAAAGGCTTGGCTGGCAGTTGCTTTATTAATAATCGCGGCAGTATCAACTATTGTTTTCGTGGCATTCGAGAACTACGGGTTCTCGGACGCGTTGTATAATGTTTTGTGCACGATTTCGTGGGGGCACTGCGACCCGGCGTACGCGTGGCCGACCAGGGTGGTTTCCCTCGTCATGGCGCTGAGCACGTGGACGGTGCTCGCGGTGCTCATGGAGTCGGGCGTGGAGTCTTTCATGAGAATGGAGTTCTGGGGGAAGAAGATGGCGAAAAAAATTGGGGAGATGAAGAACCACGTTGTTGTGTGTGGCTACGGCGCGCTCGGAAAGACCGTGTGCGAGGCCCTTGAAAACGAGGGAGTGGACTACGTTGTCATTGATTCGGACCCGCGCATAGCGTCCAAGCTCAAGGAAATAGACGTGCCGTGCATCGAGGGAAACGCTCTTGAGGCGAAGGTGCTGAAGGAGGCTGGGACCGAAAAGGCGAGGCTCGTCGTGGCGGCACTCGGAACAGACGCGGACAATGTTTTCCTCACGCTCACCGCCAAAGAACTCAACACCAACGCCACGATAGCCACGAGGGCGTATACCGAGGGGGCTGTCGCAAAACTGCATAGGGCGGGCGCGGACATCATCGTGATGCCTGAAATCATTGGAGGCCTCGAGCTGGCGAAGGAGGCGCTCAACCTCGAGGAAAGCCATGTCCAAAAACTTGTCTCGCATCGGCCCGGGACTTTTCATCCAAAAAAGCTTCCAACGCACCCAAAGTACGCCGAGACCAGTCAACCCAAGGCGTGAAAAAGTGATTGGAATCATCATCGACGGTGAGTGAAAGGGACGAGGCAGTGGGCTCCCGCGATGTTGAGGCCGTTCATGGCGCCGGCCTCCTCCGCTGCCTGAGTCCAAGCGCTATGCCGGTTTTTGGCCGCTGTTCGGCGCGCATGTCCCAAGCGGGCAAACGTACGAAGACGCGGCCAAAAACCACTGTCGTAGACTAGGTGTTTCTGGGCCTTTCCAGAAAATCGCGGCATTCCGCGTCAAGGACTGCGTGGAAAACGAGATAACCGCCCCTGCCTCGCCAGAAAGATGAAGGGCCAGCAGAAGGAAAATTCTTTTCCGTGGAAGCAGCGAAACGGGTGTTGGAAAAAGAGAAGACGACTCCCTGCGTTCGACTGGCGCTTGATGAACTGAAAAAACAGAAAATCATCTGATGCCACCAGGTCTGTTTTTGTTCCAGCACTGGAAACCACGCGGCCCCTTGTTTTTTAATCGCTTTTTGAGGACTGGTTTTTATGCAACTTCAGGAAACTTGGGTGAAAGATGTGCTGTCCAAGCTAGGATACAACCAGCTCAATCCGATGCAGGAGAAGGCGCTGCCCGTGGTTCTTGGGAGTGAAAAAACCATTGTTTCCACGCCGACCGCTTCGGGTAAAACATTGCTCGCGCTCCTGAAGATGGTCGACAACTTTGAAAAAAACAAGTCAAAAACAGTTTACATCGTTCCGTTGAGGGCGCTGGCGAGTGAAAAGTTTGACGAATTTTCCCGGGCGCTGGCGGCGTTTGGAATGCGCGTTGGCATAAGCACCGGCGACTTCGACTCCTCGTCGGAGGAGCTGCATGCATTTGATGTGGTGGTTGTCACGAGCGAGAAAATGGATTCGCTCACGAGACACCGCGCCAAGTGGCTGGATGAAGTCGGGCTGGCGGTGGTTGATGAAGTGCACTTGCTCAACGATTACTCGCGGGGAGCGACGCTTGAAATAGTGCTTACAAAACTGTTGCGCAGGGGATGTTCCCTGCTGGCTTTAAGCGCCACCATTCCCAACGCCCGCGAGTTGGCCGGCTGGCTCGCGGCGAAACTCGTTGAAAGCGATTACAGGCCCGTGAAACTATTGTTGGGCGTGTGCAATGGGAGAAATATTTTTTTCGCCGACCACGAGGAAAAACTGGGCAAGGGAAAGGCGTTGGATGAACTGGTTTCAAAATGCTTGGCCGGAAATGGGGGGATGAGGAGCGTGGAGGGGCTGGGGAAAGCCGGGTCGCAGGGGTCGCGGGGCCCGCTGGGGCCCAGCGGGGGTAGTCAAGGACCTCCCTCGAGCGGGCAAGCACTTGTTTTCGTCAACACTAGGAAAAAAGCAGAGGCTGGTGCCGAGGCGTTGAAGAAAACTGTTGAAAAATTTTTGGCCCCCGAAGAGAAGGACAGTCTCTCCGGGCTTGCTGAAAAAGTGCTTCGCGCCCTCCCGGCCCCGACGAGGCAGTGCAGGAGGCTGGCCGAGTGCCTGAAAAGCGGGGTCGCTTTCCACCACGCGGGAATCGAGTCCCGCCAGAGGCGCGTCATCGAGGACGGGTTCAAGAACGACCAGGTGATAAAGCTCATTGTCTGTACTACGACGCTCGCGATGGGAATAGACTATCCAGCTTCGTGGGTTATTGTGCGGGACCTCAAGAGATTCACTGGCGCTTACTCTGAATTCATTCCTGCTCTAGAAGTGGCCCAGATGACTGGACGCGCGGGGCGTCCCAGGTACGATTCAGTCGGATGCGGCGTCCTGGTCTGCTCTCCGGACGAGGTGGAGGACGTGAAGAAAAAATATGTTTTCGGACCGCTTGAAAAAATTGAGTCCAGGCTCTCGTTCGAGCCCGTGCTGAGGATGCACTGCCTGGCGCTCGTCGCGTCAGGCAATTGCAGGAGCTTCAAGGAATTGTTCGAGTTCTTCAACACCACGTTTTACGCGTTCCAGTTCGGCGACACGAGGGAATTGTTTGGCGTGGTGGAGCGCATGGTGGCGGAGTTGAAGAAAATGGATTTTGTGCGCGAAAAAAACAATTTGTTGTTCGCAACGCCGGTTGGGAAAAGGGTTTCAGAGCTCTACATCGACCCGCTTTCCGCATACTCGTTCGTTGAATTCATTAACTCGGGTCAAAAAACCAGTGCGGACAGGCTGTTGCTTGAACTCGCTAACGCGACTGAAATGCGCCCCCTTGTTTCCGTGAAGCGCAGCGAGGAACAAAAACTGTTTGAAGAAATCGAGGCAACTCTTGATGATTTCACGGTTGAAAAAATTCTTTCAGACGAGGCCGGGCTCAACAAGTACAAGACCGCCAAGGTCATGAGCGCGTGGATTAACGAGGAAACCGAGGACAGGATGATGAGCGAATTCGGGCTGCCGCCAGGCATTGTCCACGGCCGAATGAAAATCGCTGAATGGCTCGCTTACGCGCTGAGGGAACTGGCTTTCCTCTCCAACCAGACAGCAGTTTATTCGGCTGCAAAAATCCTTGAAAAAAGAATGAGGCACGGCGTGAAAGAGGAATTGCTTGAGCTCTGCAGGATAAAAGGCATTGGCCGCGTGCGCGCGCGCAGGCTGTGGAACGCTGGAATAAAAACGCTTGCTGACTACAGGGCGGCGCGGAAGGAAAGGATAAAGGAAATCATGAAAGGTTGATGAGCTTGTTGATGAAAGAAATTCCTTTAAGCGAACGGCCCAGGGAGAGGATGGAGCGCCTCGGGCCCGGGGCGCTGGCGAACGCCGAGTTGCTCGCGATCCTTTTCGGAAGCGGCGCGCGGGGAAAGAATGCTATTGAACTGGGCGAGGAAACGGCATCAAATGGACTGGCTCGCGTGGCGAGAAAAAACGTGCACGAGCTGTCGAAACTGCGCGGAATAGGGCTGGCAAAGGCGTGCAGGCTAGCAGCAGCCTTTGAACTCGGTAGGCGAGTGCAGGAGGAAAACCAGGGCAAAAAAATCTTCATCCGCAGGCCAATTGACGCGGTTAACGTCATCCGGCCGTCGTTGAACGGCCTCTCCAGGGAACACCTTAAAATGCTTTTGCTCAATTCAAGAAACCGGCTCGTGGGCGAGGAAACGGTTTTCGTCGGCTCCCTTGACACTAACGCATTCAGCGCGAGAGAAATCTTCAAAACCGCCCTCGAGCGCGGAGCCGCGGCAATCGTTCTTGTCCACAATCATCCCTCGGGCGACCCGAGTCCAAGTGAAGAGGACGTGGAGGCGACGAAGAAACTGGCGCTCGCAGGCAAACTCATTGGCGTGCAGGTGCTCGACCACTTGATAGTTGGTGAAAAAAGTTTTTTCAGCATGCGCGAAAAAGGCTTTTTTTAGAAGTCCTTTGCAAGCGCCTCAGCGTCCTTCAGCACGACAAGGCCTTTTTCCGTTATCCTGTACGCGACCGTCGGCCGCCCGCGCCTCCTTTGACTGACTATCGTCGGTTCAATCAGCTTGTTTTCCTCAAGTTCCCTCAAGCGCCTGCTCCTCGTATCAGTGTTCCCGGGCAGGTCCGAGAACCTCTTCGGCGCGTCCCGCAGCTCGAAAAGAATGTTCAAAGAATCCTTTTTAGCCAACACGGACAGTTTTTTTCCAACAGCCTGCGGGTCACTCATGGACAACAAAGCAAGAGGAGAACATTTTAGTTTTGCTAAACAAAAACATAGCCTGCTCAGAAAAAACAAAGCATTAAAAAACGCGGGCGCCTAGTGCCTTCGAGGCATGTTCATGGGTTTTGCGGCTCTTGAAAAAATGATTAAAACAACCCCGGCAGACCGCCAGGCAGCTGTCCAGAACCTTATTCTGCTGGAAATCCTGCGCGAAATAAGACGCAAACGTAACTGACCACGTGCCGGCAGAGCCACTGGAAAAGTAGGCCGCGAAAGTACTTTTGATAGGACAGATCACTGCGTGAACTTGCTAGAATTACTGGGCATGACGTGAAAACGCTGCTCAAAAATTTTAAGGCAAACGGCATCAGGCTAAGGGGCGCGGCGGAGTAATGGAAAGTTAGGCTCGAAAAAAAGCGCTTGGCTCTTGGAACAAATGAAGACATTTTGAGAAAAAAAAGTATCTTGTGCAACGCATTTCGATACCCGATCTGGCAAAGCACTTCGGAATTCACAAAAAAGCTGAGGCGTTACATGCGCGTTTTCAACATTCGCCCAATGACTAATTCTAAAGCTAACCGGGGAAAGCCCAAGTCGGAGCGCCACCACCAAAACAAATCCTATCGCTGCCAAAGCGATTTATTGGCAGATAGAGAAAATCGTAGAGGACGAGCTTGCCGCAAGAGAAATAGGCTGCTATAAACAGTATCCGGTCTCCAAAATCTGCGCAGCGGACAAGGCATTTCCAGGCGAAAAAATAACAGTCTTCTGTGACGGCGATTACTGGCATTCGTTCCCGAAATGGAGAGCGAGAGACAAACGAAAAAAAGCTGTTAAAAAAACGGCTGGACCGTTCTCAGGTTTCGAGAAAAAGGATATTAAATCCAACGCCGGTAAAATGGTAGGCGTTATTGAAAGAGTTTTAAGGAGGAAAGGGAATGGGTGCTCGTCCGCGCAAATGGAAGAAAAATGATTGCCTTTCTTTTTGATGGAAAGAAAAGCTTTCTTTCAAAGGCCATATGCGCTGGAAGTGGATTAAGAAGAAGAGGAAGAGGATGAAGCGCATGATGAAGCGCAGGGTCGGGGAGCTGTGAGCCGTGGCCGCATGCTCCGGCTGTTTTCCGGTCCGGCGGATGCCCTCATTCAAGAGGCCTTACGGCGACGTGTCCGAATCCACTTGAGTCAAGAAGCTTTCTGCATTCCCCGACCTTTCCGGGATGACAGTGGACGGCAACGAGGTGCTCGAAACCTATTTTTCCAGGAACCATTTTTTCCGCCCGCGCATGACTTTTACTGAAATAAAGTGGATGCGGCTCGAAAGCAGTGGGTAGGAGGCGGAATTCAAGCACCAGCGCGTCCGGGTTCCGACGCTGCCACCCAGCCATGTCTTTCGCTGTCTCCAGCTTCGGGGTCACAAACACGTGGGTGGCTGTTTCGCCGCTGGTTTCGTGATACTCGTATCCCGCGCCAATCATTTCGAGCAGTCGCTGCTTCCACTTTCTTTTCGTCCCCGTGCGGTAGGCCTCGATTTGTTTCCGCCACTTTTCCTCCTGCCCTGCCTTCAGCAGGCCGCACAAAAGGGCGCGGTGCCTGAGCAGTTCAGCCAGTGCTTTTGAAGTGCCGTGAAACACTATCTCGGTTTTCTGCATTCAAGTCACTTCGCCATGCTCCTCACGACGTACCGGCCACGCGCCTCGATTTCTCCCAAGCGCTCAAGGACCTCGTCGGCGTTTTTCTTGCTCCCGGCATAAGCAGCCCAGAAAACCCTGAACTCGCCCCCGTCCACCGATTTCTTGAACAGCAAAACATCCGTAGCCTGTTCTTCCACGGACTTCGTGAACTCGCCGAGTCCGAAGTCAATGAGCCACAGAACGCCGTCTGAGTCAACAAAAAAATTGGATGTGGTGGAGTCGCCGTGAACGATTCCCGCGTCGTGCAATAAAGCGAGGTAAACGCCGGCTTGTTCCAGGTGTTTGTTTTTTTCACGCGCAGCGAGCCGCGGCAACGCCTCCCTCAACAACCTTCCCATTATCTTGTTCATAAAAATTTCTTTCTTCACCAAATCCACGTGCTTTACAAGCGGGCAAAGAACCCCCGCCTCTCTTGCCGCGTGCAAAATCCTGGCCTCTTTCTTCGTCCTCTCCGCGCGCAGTTCCTCGTCGAGCGCGTGCACGCGATATCGCTTTCTCACGCGCCTCTTGCACACCGCAGGCTCGCCCAAAAAACGGCATTCAACGATTTCCGCCTCTGCTCCTTTCCCGGCCAGTTTCATTTTAATCCGCGCACTCCACGCAAATTGTCCTCCCTGTTTTTTGAGCCCACAGGTAATCGCCGATCGCTTTCATCGCTTTTTCCGCCAGCGCGCCGCTCCGCAGCAGTTTCTGCGGCGACGCGGTCAAGTCGATCAAGGCAGTCGGGGATTTTCTTGGAAGACTGCCCGCATCCACAATCAAGTCAACTTTGTCTCCAAACAATTCCTTTGCCTTCCTCGCCACGTAAACAGGCGGCGCTCCAGAAGGGTTCGCGCTCGTGGCGGTAATTGGCCGACCAATTTTTTTCACGAGCGAGAGGGCGAAGGAGTGGCCAGGAATTCTGAACGCCACCGTGTCGGTGTTTGAAATATTTTCCGCCAGCATTCCCTTCTTCTGCTTTACAACCAGCGTCAACGGCCCCGGCATGAACGAATGCACGAGATGATGCGTCAGCGGCGTTATTTCACAATACTCGCGCGCCATCCGCTCGTCCGCAACAATGATTGACAAGGCCTTTTCCTTTTTCCGGCCCTTGGCTGAAAAAACTTTTTCAACAGCCGCCGGGCTCGTGGCGTCCGCCGCGATGCCGTAGCACGTCTCCGTAGGGAAGACGGCGAGGCCGCCCCTGTTAACGACTGAAGCCGCTTTTTTCAAGCCGCTTGAATCCACTTTAACAATCAGTGCCTTCAACTTCACCATTTTATCTCCTGTTCATCGAGCCGCATTCGCTGCCTCGGCTCAATGTTTTTTGGAACTGTTCTCGCCTTCAGCATCAGGAGGCCGGTTACCGCAATCATTCCTGCTTGGTCCCCGCTTAAGTCGTCGGGCGTGACGCAGAACCGCGTCCCCTGTTCCTCGCACATGAGGCGCAGCATTTCTTGGAGCCTGCGGTTCCTTGCGTTGCCGCCGCACAACAAGACCTCGGGGTTTTTTGTGTGGCACAAACAGCGCTCGGTCGCTTCGACGAGCGCACTGAAAGCGTATTCTTGGGCGGAGTAACAAACGTCCTCGGCCTTTTCTTTTCCCTTCATTTTCTGGATTTTCGTCAACAGGCCGGCGTAGGCAACGCTCATTCCCTTCACCGTGTAAGGTAAAGGCAAGAGTTTTTTACCATTTTTTGCGGCGTTCAAAGCCCCCACCGCGTCAGGCGGCTTCAAGTCCAGGACCCGCCCGACTTGGTCCAAAAAGTTCCCCAAGCCGATGTCGAGGGTTTCGCCGAAGACGCGATAATGGCTGCTGACAAGGGCAGCTATCTGGGTGTTGCCTCCAGAGACATAAACAACCAAAGGGTTTTTTGCCCTGCACCACCACTTTCCCACTTCAACGTGGGCAATGGTGTGGTTGACTGGAACAATTGGTTTTTTGAAAAGGATTGAAAGGCTTTTGGTAGCGGTCCAGCCCGCATGAAGGCAATGCCCTATTCCCGGACCCTGGGAGTAGGCAAGCGCATCAATTTTTTCAACAGGTTTTTTCGCACCGGCCAAGGCGGCTTCCACGACCCCGCGCCAGTGCTCGGCATGGAAGTCGGCCATTTTCCTCGGAATGTAGCCTTCCTTCGTCGAAGGGTATTTTGCCAACTCATTCGACAAGAGAATGATTTTCCCTTTCCTCTCCTCCGCCACCGCAGCGCCGAACGTGTGTGCAGTTGACTCTATTCCAAGCACGAGCATACAGGGATTTTGTTTTCACTGCTTTAAATCCTCGTGGCAACCAGAATTGACATCGCATTGTAAAGCGAGTGCGCGAGGAACGGCGGGAGAACGGTTTTGTTTTTTCGCACGTAGTGGCCGAAGATAACTGATACAACGAACGCGGCCAGGATTTCCGCAACCGACCCGTAGCCGCGGTGGAGGAAAGCGAAAAAGACTGAAGTGATTATCACGCCGATTCTTTTCTGGAGGTATCCCCTGAAAAAAACTTCTTCGGCAAAAGGCCCGAGCGAGACCGCTACGAGGAGCGCAAGAGGCTCCTGCCTCCTTACCACTTCGACGACCTTCATTGTGTCCACGAGGCCAAAAAATGAAAGAATCGTGAGAAGAAGACAAAGGGCGACAAAAGCCTTTGCAAACAACTTGAGGCAGTCGAGAAAAAGAATTTTGGGGTAAACTGGTTGGAGGGAAAGGTGCTTGATGAAGTCTTTTGGTTTTTTCCTCTCGAAGAAGAGTAGTGCGACGGGAAGGATAAGGAGGAAAAGCGGCAGGAGAATCTGGAGCAACGCACCCACTTGCCTCGCCCTATTGTTTCGCCTTCATTTCGGTGTACCTGCATCTTCCGCAGGACCACCTGTTGGAGTGCTCGGCCAGCCTCACTCCTGGCCCGCACTTCGGGCAATACCTGCCTGGCTTCTGGGGTTTGATGGTTTTTTTTGCTTTTTTTTGTTCAGCCAAAAAACGTCACCCACTACTTTGATTCCGGGTCAGCTAATTGGGCGATGGTCTTTGCCCATCGCCGGTGTAGGTTCGGCGGGCGCAGGAGGCGGGGAAGCAGGAGCAGGAAGGGGCTGGGCAGGAGTTGGCGGCGTAGCTGGCGCAGCGGGTGCGGCTTCTTTTTTCTTGCCTTCTGTGCGGGCGAATTTGAATGCTTTCTCGAATTTTTTCGCCGCCTCGGGCGATGAATAAACCCTCGCCTTTATTCCGACTGTTTTCCTGCCAAACCTTTGCTCGATCCTGTCTATCACTATGTGCTGGGGTTGGATGCCCAGGAGCTTGGCGATTTCTTCGAGCACTTGTTTGCGCGAGGGAGTTGCTTGGATGTCCGTGGCAACCGCGCGGATTTCTCGCCTGTCGTAAAGAGGGTTCTTCGAGTCCTCGATCACTTCTATTTTCACGCCATTCACTTCACTTTATTTTCAAAGCGTACTTGCCCGGCGCCTTCGCCCCAATCGCCTTTGCGACCTCGGAGCCCTCGGGGTCTTCGATGAGAATGTATCCCTCCCAGCCTTTTGCGAAATCCGTTCCCTTGCAATTGGGGCACACTTCGCCCGAGGAAACCAGTCTGCAGGTCCTGCACGCCTTTTCAACCAACAAACCACCGTTATTTGCTTATCTTTCCGAGGCCCTCTGGCCTCATCGTCAATGCGATTTTGCTGTTGAGAATCGATTCCTTCAAACTCACGGTGGCGACTTTCGCCTTCACCCAGTCCCCTTTCTTCAGCACTTTCTTCGTCTGCCTTCCCACAAGAATGTTGTTCTTCTTGTCGTAACTCATGAAATCGTCCGTGACTTGAGAAACGTGGACAAGGCCGTCGATGGGCCCCAAGCGCACGAACGCGCCGAATTCAACGATTTCAGTCACCTCGCCCTCGACGACCTCGTTCACCTCGGGGGTGAACACGAGGGCGTCGAACTCCACGTCGAAATACGCCGAGCCATCGCCGGGAATTATTTTTCCCTTCGACTTTATCTTCGCGTTGTGGAGGGAAACGATTATTCCATAATCCTTGTGAACAGTCCTCTCGTACTGTTCCCTGAGGATGACGAGCGCCGCGTCCGATATCTTCAACCCGAACAAGTTCGGGGGGATGCGCACGGTTTCCACGAACCTCATTACTCGATACAACCCAGTCACCCGAAAAAAGGACGAAAAACGAGGAATTAATTGACGCGCCTGGATTTAAAAAATATGCTTTCAAAGGAACAGCGGAGCGAGGACGAGCGTAATCGTGCTCAACAACTTTATCAGCACGTGGAGCGAGGGCCCGGCGGTGTCCTTGAACGGGTCTCCAACAGTGTCTCCAACAACAGCTGCCCTGTGGGCCTCCGATCCCTTTCCCCCGAACATGCCGGCCTCGATGTATTTCTTCGCATTATCCCACGCGCCCCCGCCGTTGTTCATGAGCGTCGCCAAAAGGATTCCGGCAATGGTTCCGACCATGAGTAGTGCCGCCACCGCCTCTGCTTTCAAAAGCACCCCAACCAGCACCGGGAACCCGACTGCAACGATTCCCGGCAAAACCATGTTTTTGAGAGCCCCCTGGGTTGTTATGTCAACGCACGCGGCATAGTCAGGCTTCGCCCTTCCCTCCATGATTCCCTTTATCCTGAACTGCCTCCTCACCTCGTTTATCACGTACTGAGCTGTCCTACTCACCGCCCTGATGGCGAAAGCAGAGAAGAGAAACACGAGCATCGCGCCCAGCATCGCTCCAATGAACACATCTACTTTAGCGATGTCCACTACGGCGAACGGCTTTCCAGTGAGCTTGGCCACGTCTTCCAAGTATGCCGAGAACAATAGGAACGCCGCAAGAGCAGCCGAGCCGATCGCGTACCCCTTCGTCAACGCCTTCGTCGTGTTTCCAACCGCGTCCAATCGGTCCGTCTTTCTTCGCACAGCAGCTGGCGCGCCTGACATTTCAGTGATTCCCCCGGCGTTGTCAACAATGGGTCCGAACGTGTCCATCGCCAAAATATAGGCACAGGTCGCGAGCATGCCCATTGTCGCAATAGCTGTCCCATACAATCCTCCGTGCGCCACTCCTGACCATTCGCCGAACTTATACGCCAGCATCAAGGCAATCGATATGGCGGCGACCGGAAGCGCTGTGCACTCGAGGGCAACCGAGAATCCGGACAAGATGTTCGTCGCAGGACCGGTCCGGGACGCGTCGGCGATCTCCTTCACGGGCCTGAAATTCTTTTCAGTATAATATTGCGTGATGTAAACAAAGGCGATTGAGAGAATTATTCCAGTCAAACCAGCATAAAAGAACCACGCGTTTCCAAGCATCCACATCGTGACCACGTAAAAGAATATCGCTGCGAGAATGGAGGTCACGTAATACCCGCGGTTCAATGCACTCATCGGGTCCTCGTTTTCCTTCGCCCTCACAGCCAGTATGCCAGCAATTGTCGCAATGAGTCCAAAAGCCCTAGCAACCAGCGGAAACAGTATGCCGTTCACGCCGAACACGGGGTAAAGCGCGACGCCGAGAATCATTGCCCCAATGTTTTCTGCAGCAGTGGACTCAAACAAATCCGCCCCCCTTCCGGCGCAGTCGCCCACGTTGTCTCCAACCAGGTCAGCGATGACCGCTGGATTCCTCGGGTCGTCCTCGGGGATTCCTGCCTCGATTTTTCCAACCAAGTCAGCCCCGATGTCGGCTGCCTTCGTATAAATTCCCCCGCCCAGTTGGGCGAAGAGCGCGACGAAACTCGCCCCGAACCCGAAGCCCACTATCATGAATGGAGTTTCCGTTGGATTGGCTCCGAGCACGTAATAAATTACAGATACCCCGAGAAGGGACATCGCGACAATCGTGAGGCCGGAAACCGCGCCGCCGCGCAAAGCGATTTCAAGCGCCTTCGCCGCGCTAGTCCTCGAAGCACTAGCTGTTCTTATGTTTGCCCTGACCGAAATATACATTCCAATAACTCCAGCCAGGGCAGAGCAGAATGCGCCGAACACGAAAGCCACTGCAGTGTATCCTGCCCTCTGCGGCTCGCCGGCCAGTGAGTAGCCAAAGAAAATGACTGCCGCGAGCACTAGAGCCAGGACAGTTATTGTCGTGTACTGCCTCTTCAGAAACGCCTCCGCGCCCTCTCTTATGGCGTTGGAAATCGACTGCATCTTCTGGGTGCCGGTGTCCTGCTTGAGGACGTACCACGCCAAGTACCCTGCGAACGCCAGGGCGATCGCGCTTATCACAAAAACTAGTGCAAACGCAAGCATTCCAAGACACCGAAAAAACAGTGTGTTTAATAAAGCGCTGGATTTTAAAAAACGTTGGGTGGCCGCGGGCATGCAGCTATGCGAACGCCAAGTGGCTCCCCGACCTCAGCGCGATGACCTTGATTCCTTTTTCCTTCAATTCCTTTCTCAGCTTCTTGTCGTTCGTGCACACGACCGCGTTTTCCTTGGCCGCATAGTTTTTTATGGCATCGTCGGCAGGCCCGGTTGCCTTGACTGTTTTCAGCGGCAGTTTATTCAGAGCCGACAATGCGGCTTTCGCTGCTCGCGCGTCCCTGCCGCCGCCCGCCGCGGTTGACTTGAGCTCTTCAGCGCACGGCGATAAAACAATGAACTCGGTTCTCTCCTCCACCAAGCGCTCGGCCTCGCGAAACACGTCGACCCGGATCTGAAAAGGCACGAGTAGGAAGTTCGTGTCCAGAACGATTTTGGCCATGACTGAATTGGACGGGGGTAGGTTAAATAATGGTGCAGAAAAATTTGTTTTCGGGCCCGTAGCTCAGCTTGGCAGACGAACGGATTGGCGATGCCTCGCATCGCCGGCTTAGGTCGCTGTTTGGCCAACAGCAGCTGGCTTTTAACCAGAAGGTCGTGGGTTCAAATGATTGGGTTGCGCTTCGCGCAACCGGGTGTAGAAAATCCCGCCGGGCCCGTTACTTATGGGTGTTTGCTTTGCAAACGCCGGTGTAGTGTCAGTGGTCGCATGATAATCGTTTTGTTCGGCGCGCCTGGCGCTGGAAAGGGAACTGTTGCGGAACGGCTTTCAGAGCACTACGGCATACCGCACGTGAGCACCGGGGACCTTTTGCGGGCCGAGTTCGCGAAAAAAACCGCGGTGGGCAAAAAAATAAGGGACTTCATTGACGCTGGCTTGCTCGTGCCCGATGACGTGATTGTCGAAATCGTCAGGAAGAGAATAGGCCGAAGGGATTGCTCGAACGGGTTTTTGCTCGATGGTTTTCCGAGGACCGTTGAACAGGCGAGGGAACTCGGCGTCATTGCAGGCGAGCGCGGGGAAGTGGTGAAAGTATTTGACATGGAGGTGCCTGAGGAAGTCATTGTGAAGCGATTGTGCGCGCGAAGAATCTGCCCAAAGTGCGGCGCCATATACAACCTCGAGTTCAAGCCGCCGAAGAAGGACAACACTTGCGATGTTTGCGGCGCTGCGCTCGTGCACAGGTCGGACGACAGGGACGAGATCATTCGGGTCAGGCTGAGGGAGTACGAGAAGAGGACGAAGCCCGTGCTCGATTATTATGAGAAAAAAAAAGTAGTTTTCCGCGTTTCCGGACTGGACAGCAGCGAGGTGGTGGAGAAAATAATTGAAAAACTGGGGCCGCCCGCGGGAAGGGTTTAAATTTCATGGATTTGAAATAATTTTTCTGAAAGTTGTAAAAGTATTACAAAAAGGACAAATTGTTATACCAAAGGAATACCGCAAAACCGTTTGGCTGGACGTGGGAAAGACGGTCATCGTGGAAAAAATAGACCACGCCATTGTCCTCGTTACGGAGTCGAAGGAACCTCTCGAAGCAATGAAGGGGCTGTTCAAGGGACTGGTGAAAAAACCCGCTGCGGAAGCAGTCCGCGGACTGAGAAGGGAATGGGAGCGGCGGTTGCGCAGAGAGGCGCATAAATGAGGTCACTGATTGACACCTGCGTGTTCATCAGCATTCTTCGTGCAGAGCCTGGCGGTGGGTGGTTCGTCAGACTATTGAAACGCCTGCGTCCCGAGACGGTGGTCAGCGTGATCACGCTGTCGGAAATAATTGCACTAGTTTATCAAGAGGATGAAGAGGCTGCGGTAAAGGCAAAGGCCCTTGTGGAACGAGAAGTCGGCGAAAACAACGTGTTTTCGGTGACCAGAGAAATAGCTGAATTGGCTGGAAAAGTTAAGGCCAGGCATCGATTCTCCCTGGCTGATGGAATAATTCTGGCAACGGCCTTGGCAAAAAAATGCGGTGCGTTGGTCACGTTTGACCACGAGTTCGATGACGTGGAAGAAATTCGCGTGATAAGGCCATAGCGCTGGCCGCGGTTTTGCTGCTTTCAAGAAATTATTTTCGCCGTGCCGTACAGGTGCCACCTGTTCTGCGCCCTCCTCATCACCGCGAGCGGTTTTTCCTTGTCCGCGCAAATCGGTTTCTTGAGCTGGAGGGAGACGATGAAGTTCTTTTTCTTCTTCACGCCGGTCACGAAGCCGACGGTGGTGGCAGTGCCCGCTCCGAGGACAAGGGGGTCGTTCTGGACAAAATCTTCCTGGAACTTCTGGAGCTGGCGAGGGATTGGAGTGACTTCAGCGCTGAACTCCTTCCACACCGGAGGAAGGGTTCCGGGCCTGCCTGCCACGCACCCTACGAGGGCGTCTGCTCTAGTGAGTGCTGGGTCGAGGAGAGTGGCTATTCCGATGAGTCCGCCGGGCCCGGCTTCGTTCACGCTATCCCCACCCGCGTTGAGCGAAGCCACCTTCGTCCTCACGGGCTCGTAACTGTCCCTTCCCTTTCTCTGCCTGAAGACTCCTGGAAGGAGCTCCAACTCGTCTTCGACGCGCAGCCTGCCCTGGAGCAGCGAGCCCCCGATTACGCCCCCAACGATTTTTTCAATCCGGGTGCCTGGCTTGTTGACGTCGAACGACCTGGCCACATAAAGGCGCGGCTGGGCGTCGGGGTCTCTTTTCGGCGCTGGAATCATTTCCTGAATTGCTTGAATCAAGGCGTCAATGTTTGCGCGCGAGTTGGCAGCTGTCGGAATAACGGGGGCGTTTTCGTAGGGCGTGCCTTTGAGGAATTCCTTCACCTCCCTCAAGTGCTCCATGGCCCGTTCTTTTGAAACCAGGTCCACTTTGTTCTGGGCCACGACTGCTTTTTTTATACCGGCGGTCTCCAGCACAGCCAAGTGCTCCGCGGTCTGGGGCTGGGGGCACTTCTCGTTCGCCGCGATGACGAAAAGGGCGCCGTCCACAATGGAAGAAGCAGCTATGACGGTGGCCATGAGCGTCTCATGCCCGGGAGCGTCCACGAACGAAACCATTCTCTGAAGGACAGCTTCGCCGCCGCACTTGCCGCATTTTTTAGACGTGGTGTATGCCTGGGGTTCGGGGCAATTGGGGCACTTGTAAATGGCGGCGTCCGCGTATCCGAGCTTTATGGTTATGCCGCGTTTTATTTCCTCCGAGTGCGTGTCGGTCCACTTGCCAGTCAATCCGTATACGAGCGTGGTTTTTCCGTGGTCCACGTGACCAGCAGTCATTATGTTGAGTTCCGATTGAACCAAGCCAATTCACCAGAGAATGGGATAATGATTGGCTTTTTAATATTTTAAAGCATAATGGGGCTTGATGCCTGAAAAGAAAGCGCCGATGGAACAGAAAATAGCGCTCAAGGAACACCATCTCGTGGTTGTTGTTGGAAAAATACGGGGAGTCTGTCACGGCAACACCGTCAGCGTCGGGCCGCCGAGAATGCCGAAAGAAGAGATAATTGCCGACGAGTGATGGAATGGCTAAAATCCATTGGGCAGACCAGGTCGCGGAGAGGCTGTTGAAGAACAAGATGAACGTGGTGGCCAGCGGCACCTCGATTTCAGGAAGGCCCCACATAGGAAATGCCAACGACGTCATCAGGGGAGGAATAATCGTTGAGGCGGTCAGGCAAGCAGGCGGAAGCGCGGAACTCGCATGGATTTCGGACAACATGGACCCACTGCGCAGAGTGCCCGAGGGGCTGCCGAAGGAATTCGGGGAATATCTTGGAATGCCTTATTCCGACGTCCCGGACCCGGAAGGATGCCACAAGAGTTTTGCAGAACATTATGAAAAAATTCTTGTCGAGGAAGTGAACGCCGCAGGCGCTTTTCCAAAAATTTTTTCAGGAAGAGAAATGTACCGTAGCGGAATATATGATGAAGCTATAAGGACAGCGGTTGAAAAAAGGGCTGAAATCAAGGCAGTTCTAGACAAGTTCAGGGAACGCCCCCTGCCGGAGGACTGGTTTCCGTTCACGCCTGTGTGCGGCAGGTGCGGCCGCATCGCGACGACGAAAGCAACCGGCATCTCAGGCAACAAAATAAACTACGTCTGCGGGGACGCGGTCGTTGGAAAAGGCGAGCACCCGATAAAGGGATGCGGTAACAATGACTCCGCCAGCCTCCGGGAGGGCAAACTTGTGTGGCGCGTGGAATGGCCTGCGCGGTGGAAGATTCTTGGAGTCACGTGCGAGCCCTTCGGAAAGGAGCACGCCGCAGCAGGCGGGTCGTGGGACACTGGAAAAATCATTTGCGAAAAAATCTATCACCACCAGCCGCCGCTCCCAGTGGTTTACGAACACTTCCAAGTCGCTGGCCAGAAGATGAGCAAGAGCCTGGGAAACGTTGTGACCGTGTCTGACTGGCTCGAGTGCGCGCCGCCGGAAACACTGAGGTACTACTTGTTTGCGGGGGACATCAACGTGGCAAAAGACATTGACGTGAAAAACGTCCTCCCCCACGTGCTCGAAGAGTACCAGAGGGTTGAAAGAATATACTTTGACAAGGCCCGCGAAGAGGAAAAACCAAAGGACGAGGAGATGGTGGGCAAGCTGAAACGCATTTACGAACTCAGCCAATTGAATTGCGTTGCGCCGAAACAGATGCCGGTCCAAGTGCCTTTTAGTTTCGCCGCGCTCTTGGCCCAAGTGGCTCCCTCGAAGGAAAAGAGAATCGAGGTGCTCAAGAGAACTGGCCACTTCAAGCAAAGCGAGGCAGGAGCGATTCTCGGTTTCGTTGAAAAAGCCGGCTACTGGGCGAAGAAATATAAGCCGAAGGGATGCGTCGTCGAGTTCGCTGAACCCGGCGAGGCGAAAAAAGCGCTGGGCATGGACAAGAAAGCCATTTTGAAGGCATTTGTTTCGTTTTATGAAAAAAAGGATTTGAGGCAGTCGGTGCAGGAGTGCGTTAAAGCAACAGGCAGGACTGAAAGAGAAGTGTTCGCAACCCTTTACTCCGCGCTGTTCGCCAGGGAGCGCGGGCCGCGGCTCGCCTCGCTCGAGGACGCGGTGGGAAAGGAAAGACTCGTGGAAATTTTGAAGAAAGTGGTCGAATGAGTGTCTGGAGGGCCGCGGCCTCCTAGCGTTTTTTCTTCATTTCCTCAAGGGCCTCGAGCATCTCCACTTCAATTCCTTGGTCTGCCGCGTTTGGGTGAACACTGATTTTTTCCGGCTCCAGGCTCTCGGGCTCCACGCCCTTCAACTGAATCGAGGCCACGACAAGCTTTTCTCCGGGCAGTTCAGCCACCGCCTCTATCTCATTCTCCTCGGGAACAAAAATTATGCGCACGGGGTACTTGTTCTTCGCCAAGTCCTTTTTTGGGATTCCTGGCTCTGGCCACGAGATGGTTGTGGAGCGAAGGAATTGTTCGGGCATTTAGTCATCTACACCTGCAATGGCTTGCCATCGCATTCCATTCATGGTTGAGTCCACTCGATTTCATAATACTCGTACCTGCTGCCCGGCAGTTCTATTCTCTTCACGCGATAGTATGTTATCGAGGTTTCGCGGTCGCAGATTGCGAGCACGAGGTCCAAACCAAGTTCTTTTGCTTTCGCAATGGCTTGAGCCAGCTCCTGGCCGCCGATTTCCTCCTCCTCACTCAAGGCGAGCATCACGAACTTGGGCTTGTCCTCCCTGGGATTCTCTACTGCACCGTGCTTGCGGTGGTAGAGAAGGAAGTCGAGTTCAGCAGGCGTCTCCTTTTTTTCGCCTGGAATGGCGAGGATGAATGTTTTCTTCACCCCGTGCGCGACGCGGATTGCTCGCGCCCATTCGCTGATGAGCATCTTGCTCTCCCTGGGAAAGACGTGGATGACGTGCTTCGAGTGCATCCACTCCTCGGTCTCGAGCGTTGGAGCAGCTCCCGGGAAATAGAGGCGGAAGTGGGTGCCGAACTTGAAACCCGTTTTTAGCACGAATCCGCGGAGGCGCCAGTCCTCGTAAACCTCGTAAAGGGAAAGGAAATCGGGTCTGCGCTTCGTCGCTTCCTTCACGAGCCGCGCTTCCTTGACGTTCAATTTGTATCCGCCGTGGCGCATGAGGAAAAGCGTCTCGTACGCGTCGAGTTTGTTGAATTTCCCGTGCTTCCTGGCCTTGTACGTGCCGTATTGTCCGAACCAGTTCCTTTCATAAAGCCCGAGGCCCTCTTCCTCGTCGTCGACGACGCTCATGAGGTCGTCGTAGAGAAACAGGCCCTTCGCCCTCACTTTTGGGCACTCGAAGTGCTTTGAGGGATATTTCACTACCGGGCTCCTTCCATAATTTCCCTCGGCCTCTTCAATGGGCCTCGCTATCAGTCCGCGGTCGCGCCAGTCGCGGTAACAGAAGTAGCGGGCCAAAAACTTTTTCCCCTGGAGCTTCGAGGCGAGGCGGTTGAATGAAACGCTTTTCCGCCCGCGAGTGCACGCGGCGTTCCTCACGTCCATGAGGTAAAGCGCTTCCTCGGGCATGAGCTCGATAACGTTTTTCTCAATCCCTTTTCCAAAAAAGCCGCGTTCAAGCGCCTGGACCGATGCAATGTCCCGCACGAGAACGCGCTCTCCATCAAATTCTAGGGTGACGGCCATTCAAGTCTCCTCCGGCGAACAGCGAGTGTTGGCCGTTTGAGTCAGCGAACCGCGGGCCAGACCAGCGGCTCTTTAATATTTCCGCCCTTGGTTAAAAAAGGTTTGTGCTTCCAAGGCGAGTGAATGGGTTTGTTTGATTTCTTGAAGAGGAGGAAAGCCGAAGAATTGAAACAGCAGAGGACAGTCAGCCTCGCGGAACTGGGTTCCTTTCTCAAGGAAAGCGAGGCAAGAAAACTGGCCCCGTTCGCCGAAAAAGGTTTTGTGGCGTGCGAAAAGATTGCTCAAACGCTCAGGGAAGCGGCCGGGGCCGCCGAATTCCTCAAGGCGGCAGAGCCAAGCGGGCAGTGGAGCCGCATTGGGGAAAAGATGAGAAACAATTTCGTCGAACGCGCCCTTCCTGTCCTGGACGTGCCGCTGCGCGGAAAGGGCTTCGATGACATCAAGGCTTTTCATTCCTCCGCCCTCTCCGCAATCACCCTCTGCACAAAAATAGTTTCGGACAACAGGTATTTGTTCCACTTTTTTCCAAAGGAAATGAGTGGTTTCGCGAAAAAAATGAAGGAAGCGGCTGCGCTGGCCGAAGAGCTGAATGGAATTATCGAGGAAGGCGGGCGAGCCACGACTGCCTTCGAAGAAGCGCTCAATGCCCTGAAAAAACACGGGGAATTGGCTGAAGAGAAGAGAAAGGCTGGAAGGGAACTTGCTGCAGCGAATGCCGCGCTTGAAAAAATCGGGCGCGGGGTCGAAGAAGCGCCGGCGAAGGGAAGCAAGCTGATTGGAGAAGTGGAGAAAGAAATTGGTTCGTTGAAGGCGGAGCTCGCGGACGCTCTGAATCCGCTCGAGAGGCCGTTTAGGAAGCTTGAAAAAATTTCCCTGGACAGGCGGTCGGCCGAGGCAGCGGCGCGTTATTC
>FWPU01004495.1_pt1 | contig 32377 bp, 31 predicted proteins | sample 2228361 | NCBI WGS metagenome assembly FWPU01 (sample SAMEA103939777, study PRJEB20133) | metagenome
GGCCGCGAGCTCGCGCCCGACGCGCGCGGGGCTGCGGCCCGCCTCGTCGACCTCGCGGTTCAGCGCCCGCATGCGGGCCGCGTCGATCGTGCCGGCGAGCGAGCCGAGCGCCGCGACCACCTCGGGCTGCTCGCGCGCGAGCCGCCCGCTCGCCAGCACCACCGCGTCGTACGGCGGGATCGCGCCGCGGTCGTCCTCGAGGACCCGCAGGCCGAGCGCGTCGATGCGCCCGTCGGTCGAGAACGCGCTGATCACGTCGACGTTGCCGAGCGCCGCCGCCTGGTAGAGGAGCGACGGGTCCATGCTGCGCTCCGCGGCGAAGCGCAGCCCGTAGGTCTCGACCAGCGCGCGCCACTCCGGGCGCGAGAAGAACTCGTAGTCGCCGCCGATCGTCATGCGTGGGGCGTGCGGCACGAGGTCGCTGATGCGCTCGATCCCGAGACGCTCGGCGTCGGCCTCGCGCATCGCGAGCGCGTAGGCGTTCTCGAAGCCGAGCGCCGCCGCGAGGACGACGCCGTCTCGCTCCTCGAGGAAGCGCGTGACCTCGGCGAGCACCTCGCTCCGCTCCGGCGGCCCGGAGCGGCGCAGGATCGTCGCCCAGAGCGTGCCCGAGTAGTCGACGTAGACGTCGACGTCGCCGCTCACCAGCGCGTCGTAGGCGACGGTCGAGCCGAGCGAGGCGCGGATCTCCGTCTCGCGCCCGGTCTCCCGGCGGATCCACGACGCGAGGAGCTCGGCGAGCACGTACTGCTCGGTGAACGTCTTCGCCCCGATGACGATCGGCGGCGGCGCGCCGCGCACCGCGCCGGCCACGACCGGCGCGATCGCGTACAGCGCGAGCAGCGCGAAGGCGGCAGCACCCCCGAGGACGAGCCGGCGCCGCCGCTGCGCGATCCCCAGCTCGACGAGGTGGACCAGCGCGTCGAGCAGCAGCGCGAGCAGCGCCGCGGCGACCGAGCCCACGAGCACCGCCGCGTAGTTGCGCGTCTGCAGCCCGCTGAAGATGTAGTTGCCGAGGCTCGGCGCGCCGACCGGCGTCGAGAGGGTCGCGATGCCGACGATCCACACGGTCGCCGTCCGGATCCCCGCGACGATCACCGGCAGCGCGAGCGGCAGCTCGACGCGCGTGAGGCGCTGCCGCGGCGTCATCCCGACCCCGCGCGCCGCCTCGAGGATCGCCGGGTCGAGGCCGGTGATCCCGGTCACTGTGTTGCGCAGGATCGGCAGCAGCCCGTAGAGCGTGAGCCCGACCAGCGCCGGCAGGAACCCGATGCTCGGCAGGTGGAGCGCCGCGAGCAGCGGCACCGTGACCGCGAGCAGCGCGAGCCCCGGGATCGTCTGGATCACCGCGGCGATACCGAGGATCGGCTGGGCGAGCGCCCGGCGGCGGCTCGCGACGACCCCGAGCGGCAGGCTCGCGGCGAGCGCCAGCGCGAGCGCCGCGAGCGTGAGCTGCAGGTGGCCCGCGGTGTAGGCGGGCAGGAGGGCCAGCTCGTCGCTCACCGCGCCTCGTCCGGTGTCCCCTCGGCCAGGCGCTCGATCACCTCGGCCTGCCGCCGCGGCGTCTCGACGAGCTGGCGGACGTAGTCGTCGCAGGGCGCGGTGAGCAGCTCGCGCGGCGTCCCGACCTGCTTCAGGCGCCCGTCCTGCATCACCGCGATCTGGTCGCCGAGCAGCAACGCCTCGCCCATGTCGTGCGTGACAAAGATCGTGGTGAGCTCGAGCTGTGCGTGGATGCGGAGGAACGACTGCTGCAGCCGGTCGCGCGTCAGCGGGTCGAGCGCGCCGAACGGCTCGTCGAGCAGCATGTGGCGCGGCCTCGCAGCGAGCGCGCGCGCGACGCCGACCCGCTGCTGCTGGCCGCCCGACAGCTCCTGCGGGAGGCGGTCGCGCGTCGTGGCGGGGTCGAGCTCGACGAGCTCGAGCAGCTCGTCGACGCGCCGCCGGATGCGCGCCGCGTCCCAGCCGAGGAGCGAGGGCGTGATCGCGACGTTCTCGCCGACGGTCATGTGCGGGAAGAGGCCGATCCGCTGGAAGACGTAGCCGATCTGCCGCCGCAGCTCGGCGGGCGTGATGGTCGCCGTGTCGCGGCCGTCGAGCAGGACCTGCCCCGAGGTCGGCTCGACGAGCCGGTTGACCATCTTGAGCGTGGTGGTCTTGCCGCAGCCCGAGCCGCCGACCAGCACTAGGAGCTCGCCGTCGGCGACGGTGAGGCTCAGCCCGGCGACGGCGAGCGAGTCGCCGTAGCGCTTCTCGAGGCTCCGGAGCTCGATCATCGCGGCGGTCCACGCTACGCGCGGTGGCGAGCGTTTGCTAGCGACCCGGCATGGACCGGGGCGTGGTGTTCGACGTCGACGGCGTGCTCGTCGACTCCTACGCGACGCACCTCGCGAGCTGGCAGGGGGCGCTCCGCGAGCGCGGCGGCGCTCCGCGAGGCGGGCGCCCATCTGGTCGTCCGCTCGCTGCGCGAGCTCGCGCCCGAGCGGATCGCGCGCCTCCTGCCCGCGTCCGGGTGTCGCTGAGCGGGGCAGGCCCGCTCACGGCCAGGTCCGCTCGGCGAGCAGCCGCCGGTGCCACCAGCGGCCGGTCGTGGCGCGCTCGTCCGGGTCGGTGAAGCGGTAGTCGTAGAGCCGCCAGCGGAGCGCCGTCGGCCGCTCGCCGTCGAACGGGTCGCGCTCGAGGAGCGCCAGCACGCTCGGCTCCGCGTCGCGCAGGCGGGAAAGCAGCCGCGGGGTCACGACCTCGGCGCCGCCGCGGCCCGTCGCGAGCATCCGCTCGACGTAGAGCGCGTCGAACCACAGCTGCCAGTCGAGGCGCGGCATGTGCGGCGCGACGAAGGACGGCGCGCGGGTGAGCGGGCCGGGCTTCCAGCGGAAGACGTACGGCCGCCAGTCGCGGCCGTCGACCGTACCCTCGAGGACGATCTCGCGGCGCGTCGTCGTCATCACGGCGAAGAGCCCGTAGGTCGAGGCGATGCGCAGCGGCGCGAGGGTGCCGAGCAGGGTTCGGACGCCGGGCAGCGACGTCGCACCCCGCAGGCCGAGCTGGGCGAGCGACAGCGGCACGGTGAGCGCGAGCACGACCACGACGGCGGCCACGTCGAGGTAGCGCCGTCCCGGCCGCTGCGGCGGGGTCGGTGTCCGCGGGACGGCACGCCGCGGCCACACGCGCGCAAGCCAGCCGTCGTCGAGCAGCGGGACGCAGAGCACTGCCGAGAGCAGGTTGAAGAACCCGTAGTTCCCCGTCGCGGCGATCGCGACCTGCAGGAGGACGAAGCCGGCGAACGCGACGAGCCGCGCGCGCCGGCCGAACGGGATGAGAAACGGCAGGACGAGCTCGATCACGAACATCACCGCGCACGACACGCGGTGCAGCACCGCGGGGAGCTGATGCGCGTACCAGCTCGTCCACGCCGGGAGCGGCTGCGTCTCGTAGTGCACCTCGAGCGCCGTGAGGCTCCACCAGGTCGGGTCGCCGCTCGCGAGCTTCACCCAGCCGGAGAAGAACATGAGGCGGAAGACGAGCCAGCGAAGGAGCCACAGGACGAGGCGCGACGGCTCGCGCTCTCCCGCGCCGAGCCGGCGCACCGCGGGCGCCCAGAGGATCGCGAGGAAGCCCGTCTCGAGGAGCAGCGCGTCCCACTGGTAGGCGAGGAAGCGCTGCCCGACCGAGACCAGCGACAGGTAGAGGAGCCACGCGCCGAGCGCCGTCGCGAGCGGTGCGACGCCGAGGACGAGGAGGACGGCGAGCACCGCGCCCGCGAGGCAGGCGAGCTCGAGGCTCACGCTGCTCGCGTCGAGCCAGAAGACGGTCGGCACGCGCCACGGAGCGGCCGCGCCGAGCGCCTGCGCGGCGCGGTCGAGATACTCCGCGGCAGGGAGGATGCCGCGCGGCCCGAGCAGCCCCTCGACCTGCCAGGCGAGCGACAGGAAGGCTGCGAGGTACACGCAGCCCAGCAGGCGGAGGAGGAGCCGCCGTGTGAGGACGTGGCTCAACCCAGCGTGCGCATCAGCTCGGCGTACCGGTCGAGGATCGGGAGCACGACGTCACGCTCGGCCGGCGGCAGGCCGAAGACGACGCGCTCCACGCCGGCGCTTCGGTACTCCTCGATGCGCTGCGGGCTCGCGGGTGCGCCGAAGATCGTCACCGAGATGGTCCGCGGGTCGCGGCCCGCCGCCTCCGCCCGGGCGCGCAAATCCGCGATGCCGGCGAGCACGTCGTCGCGGCCCGCGATCGGCATCCAGCCGTCGCAGTAGTCGACGACGCGCTGCCGCCCGCGCGCCGTCCCCGTGCCGAGGAGGATCGGCGGGTGCGGCTTCTGGAGCGGCTTCGGCCAGCTCCAGATCGGGTCGAAGTCGACGAACTCACCGTGGTACGAGGCCTCCTCGCTCGTCCAGATGCGCTTCATCGCCTCGAGGCGCTCGCGTAGCACCGACCAGCGACGGCGGAAGTCGGTGCCGTGGTTCTCCATCTCCTCCGCGTTCCAGCCGCCGCCGACGCCGAACAGCAGGCGGCCGCCCGAGAGCCGGTCGAGGGTCGCGACCTTCTTCGCGAGCGTGATCGGGTCGTGCTCGACGACCAGGCAGACGCCCGTGCCGATCCGGATCCGGCTGGTCACCGCGGCGGCCATCGCGAGCGCGACGAACGGGTCGTTGGTGTGCCAGTACTCCTTGGGCAAGGTGGAGCCGCCGGGCCACGGGCTCCGGCGGCTCGCCGGGATGTGCGTGTGCTCGGGGAAGAGGAGCGACTCGAAGCCGCGCTCCTCGGCGGCGCGCGCGAGCTCGGCCGGCGCGATCGCGTAGTCCGTCGAGAACATGAGGAGCCCGTAGTTCATCGCCGCGCCTCCTTGGCGAGAGCTGAACCGGAGCACGGCGAAGAGTCAACCGCGCAGGCGGCGCCTTGTGCGCCGCGCACGGGGCGAAGTAGAAACCGCGGCATGTACTTGGGAACGAGCGCCGCGAAGCATCCCGACAAGCCGGCCCTGATCTTCTCCGACCGGGACGTCGCCGTCACCTACTGGCAGCTCGACGAGCGCTCGAACCGCGTCGCCCAGGCGCTGCGTGCCTGGGGGCTTCGCCCCGGCGACGGCATCGCCGTGGTCCTCGCCAACGAGGAGCACTTCTTCGACTTCTACTGGGCGGCGATCCGCTCGGGGCTCTACTTCACGCCGGTCAACTGGCACCTCTCCGCGGAGGAGATGGAGTACGTCGTCGACGACTGCGACGCGCGCGTGCTGATCGCGAACGCGCGCTTCGCGGAGCACCTCGGCGGCGCTGCGCAGCGGCTCCCCAAGGTCGAGCGGCGCATCTCCGTCGGCGGCGCGATCCCCGGCTTCGTGCCCTACGAGGAGGCGGTCGCGCCGTTTCCCGCTACGCCGATCGCCGACGAGTGCGAGGGCGCGAACATGCTCTACTCGTCGGGGACCACGGGCCGGCCGAAGGGCGTCCGCCTGCCGCTCAGCCTCGCCGCGCCGGGAACGGGCGCCGTCGTCGCGAGCATTCTCGGCATGAAGACGATCTTCGGCCTCACCGAGGACGACGTCTACCTCTGTCCGGGCCCGCTCTATCACGCGGCGCCGCTCGTCTTCACCGCGCTGCAGCACCGGATCGGCGCGACCGCAGTGGTCATGGACCGCTTCGACCCGGAGAACGCGCTGCGCTGCATCGAGCGCTACCGCGTGACCACCAGCCAGTGGGTGCCGACCCACTTCGTGCGGCTGCTCAAGCTTCCCGAGGAGGTCCGCCGGCGCTACGACCTCTCGAGCCTCAAGATGGCGATCCACGCGGCCGCGCCGTGCCCGATCCCGGTCAAGGAGGCGATGATCGAGTGGTTCGGCCCGAAGCTGGTCGAGTACTACGCGGGCACCGAGGGCGGCGGCACGCTCATCCGCTCGGAGGAGTGGCTCACGCACCGCGGCTCGGTCGGGCGCCACTGGGCGGGCGGCAGGGTGTACGTCCTCGACGAGAACGGCAACGAGATCACCGAGCCCGGGGTCGACGGCGCGATCTACTTCGAGGCGCCCGAGGAACCTGCGGCGCGCTTCCGCTACCACAAGGACGACGCGAAGACCGCCGCCACCTACCGCGGCCGCCTGTTCACGCTCGGCGACGTCGGCCACCTCGACGCGGACGGCTACCTGTACTTGACGGACCGGATGTCGCACACGATCATCTCGGGCGGCGTTAACATCTATCCGCAGGAGGTCGAGAACTGCCTCGCGACGCACCCGAAGATCGACGACGTCGCGGTGATCGGGGTGCCGCACGAGGAGATGGGCGAGGAGGTGAAGGCGGTGGTGCAGCTGGCGCCCGGCGTCGAGCCGTCGCCCGAGCTGGCGGCGGAGCTGATCGAGTGGGTGCGCGAGCGGATCGCGCACTACAAGGCGCCGCGCTCGGTCGACTTCGTCGACTCCCTGCCGCGGCTCGAGAACGGGAAGATCTACAAGCGCGTGCTGCGCGAGCGCTACTGGGCGGGCCACGGCTCGCGCATCATCTGACGGCGGACCGATGACGCTCTCGGTGGTGACGATCCGGGAGATCGAGCAGATCTTCACGGTGATCGACCGCATCGGCGTGTCGCGCGAGGCGGTCGTGATCCCGCTCAAGCCCGCAACGCCGGGCCACGTGCGGCGCATGCCGAACGGCAAGTACGAGATCGTGGTCGACGGCGAGCGGCCGCTCGACGAGCAGCTCCCGGAGATCGAGCGGCGGCTCCTCGAGCTCGAGGGGCGCGCTCGCTAGCGCCGGCGCGACGCGCGAGGCTGGGGCCCCGGGCTCGACGCGGGCCGGGTGCGGCGCGGTCAGCCGTCGTCAGCGGCCGTCCGGCCCGCGGCGCAGCTCCTCGAGCTCGCGCTCGAGGCGGCGCGCGCGCCGTCCGATCGCGAGCAGGTAGCCGAACAGCGCGAGCCAGACGGCGGTGTACGCGGCGAACAGATAGCTCAGGCCTTTCATCGGCGGGCACCCTCCAGTTGCAGCGCCGCGACCTCCTCGTCGACCTCGATGAGCCGCGCGCGCAGCGAAACGAGCCAGGTGAACAGCAGGGCGAGGGCGACTCCCGAGACGACGAGCGTCCAGATCATGAGCGGGTCCCGGATGCCCGAGTCCGGCTCCTCGGAGAGCATCACCGCCGGGTGGATGCCGCGCCACAGGCGCACCGCGACGATCAGCAGCGGGATGTCGAGCGAGCCGACGATCCCGAGCACCGCCGCGTAGCGCAGGATCGTGTCATCGTCGCCGCCCAAGCGCCGGAGCATCAGGTACGCGGCGTAGATCGCCCAGAGCACGACCGTCATGGTGAGCCGCGGATCCCACGTCCACCAGACGCCCCAGATCGGGCGGGCCCAGATCGGCCCGGTGACCAGCACGAGGGTCGTGTAGAGCAGGCCGACCTCCGCGTTCGCGTGCGCGAGGCGGTCGGCGCGCAGGCTGCCCGTCTTCAAGTACCAGGCGCTCGCGATCGCGACGAAGACGAAGCCCGCGAACGCCATCCAGGCGAGGTTCACGTGGAAGTAGAAGATGCGCTGTACGACGCCCTGCTCGCGCTCGCTCGGCACGAGCACGAACACCATGAAGATCGCCCCGAGCATCGCGCCGCAGGTGAGCCAGGGCAGGATCGTGTCGCGCCAGAGGGATCGGCTTCCCGTCATCGGACCCTTCTTCTCGTCACTCCTCGACGATCACCTCGAAGCCGAGCCAGCCCGAGGCCGTGAAGACGATATCGAATCCGGCGAGGACGAGCAGCCACGAGCGGAGCTCGTCCAGCCCCGCGCCGACGAGCGCCCCCGCGGTGGCCCGCGTCGCCGCGATCAGGAGCGGCGCGAGCAGCGGGAACATGAGCGCCGGAAGCAGGACCTCGCGCGCCCGGGTGCGGCTCGCGATCGCGGCGCAGAGCGTCCCGACCGAGGCGATCCCGGCCACCCCGAGCACGACGGCGACCGGCAGGACCCAGGAGGGCGAGAGGTCGCGCGTCCCGAGCACCACCGCGACGAGCGGCAGCAGCACGACGACCGCGACGAGCAGGAGCAGCAGGTTGCCGAGAGCCTTGCCGAGGAAGATCGATCCCCGGTCGATCGGCGCGAGCGCGAGCCCGGTGAGGCCGCCCGCCTCGCGCTCGAGGACGAACGAGCGGTTGAGCGCCAGCGTGCCGGCGAGCAGCAGCGTCGTCCAGGTGAGCCCCGCGAGGAAGTCCGGACCGGCGAGCCGCTCGGGCTCGAGGGTGAAGGCGAAGAGCAGGATGACCAGCAGCGCGAGCAGGAAGAGGGACGAGGCCATCTCGCCGGTGCGCAGCTCGATCGCGATGTCCTTGCGTACGATCGTCCACATCGCCGGGCCTGCGGGCGCTCACGCCTCGAGCCCGGCGAGGCGGCGGTAGTCGCGCGCGAGCTGCGCTTCGTCCTGCGTGGCGCTCGCCTCGCCGACGAGCCGCCCGGCGGCGAGCACCACCAGCCGGTCGGCGAGCTCCGCCGCGCGCCGGAAGTCGTGCGTCACGAGAACGATCGACGTGCCCGCCGCGGCGCGGGCGCGCAGCTCGCGTGCGAGCAGCTCGCTGGCCGACTCGTCGAGCGCCGTGAACGGCTCGTCGAGCAGGAGGAGCGCCGGGCGGTGCAGCGTGGCGCGGGCGAGCGCGAGCCGCTGCAGCATGCCGCGTGAGAGGGCGCGCGTCGCGCGCTCCATGACGTGCCCGAGCCCGACGCGCTCGAGGCTCGCGCGCGCGCGCTCGGTCGGGGTTGCGCCGTCGTCGGCGCCGCGCGCGCCGTAGAGGCGGGCGTAGAGCTCGAGGTTCTGGCGCGGCGTCAGGTCCTCGTAGACCAGCGGCTCGTGGCCGACGAAGCCGATGCGGCCGAGCACGTCGGGCGTCGGTCGTCCCGGGTAGCAGTCGGCGTCGAACAGGCGCAGGGCGCCGGCGCTCGGTCGGGCGATGCCGGCGAGCACCTTGAGCAGCGTGCTCTTGCCCGCGCCGTTCGGGCCGAGGATGGCGACCGTCTCCCCGTGCGCGACGGTGAGGTCGACGTCGCGCAGCACGAGGCTTGCGCCGAACGCCTTGCGCAGGCCGCGAGCCTCGACCGAGTTGCGCCGCCGTGCGCCGTGCATGAGCGGCGAGTCTGGCGTACGACGGAGCAAACTTCCAGCAGACCGCCCGCCTCGTGCGCGGCGCGCCGCGACACATGCCGCGCGCTCGACTTTCGTCGAGCCAGGAGGAAAGACGCGGGCGGGGTTGACCGTCAAGATATGCGGGAAGGGGAGCCCGGATCGTGGCTGGTCCGCGGGCTCGCAAGGGAGGAAGTACCGTGGTCGTCGTGGGGAGCGTTCGCAGTTGGATCGTCGGTCTCGTCCTGGTGGCGGCGGCTGTCGCGCCCGGCTCGGGCGCCGCCGCTTCCAACGGCCGGGCCGGCCTTCCGTATTCGCCCGAAGCGCCGTACCGGGCGGCGCTGCTCATGGATCAGGACAGCGGCGAGGTGTTCTTCGCGCACGACGAGAACCTGCCCTGGCCACCCGCCTCGATGGTCAAGATGATGACCGTGCTGATCGCCATGGAGCAGGTCCGGGCGGGTGCTCTGTCGCTCGACGACCCGGTGCCGACGTCCGCGTGGGCGAGCCGCATGGGCGGCTCGCAGGTCTACCTCGCCGAGGGTGAGCAGTTCCCGCTGCGCGACATGCTGGCGGCGATCATGATCTCGTCCGCCAACGACGCGTCCGTCGCGGTCGCCGAGCGCATCGCCGGGTCGACCGAGGCGTTCGTCGAGATGATGAACCAGCGGGCGAAGGAGCTCGGGATGAAGAGCTCCGAGTTCCATACCGTCCACGGGCTGCCGCCCGCGGCGGGACAGAAGCCCGACCTGATGAGCGCCGCGGACCTCGCGATCCTCGCGCGCAAGCTGATGGAGTTCCCCGAGGTCCGGCAGTGGGCGGCGACCGCCGAGGCGCCGTTCCGCAACGGCTCGTTCATCATGCGCAACACCAACCACCTGATCCGCACCTACGACGGCGCGACCGGGCTCAAGACCGGCTACTACGCGGCGGCGGGCTTCGAGGTGACCGCGACCGCGACGCGCGACGGTCTGAACCTGATCGCCGTCGTGCTCGGGGCGCCGACCAAGCAGGGCTGCTTCCAGGAGGCGGCGAAGCTCCTCTCGAAGGGCTTCACGAGCTACCGCGCCGTGCAGCCGGTGAAGGCGGGGCAGTCGGTCGGCGCCCAGATCGCCGTCTCGGGCGGCAAGGAGCGGTTCTTCACCGGCGAGGCGGCGCGCGACCTGCGCCTCGTCCTGCCGCGCCAGGAGGCGCGCCAGCTCCGCGTCGAGGTCAAGGTGCCGGCGCAGGTGAGCGCGCCGGTCACGAAGGGTCAGGTGGTCGGCGAGATCATCGCCGTGCAGGGCGACAAGGAGATCTCGCGCATCGACGTGCTCGCACCGCGAGACATCGAGCGCACGTCGTGGTGGTCGGGCTGGTTCTGAGCGTCAGGCGGGACGCGGCTGCTGCGGCGGTCGGGTGTCCTTGGCTTGACCCGCCTGCCCGCCGCCGCCCGGGCCCTGGGACGCCGCGCCGCCGCCGCTCTGCGCGGAGCCGGCTGCACGCCCGCCCGACTGCGGCGGGCGCTTGCGCTGACCGGGCGCCATCACCAGGTGCATGACGCGGCCCTCGGTCCGCGGCTCGATCTCGACCCAGCCGTAGTCCGAGAGCTGCTCGGCGATCGCCGCGAGCTTGCTGCGGCCCAGGTCCTGGTGCGCCATCTCGCGGCCGCGGAAGCGCAGGGTGAACTTGACGCGCTGGCCCTCGCTCAGGAACTCCTGCGCCTTCTTGAGCTGCCGCTCGAGGTCGTGCGCGTCGGTCCCGGGCCGGATGCGCAGCTCCTTGAGCTGCGTCACGTGCTGCTTCTTCTTGGCCTCGGCGTCCTTCTTCTGCTTCGAGTAGCGGAACTTGCCGTAGTCGAGCAGGCGGCAGACCGGGGGCGTCGCGTTGGCCGCGACCTCGACGAGGTCCACCTCGGCCTCCTGTGCCAGGCGTAGCGCTTCCTCGGTGGGGACGATGCCGAGTTGCTCGCCACGCAGGCCGATCAAGCGGACCTGGGGGACTCGTATCTGACGATTGGTTCGATGCTCCTCGTCGGGGCGAACGGGTAAGAAACGCGGACCGCGCGGTCGCTGCATAGGACTCCTTTTCTCTGCGACGCGAAGCTGGAGAGCTAGCACAGCGCCCGGACGGAACAAACTCGCCGCGACGGTTGCCCTTGCGGACGAGCCGGTGCTATGGAGCGGCGGCTTTTTTCGGGACGGTGTCCGGGCGACGCCGACGCTCGCGGCCCGAGCGCGGCAACGCCATGCAGTGGAGGGGAGGGCGAGGCCCGGACGAACGCGGAGGACGCGGTATGCCTCAAGGGAAGGTGAAGTGGTTCAACCCGCAGAAGGGTTTCGGGTTCATCGAGCAGGAGGGTGGGGAGGACGTCTTCGTCCATTACTCGGCCATCGCGGGGCAGGGGTACAAGACCCTCGAGGAGGGGCAGCTGGTCGAGTTCGAGGTCGTCCCGGGCCGCAAGGGGTCGCAAGCCGCAAACGTCCAGAAGCTCTGAGGGGCGAGGGCGGCGCACGACGCGCCGTCCCGTGAACCGCCCCGCCGTGAGCCGCCCGGTGGCCGGCCGCGGCGCGACCGCGTCACGAGCGCCGCAGAATTGACGCTCCGGACGCCAGGTCGACGCTCGAGGGCCGTCGTGTGCCGGATCATCGCCTCAACGCCGCGAATCCGGGGCGTGTGTCGTGCCACGCCGTGGAACCGCCTTTGCTTCAGCGGCAGCCGTGGATCTCCGCGAGGAGCACGGGCGCGAGCTCGAGCGCGTGACGGGTGAGCGCTTTCCGCTCGCCCAGATGCTGCTGATCGCGTTCATCGCCGGCGCCCTGCCGATCGAGCTTCACTACTACCCGGCGCACCGCGACACGTACGTCGCGGTGCTCGCGGGGGAGGTCGTGCTCTCGCTCGTCGCCTACCTCGCGCTGCGCCGCTGGCCGGAGCGCGCGCGAGCCATCGCCGTCGCCTGGGCTTCGGCGATGGCGCTCTGCGTCCTCGCCTACTACCCGCTGGTCGACGGCGACGCGACGCTCGCGCTCGCCGCGCTGCTCTGCCTGATCTCGGCCATGCCGGCCCTCCTGCCGGTCGGGCTGTGGCACCAGGTCGTCCTCTGCGTCGTCTGCTCGGCGGGCTTCCTCGGGCTCGCGGCGCTGGGCGTCCGTTCGTCGCTGCCCTGGCCCTACCTGGTGGTCGCGCTCGGCGCGGTGGGCTCGCTGTCGACGCTCGGCGCAAGCTCGCTGGTCCGCTACCGGCTCGAGGCGGTGCAGCGCGAGTCCGTCCTCCGTCAAGCGCAGGACAACCTCTACGTCGCGCTCCGTCGTGCCGAGGAGGCGGTCGAGATGCGCTCGCGCCTGGTCGCGAACGTGTCGCACGAGCTGCGCACGCCGGTGAACGTGATCATCGGCTACTCCGACATGGTGCTCGACGCGGTGGGCGACGCCTCGCTGGTGAGGAGCCTCACGCGGCGGATCCGCGAGTACGCGATGTCGCTCGACGCGCTCATCTCCCAGCTCCTCGATCTCTCGCGGCTGTCCTGCGGCAAGCTCGACGTGGCCCGCGAGCCGGTCGACCTCGCCCGGCTGGTCGAGGACGTGGCGCACGACGCCCGCCTGCTGGTGCGCGGCAAGCCGGTCGAGGTGGTCGCCGAGTGCTCGGTGCCGACGATCGTCTCGGACGCGATGCGGCTCCGGCAGATCCTGAACAACCTGGTGACCAACGCGGCGCGCGCCACGGCGAGCGGACGGATCACGATCGCCGCGCACGCGGACCGCGACGCGGTCGTGCTCACCGTGCGCGACACGGGCTGCGGCATCCCGCCCGAGGAGCACAAGCGGATCTTCGACGCCTTCGAGCAGGGCGCGAGGGCGGACGCGGGTGCCGGCGGGATCGGCCTCGGCCTCGCGATCGTCCGCCAGCTCGTCGAGCTGCTCGGCGGCGTGGTCTCGCTGACCAGCGAGCCCGGCGCGGGAGCCGCGTTCACCGTGCGCCTGCCGCGCGCGGCGGTTGACGAAGCCCGCGCCGCGAGCGCCGCGCCGCGCGCGCCGGGCGACGCCGCGTCCCTGGGCGGCGGCTGCGGTTCCGCGCTATGAACGAAGGATGCTCCGCAACGAGAAGATCCTGCTCACCGGGCCGACGAGCCAGGTCGCGTACCCGATCGCGCGTGCGCTGGCGGTAGACAACGAGGTGTGGGGTCTCGCGCGGCTGTCGCGCGACGAGGACCGGGCGCGGCTCGAGCAGATCGGCGTGCGCCCGTTGCCCGTCGACCTCGCGACCGGCTCCCTCGACGACGTCCCGGACGACTTCACCTACCTGCTCAACTTCGCGGTCGTGAAGACCGGCGAGTTCGCCTACGACCTGGCGGCGAACGCCGAGGGCGTAGGAAGGCTCGCGGCGCGCTGCCGGGGCGTGAAGGCGCTGCTGCACTGCTCGTCGGGCGGCGTCTACCAGTACGCGGGCCACCGGCGGCTCGCCGAGGACGCGCCGCTCGGCGACAACCACCGCGTCCTCTTCCCGACCTACAGCATCTCGAAGATCGCCGCCGAGACGATGGTTCGCTTCGTGGCGCGCGAGTACGGGATCGAGGCGGTGATCGCGCGCCTGAGCGTGCCGTACGGCGACAACGGCGGCTGGCCGCTCTACCATCTGCTGATGATGCGCGCCGGCGGCGAGATCCCGGTGCACGTCGACGCGCCGAACGTCTACAACCCGATCCACGAGGACGACTACGTGGCGCAGGTGCCGAAGCTCCTCGCCGTCGCGTCGGTCCCCGCGGTGACCGTCAACTGGGGCGGCGAGCCCGTGAGCATCGAGGAATGGTGCGGCTACCTCTCCGAGCTGACCGGCCTCGAGGCGCGCTTCCGCCCGACGACCGAGGCGATCGGCAGCCTCGAGCTCGACCTGACGCGCATGCACGAGCTCATCGGTCCCGCGCGGACCCCGTGGCGCGAGGGGATCCGGCGCATGGTCGCGAGCCGCCTCCCCGAGCTGCTACGGGCATGATCAAGATCGATCCCCGCGTCGCGATCCTGCTGGCCGTCGGCGGGATCGCGGCGCTGCTCATCTTCTGGCTCGAGCCCTCGTATACCATTCGCTACATCGTCGTCGGGGTGCTCGGTGCGCTGTACGTGTTCTTCCGCTTCAGTAGCTGGCGCTGACGTCCTCTCGCGGCGGCGCGCATGCTACCCGTGAAGGATGGCGAGCGCTCACGACCAAGGACCCGAAGCGAACCCTCTGCTGTTCGAAGGCGGGCTGCCGCGCTTCGATCAGATCCGCACCGAGCACGTCGTGCCCGGCATCCGCGCGCTGCTGGCGGAGCTCGAGCGCGAGCTCGTGCGGATCGAGGAGCAGGCGGCGCCCGAGTGGGACCGGGTGGTCGCTCGCGTCGAGCGTCTGAACGACCGGCTGTCGCTCGCCTGGGGGACGGTCGGCCACCTGATGGGCGTCAAGAACAGCGAGGCGCTGCGCCAGGCGTACGAGACGGTGCAGCCCGAGGTGGTCGCGTTCTCGCTGCGCGTGGGGCAGAGCCGGCCGATCGACCGCGCCATGAAGGAGCTGCGCGACGGCCCCGGCTTCGCCTCGCTCGACCCGGCCCAGCAGCGCATCGTGCAGGCGCTGGTGCGCGACGCGGAGCTCTCCGGCGTCGGTCTCGAGGGCGAGCAGAAGGAGCGCTTCAACGCGATCCAGGCGGAGCTCGCGGAGTGCGCGACGCGCTTCGGCAACCACGTGCTCGACGCGACCAAGGCCTACGCCTTGACGCTGCGCGAGCGCGACGAGGTCGAGGGCCTGCCGCCGACGCTCCTGCGGCTCGCGGCGCAGGCGGCGCGCGAGGCGGGCGAGGAGGGCGCGACGGCCGAGGCCGGTCCCTGGCGGATCACGCTCGAGGCGCCGAGCTACGTGCCGTTCCAGCAGCACGCCCGGCGGCGCGACCTGCGCGAGCGGCTCTACCGCGCCTACGTCACGCGCGCGAGCTCGGGCGAGCTCGACAACTCGGAGCTCATCCGCCGCATCCTCCGCCTGCGGCGCGAGGAGGCCGCTCTGCTCGGCTTCAAGAGCTTCGCCGAGCTGAGCCTCGCGAGCAAGATGGCGCCGAGCGTCGACGCGGTGGAGAAGATGCTCGAGGAGCTGCGCGTCGCCTCGTTCCCTGCCGCCGAGCGCGACCTCGCCGAGCTACGCGAGCTCGCCGAGCGCTCGGGCGCTCCGGAGGCCTCCTCGCTCCAGCCGTGGGACGTCGCCTTCTGGGCAGAGCGCCTGCGCGAGGAGCGCTTCGCCTACACCGACGAGGACCTCCGGCCGTACTTCCCCCTGCCGCGCGTCCTCGAGGGCCTGTTCGCGCTCGTCGGCCGGCTGTTCGGCGTGACGATCCGTCCGGCCGACGGCGAGACGCCGGTCTGGCACCCCGACGTGCGCTTCTTCCGCGTCTACGACGAGAGCGGGGCGGGGGTCGCCGCCTTCTTCCTCGACCCCTACAGCCGGCCGGCGGAGAAGCGCGGCGGCGCGTGGATGGACGAGTGCGTGGGCCGGGCGCCCGGCCGCACGCCGGTCGCCTACCTGGTCTGCAACCAGATCCCGCCGGTCGACGGCAAGCCGTCGCTCATGACCTTCAGCGAGGTCCACACGCTGTTCCACGAGTTCGGCCACGGGCTGCAGCACATGCTGACGCGTGTCGAGCGGCCGCTCGCGGCCGGCATCCGCAACGTCGAGTGGGACGCGGTTGAGCTGCCGAGCCAGTTCATGGAGAACTGGTGCTACCACCGCGAGACGCTCATCGGGCTCACGCGCCACGTCGAGACCGGCGAGCCGCTGCCCGACGAGCTGTTCGAGAAGATCGCGGCGTCGCGCACCTTCCGCGCCGGCTCGGACATGCTGCGCCAGCTCTACTTCGCGCTCACCGATCTCGCGCTGCACCACGGCTACGACCCCGACGGGCCGGAGAGCCCGTTCGACGTCGCGCGGCGGATCGCGAAGAAGACCACGACCATCCCGCCGATCCCCGAGGACCGCTTCCTGTGCAGCTTCACCCACATCTTCGGCGGCGGCTACGCGGCCGGCTACTACAGCTACAAGTGGGCGGAGGTGCTGTCGGCGGACGCGTTCGCCGCCTTCGAGGAGGCGGGTCTCGACGACCCCTCCGCCGTCGCGGCGACCGGCCGTCGCTTCCGCGACACGGTGCTCGCGCTCGGCGGCAGCCGGCACCCGATGGAGGTCTTCGTCGCGTTCCGCGGCCGCGAGCCGACCACCGAGGCGCTGCTGCGGCACAGCGGGCTCCTCGGTCCGGCCGCGGCTGCGGCTCAGCCGCCGCCCGAGCGGTCCGTTTCGAGCCCGGGCCAGTCGGCGTAGGCGATCCGCGCGACCTGCTCGGGGGAGAGCGGCCCGAGCGGCTCCGGACGCTTGCGCCCGACGACGATCGTGTTGTGCGTCGGGATGACGCCGGCGCGGTAGAGCTCCTCCTCGAGCAGCACGAGGAGCTGCGCGATCGTCTGGTCCTTCGGGTCGCGGACGAAGTCGAAGCAGCGCAGGATCCGGCTGAACAGCGGCCGGAGGATCGCGCCGCCGTAATCCCAGCGCTGCAGCACCTCGAAGTAGCGGTAGGTGAGCGGCAGGATGTCGGACGCGTGCACGCCCTCGGTCGGATCGCGCTCGAGCTGCAGCTCGAGCGGGCACGACCCGAGTGAGTGCCGGACCTCGCCGGTCTCGTAGTCGCGCCGCAGGTCGGGTGCGAGGCACGCGTTGATCCGGTCGAGCAGCGCCTCGAACTCCGGCGGGTACTGCTGCAGGTCCGGCCCGACGTACTCCTCGAAGAGCAGGAGCCCGCCGGGGCGGAGCACGCGGTTCATCAAGCGAAAGGTTGCCTCGAGGTCGAGGAACTGGTGCAGCGCGGCCTCGACGAACACCGCGTCGAACGAGGCGTCCGGGATCGGGTCGGTGAGGAAGTCCGCGCAGCGGAGCTCGATGCGCTCGGCCCACGGCGTCGAGGCGAAGCGCTGCCGCGCCGCCTCGATCGCGACCTCCGAGGTGTCGTAGGCGACGATCCGCCCGGCGAAGTCGCGCTCGAGGATCTGCTGCTCGACGAACGCCGCCCCGCAGCCGAGCGAGAGCATCCGCTCGGGACGCGGGCGGAGGTACCGCGCGCCCACCTCGTCGAGCCAGTACTTGCCGCAATCGCCGTGACCGGCTTCGAGACCGCGTGGTTGTAGAGAAACCAGTGGCGCGTGAAGTCGATCGGGTCGAGCGGCGCGTCGGGCTGCGCCAGCGTGGCGACGTCCTCGGCGTGCTTCGCGTTCCAGAAGGCGCGGGCGCGCGACCGCCCGTCGCGGACCGCCGCCGGCTGCGTCCGGGGCGCGCTCTCCGGCGAACGGGGCCCGGCCGGAACGGGCGCAACCCCCGCCGCTCCGGGCGCCGCAGCCGACGACGCCGCAGACGACGCCGTCGCGGTGGCGCGCCGGCGGAACAGCCTGTCGCGCAGCATGCTCACCATGGCAGCCACTCCTTGGTTCGCCCTTTCGTCACCTCGCAGGCGACGTACGCCGGACCTCGACGAGGTACACGTCCCCCGGTAGCAGGTCGAGTGCGAGCTCGCCGCGGACCAGACGCTCGTCGCGGCGCACCGGCGGCAGCTCGAAGCCGGCCGCGAAGCGCTCGCGCTGCGGCTCCCCGCGCCGCTCCCCCGTGAGGCCGGCGAAGGCCTGGTCGTCGTAGCCGAGCACCGCGACGGTGCACGGCGCCGCGCCGCAGTCCGGCAGGCCGATCCGCACCGGGGCGGCGGGTCCGGCCGCGCGGATCGCCTCGTCGCTCAGCGGGAAGCGGGGCAGCCGCCAGAGCAGGACGCGCCTCGGGAGGTCGTCTCCGGGCGGTGGCCAGGCGAGGTATCCGACGCGGTCGGCGCTCTCGCCGGCGAGGCGCACGAGCACCGGTCGCGACGCGGGCGGCGATGTGCCGGGCCGGCGCTCGAGCGCGAGCCGGCCGTCCTCCGTCCGGCGAGGCTCGAACGCGCCGGTCGCGAGCGAGGCGAAGGCGTGCGCGGCGTACGGGCGCATCATCTCGCTGTGCAGCCACGCGCTCCCGACGGCGACGTCCTGCTCGACGAGCAGCGCGAGCATCTCGGCGTGCCACGCGGCCGCCCAGCGGGAGCCCTCGAGGTGCGGCACGCCCGCCTCCTCGAACGCCGCGACGAGGAGCGGGTGGATGCCGACCTCGTCGAGACGGAGCGGGAGCTCGAGCTCCGGCAGCTCGGTGCGGAGCAGCGCCCGCACGGCGTCGAGCTTGTACGACGCGAAGTGCTCGATCGAGACCTGCGGTGACTCGTAGACGTTCACCGCGAACGCGGACCACGGCGGGAGCGGCACGCCCGCTTCGCTGAACGCGGCGCGGATCTCGCGCAGGTACGCGTCGAGGTTGTCGACGGCGGGCTGGGTCGGGTCGGGCTCGACGACGAAGGGGCCGAGGTGCACCTGCTCGCCGCGGACCCAGGGCTTCATCGCCTGCCACGTCCACAGGTACTGCCGCGCGTACTGCGCGGCGTCACCCTGGTAGCCGAAGTGACGCACGGACCCGTCGTCCGCGAGCCACACGGCGTTCGGCTCGCTGAAGAACGAGAACCGGGCGCGCGCGAACCAGGGCTGCTGCGAGAGGTGGCGGAAGACCTGGTCGACGTACGTCTTCCATCCCGCCTCGTCGACGACCGGCATCTCGTTGAAGTGGTAGGTGTGGTAGTGGCCGCGCCCGCCGGTGAACAGCTCGGGTGCGCCGGCGAGGTTGACGTGCAGCCGCGCCCCGGTCGACGCGATGCGGGCGAGCAGCGCGTCGAAGCGCGTCCAGTCGAAGCGCTCGCGGACCGGGACGCCCTCCCAGCCGGGCCCGTCGCGGAAGAACTCGTAGTACTCCGCCCAGCGCCGCTCGTCGCGCGAGTCGCGGCTCGGGTTGTGCCCCATCTGCGACTCGTAGTCGCGCGCGAGCGTCGGCCCCCAGCTCGCACCGAGCGACGCGAACAGGCGCAGGGTGTCGACCCAGGGAAAGGAGCGCTCGAGCCAGCGCGGGTCGAGGCGCGCCGCCTGCTCCTCGTTGAAGCCGGAGTACGCCTTGAAGACGTTCACCTCGCCCCAGTGGACGGTCTCGGCGCTGCGCCGTGTCGACGCGTCGAGCGCGCCCAGGTCGACGCGCGCGGGCGGCGGATCTCGAGCGATGATCCGCGGGTCGCCCCACAGCAGCCAGTCGCCGCTGCGCTCGCCCGGCTCGCGCGCCGCGAGCACGATCCACACCTCGCGGCGGCGCCACGGGGAGAGGTCGACGCGCACCTCGCGCCAGCCCGCCTGCGCTTCGTCGCGCGTCAAGCGCGAGAAATCGAGCGGCACGGCCGCGGGGTCGGTGTCCGCGTCGCCGACGCCGACCGCGAGCTCGACGCCATCGCTCTGCGCGGCGGCGGACTTCTCGAGGGTGACCCAGGCGACGAGCTCGGCCGCAGGCGCGTCCGCGAGCGCGACGCGGTAGCGCGCCACGCTCGTCCTGCCCTCGAGCGACGGGAGGAGGAGGAGCACGCGATGGCCCACGCCGCTCAGGACCGTCAGGTTCTCGAGCGGGCGGAACCTCGACCGTGCCGCGATCTCGAGCTCGTGCAGGTCCTGGCACACGGCGGCCGCGCGGAAGTGGAACTGGAGGTCGAGGTCGCGCGGCTCGGCCTCGCTCGGGCCGGCGAGCCGGGCCTCGACCGGCGCGGGGGTGCAGTGGCGGGCGATCCCGAACGGCGGCGTCGGGCTGGTGTCGTGCGGTCCGGCAGCGGCCGGCGAGGCGGCGGGCGACGGTGCCGTGGCCGGCGCCTGCTCGTGCTCGGCCGGCGCGTCGCCGGTGCAGCCCGGCGCGAGCGCGAGCGTCAGCCACGCGCCGAGCAGGACGACGCCGAGGCTCCTGCGCCGGACCAAGCGGCTCTACTTGACGCGCGACCCGGGCGTCGTCGCCGCGTCCGGCGTGATCAGGTGGATGCCCGCGGCGTCGCTCGCGGCGAGCAGCATCCCGCGGCTCTCGACGCCGCGCAGCACGACGGGCTTCAGGTTCGCCACGACCACCACCTGACGTCCGACGAGCGTCTCGGGCGCGTAGCTGGCGCGGATGCCGGCCACGAGATGCCGCTCCTGCTCCTCGCCGATGTCGACGGACAGCACGACGAGCCGGTCCGCGTTGGGGTGCGGCTCCGCCTTGCGGATGGTGCCGACGCGCAGGTCGATGCGCAGGAAGTCGTCGATCGTGATCTCTTCCATTCGTCTCTCGGCGCGCCGCCTGGCCGCGCTCCGTCTTCAGGCGCGGCGGCGGCCGCGCTCTTTCGCCGCAGGGAGCTTCTTGCCGAGCTTCTTGCCGCAGCTCCTCTTCAGGCGCGGCGGCGGCCGCGCTCTTTCGCCGCAGGGAGCTTCTTGCCGAGCTTCTTGCCGCAGCTCCCGCAGAAGCGCGCGCCGCGCGTGAAGCGCGTGCCGCACGCCGGGCAGAAGCCCGCCGGCTCGGCGCCGCCGGGACGCGCGGGCGACGCGGCCTGCGCCGTCGCTCCCGCGGTGGGACCGACCGCGTGCAGCGCGCTTGCCGCCTCGAGCTCGGCGAGCGCGTGCAGCGCGCGCGCCTCGAGCTCGGCCCGGAGCTTCGCGTAGTCCTCGTCCGACAGCTTGCCGGTGCGGTGATCGAACTCGGCCTCCTTGATCGCCTGGAGCGCGAGGTCCTTCTCCTTCTCGGGCGAGCGCTCGTTCACCGCCGAGCCGCCGGACAAAGCTTCCGCCGGCTCGGCCGGGGCGAGGAGCGGCCACGCGACGTACACCGCGGCGCACAGCACGACGACGAGCCCGACGATGGTGATCAGCACCGGAAGCCTCTCACGAGCGGCGCGTGAGCTCTTCGAGCTCGCGCTCGAGCCGCGCCCGGATCTCCGGGTCGACGTTCATGGAGGCGGGCGAGGGCTCGCCGGCGGCTCCGCCCGGCGCAGCGGACTCCCTCCGCCAGCGCGTGAGCACGAGCCCGACGACGACGAGGCCGAGCGCGATCGCGATGAACGGCACCGTCCAGGCGGCGAGGTTGAAGCCGCGCGTGGTGGGCGCGGAGAGGATCTTCTCGCCGTACTTGGTCTGGAAGTAGGAGAGGATCTCCTCGCGCGACTTCCCGGTCGCGATCTGCTCGGCGATCTCCTTCTTGAGCGGGATGCCCGAGCCGCAGTTCAGGTGGTTGCACGAGTGGACCGTGAGCCCGCAGCCGCACTGGCAGGTGAGGTCGGTCTCGATCTGGTACTGCGTCGCCTCGGTCGCAGCGGCGGGCCGTGGGGTGAGCGCCGGGAGCAGGGCAAGCGTCAAGCCGAGCGCCGCGACGAGCCCGCGCGTCGCGCGCCCGCGGCAGCGAACCGTCCCGCCGTGATGCCGGTGCGCCGCCACCGCTACGCCGTGCGTGACCCCGCCGGCACGCGCACCCGCGCGGTCGCCTCGCGCTCCGCGTACGAGGGCCACATGCAGACGCCGGTGCCGATCGCCAGGACCACGCCGCCGATCCACATCCAGGCGATCATGGGATTGACGAACACCTGGAACACCGCGAGCCGGGACTCGGGGTCGTAGCTGCCGAGCACGACGTAGAGGTCCTCACCGAGCGTCGACCAGATCGAGACCTCGGTCGTCGGCTGCTTGGGCTTCTTGTAGAAGCGCTTCTCGGGGTACACCTCGCCGATCCGCTTCGCGTCCGGGCCCTCGCCCTCCCAGACCGAGACGCGCGCGAAGGTGCGCTCGACGTGCGGGTCGTCCTCGACCTCAATCCCCTCGTAGCGCACGGTGTAGCCGCCGAGCGTCACGCTGTCGCCGATCTGCATCGAGCGCTGCAGCTCGAGCTTGAACACCGACGAGGCGACGATGCCGACGAAGATCATCACCACGCCGACGTGCACGATGTAGCCGCCGTAGCGCCGCCGGTTCTTGCCGATCAGGTGGGACAGCGCGGTCCACGGCGGCTCGCCGAGCATCGCCTGACGGACGCGCATGCCGCGCCAGAACTCGATCCACACCGTGGCGAGCGCGAAGGCGGCGACCGAGAAGGCGACGACCGCGTAGAAGTTGCGCGCCCCGAGGACGAAGCTCACGGCGCCGACCACGATCCCGGTGCCGACCGGGGTCGCGAAGCTGCGCCACAGGCTGCGCAGGGTCGCCTTGCGCCACGCGATCACCGGCCCGACGCCCATCAGGAAGATGAGCGCGATGCCGAGCGGCGCGTTCACGCGGTTGAAGAACGGCGGGCCGACGGTGATCTTCACGCCGCGCACCCACTCGGAGATCACCGGGAAGACGGTGCCCCAGAAGACGGTGAAGGCGATCCCGACGAGGATCAGGTTGTTCAGCAGGAACGCCGCCTCGCGCGAGAAGACCGACTCGAGCTCGTTGCGGCTCTTGAGCAGCGGCAGGCGCCAGATCAGCAGGCCGATCGAGATCGTGAGGACCGCGAGCAGGAAGATCATGAAGAACGGCCCGAGCCCGGACTGGGTGAACGAGTGCACCGACGAGATGACTCCGGACCGGGTGAGGAAGGTGCCGAAGATGGTCAGCGCGAAGGTGAGGATCACCAGCGCCATGTTCCACACCTTCAGCATGTCCTTCTTCTCCTGGATCATCACCGAGTGCAGGTAGGCGGTGATCGTGAGCCAGGGCATGAAGGCCGCGTTCTCGACCGGGTCCCAGGCCCAGTAGCCGCCCCAGCCGAGGACGACGTAGGCCCAGGCGGCGCCGAACAGGTTGCCGAGCGAGAGGAAGAACCAGGAGAACAGCGCCCAGCGCCGCGTCGAGCGGATCCACGCGTCGCCGAGCTTGCCGGTCACGAGCGCCGCGATCGCGAACGCGAACGGCACCGTCGTCGAGACGTAGCCCAGGTACAGCGACGGCGGGTGTATCGTCATCCAGTAGTTCTGGAGGAGCGGGTTCAGGTCCGAGCCCTCGCGCGGCGTGAAGGGGAGGCGCTCGAAGGGGTCGGTGACGAAGACCAGCAGCGACAGGAAGAAGGCGCCGACGACCAGCATCGTCGCCGTCACCCACGGCATCTGGTCGCGGTTCTTGTCGCGGTTCTGGAGCTGCACGACCGCGTTGCACGCGGCGAGGATGAAGACCCAGAAGAGGAGCGAGCCCTTCATCCCGCCCCACAGGGCGGCGATCGTGTACCAGACGGGCAGGGTGCTCGAGGAGTACGCGGCGACGTACTCGACGTTGAAGTCGCGCGTCAGCAGCAGGTAGACGAGCGCCACGACGGCGATCGTGGTGAGCCCGGAGAACGCGTAGGCCGCGTGCTTGCCGCTCGCCACCAGCCGGGCGTCGCGACGGAGGGCGCCGAGGACGCTCGCCGCGATGCCCCACAGGGCGACGATGAAGCCGAGGACGACGGCGAGACGGCCGATCTCGCTCATTGCACGCCGTGCGGTGCGTCGGCCGCGGCGCGGCGTCCGTCCGGCGCGTCGTCGGCGGTCGCCTCGGTGCCGTAGTCGTCCGCCTCGTACTTCGACGGGCAGGTGGTAAGCAGCGTCTTCGCATGGAACACGCCGCCCTCGACCTTGCCCTCGACGATCACGTCACGCCCGTCGGCGAACATGTCGGGCAGGATGCCGTTGTAGCGGACCGGCAGGCTCGCCGTGGCGGCCGTCGGCGCCGCCGCCGCGACCGCGGGCGCGATGCCCGCCACCCCGCCGCTCGCGGCGGCATGCTCGACGGCGAGCTCTGCGGCCTCCTTCGGCGGGATCGGCACGATCACGAACTCGAGGTCGAGGGTCTTCGGGTCCCACTTGACGCTGCCGCTCGACACCCGGCCCGCGAGACGCAACGGCTTGCCGGCGTGCTCGTCGGCGCGCGACGCGTACTCGTCGACGGTGATGAAGTAGGTCGAGGTCTCGCGGACCGCCGAGTAGATCAAGGTCGCGACCGCGAGCACGATCGCGCTCGCACCGATCAGGAACTTCAGCTTGCGGCTCAAGTCTGCAGCTTTTCTGTCCCCCGGCGGGACGGCGAGAGATCGAACGCCGGACCGGGCGCAAGGTTCTCGACGCCTCGAGCGTCCATCAGACGCACTCCGCGGGCCGGTTCGGCTTCACCGGACGCTAACCGATGCTGTATGGGGACGCAAACCGCAGCCGGCCCCCGGGCCGTCCCTGACCTCCGACCCATGAAAACCCCTTGCCGATGCCCGACGCGCTGACGATCGCCTGGAAGGCCGCCGTCCTCGGCATCGTCGAGGGGCTCACCGAGTTCCTGCCGGTCTCGTCCACGGGGCACCTGGTCGTCGTGTCGCACGCGGTCGACTACGGCTCGCCGCAGTTCGAGATCGTGATCCAGCTCGGCGCGATGCTGGCGCTGACCTGGTGCTACCGCGAGCGGCTCATCCGCCTCGCGGTCGAGTCGACGACCCGCGCCCCGGCGCGGCTCTTCGTCCTCAAGGTGCTCGTCGCCTTCCTTCCGGCGGCGCTGGTCGGCTGGCTCGCGCACGACTTCATCGAGCAGCACCTCTTTCAGCCGGGCTTCGTCGCGATGGCCCTGGTGGTCGGCGGGCTCTTGATCCTGGCGATCGACGGCCCGGGGCGCGGCACCGGGCTCGCGGACCTCGAGCGCGTGACGATGGGTCAGGCGATCGCGATCGGCCTCGGCCAGACGCTCTCGCTGTTGCCCGGCGTCTCACGCTCGGGCGCGACGATCGTCACGGGGCTCGTGGTCGGCCTCGACCGGCGCGCGGCGACCGACTTCTCCTTCATGCTCGCGCTGCCGACGATGTACGCAGCGACCCTCTACACTCTGTGGAAATCTCGCGCAGCGCTCGTGGGCGAGCTCGGGCTCGGCATGGCGATCGGCCTCGTCGCCGCCTACGTGAGCGCGCTCGTCGTGATCAACGCGTTCCTCCGCTTCGTGCAGACGAACTCGCTGCGTCCCTTCGGCTGGTACCGCATCGTGATCGGATTCGCGGTCCTCGCCTGGCTCGCAATGTGAGACGTCCGGCGGGCGCGCGGGTCTCGCCTGCAAACGGTTCACTCGACCTTTGCAGAAGGTACACCGCGCGCAGATGCCTCGCGCGCGGAAACCGCGGCGGGGCGCGCGCCGGCGATTGGCCTGCATCTTGCCGACCCTGTTCCTGGCGACGGGGAGACGAAGCCCCCGGCCGCCGCACGTCCTGCAGACGAAGCAGGACGTCACCCGAACAGGGAGACGCCAAATGCACGTACCGAACGAATCGGGCTTCATCACGCTGGACGACGGGACGGTTCCCCTCGCGATCGACCCCGTCCAGTTCGATGTCCTCTGGCACGGCTTCGGTGAGCTCACGCCGGAGCGCGCGCTGCTGCTTGCGATGCTCGAGCGTACGGCCGCGGATCTGCGCAACTTCCGCTATGCCCGCCAGCACGCGAACCAGCGACTTTACATGGACGCGTACCTCTGGGTTTCCTCGCACGACCGCTCGCACGCCTTCGCGTTCGAGAACGTGTGCGAGTTCCTGAAGCTCTCACCCGAGCACATGCGCGAGAGCCTCCTCGAGCACAACCCGCCGCGCGAGAACCTCCGCGACGCGGCGTGATGCTAACCCGCCGCCGCGCCGCATGACGGCGGCGCGGCGGTGCGCCACCGCCCAGCGCGCGGTCCCGCGCCGCCGGTCAGAGGGACAGAAGACGCTCGACGACGCGGTCGAGCCCGATGCCGCGCGACGCCTTCACCAGGACGGTCGCGGGCCTGCCGTCGACGAGCTGCGTGGCGATCTGCCCCGCCTCGCTCGCGTCGGCGGCCTCGTGAACCGTGACGCCGCCCTCGCGGGCGCTCGCCGCGAGCACGCGCGACGCGTCGCCGACGGCGATCACCTCCGCCCCGGGAGCGGCGTGCGGGATCTCCGCGCCGATCTCGCGATGCGCGCTCTCGGTCGCCTCCCCGAGCTCGAGCATGTCGCCGAGCACGAGCAGCAGGCGATCGCCCGGGCGCGCGAGCGCGACCGCGGTCGCGATCGCGGCGCGGCACGAGGCGGGGTTCGAGTTGTAGCTGTCGTCTAGCACAAAGATCGGCAGCCGGGCGTGCGTCGCGGGCACGAGCCGGTGGGCGACCGCGGTGACCCCGTCGAGGCCGCGCTGGATCGCAGCAGGCTCGAGCCCCAGCTCCGAGGCGACGGCGATCGCGAACGCGCCCGCCCAGGCGGCGGGCGCCCCGAGGAGCGGGACGCGCCACTCGCGCGCGCTGCCGCCCCGCCGGGCGAGCGTGAAGCGCGTGCCCGTGCGCTCGAGCCGGATCTGCGAGAGGCGCCAGTGGTCGCCCGACCGCTCGCCGAGCGACTCGACGCGCACCCGCGACCGGCGGCGGGCCGCCTCGACCAGCGCCGGCTCCGCCGAGCCGACCACCGCGAGCGCGCCCTCTGCGACGTGGCCGAGGATCTCGGTCTCCGCCGCGACCACGCCCGCCACGTCGCGCAGCCACTCGAGGTGCTCGGCGTACGCCGCGGTGACGACCGCGAGGTCGGGCTCCGCCATGGCGGCGAGCCGCGCGAGCTCGCCGGGGGCGCTCGTGCCGAGCTCGAGCACGAGGAAGCGGGTGTCGCGCGGCGTGGCGAGCAGCGTGAGCGGCGCGCCGATCTGGCTGTTCTCGTTGCGCGGCGTGGCGAACGTTGCGCCGCGCGTCGCGAGCACGCTCGCCAGCGCCTCCTTGGTCGTCGTCTTGCCGTTGCTGCCGGCGACGCCGATCACGGTGGCTTCGAGCCGCCGGCGCCAGGCGCGCGCCGTCGCCTGCAGCGCGGCGAGCGTGTCGTCGACCGCGACCAGCACGCCGCCGGGCGGCGCCGCCGTCGCGTCGCCGCGCGCGGTGAGCGAGCCCGCGGCGCCGGCGGCGAACGCGGCGGAAAAGAAGTCGTGGCCGTCGACGCGGCTGCCGGGCAGCGGGACGAAGAGGGCGTCCGCGCCGACCGCGCGCGAGTCGATGGTCACGGTGCGGAAGCGGCGCTCCGGGTCGCCTGCGACGACGCGTCCGCCGGTCGCGGCGGCGATCTCCGCGGCGGTCAAATCCATGTTCGACGCGTCCCGCTCACTGCCGCGCGCGCGGCTTGTCGCGGGCGATGTTGCGGTTCTTCTGCCGTGAGCTCTCCGCCATCGCGGCGCGGTGCGCCTCGAGGCGCGCCGCGAGCTCGGCGTCGGAGGTTGCGAGGATCTCGGCCGCGAGCAGGCCGGCGTTCGTCGCGCCGCCGATCGCCACCGTCGCGACCGGCACGCCGGACGGCATCTGGACGATCGAGAGCAGCGAGTCGAGCCCGCGCAGGTGCTCGGTCGGCACCGGGACGCCGACCACCGGCAGCGTGGTGTGCGCGGCGACCATGCCGGGCAGGTGTGCCGCGCCGCCGGCGCCCGCGATGATCACCCGGAGCCCGCGCTCGCGCGCGGTCCGCCCGTACTCCGCCATGTCGAGCGGCGTGCGGTGCGCCGAGACGATGCGCACCTCGTGCGGGACACCGAGCTCGGCGAGGATGTCGGCGGCTTGCTGGAGCGTCGGCAGGTCCGAGTCGCTGCCCATGACGATGCCGACCACGGGGTCCCGCTTGCGTCCGCCGGCATTCGAGGCGTCCGACATCGCGTCAGAGGTAGCCGATCACGCTCGGCCCGTCGAGAGCGCCATCGCGTCCACGACGGCTCTCACAGCTCGAGGGACGCCGCCGCCTGGGTCGCGCGACGCTCGGCCTCCTCGAGCGTCGCGCCGACCGCGGTCACGTGTCCCATCTTGCGACCCGGGCGAAGCTCGCGCTTGCCGTAGAGGTGCACCCGGGCGCCGTCGCGCTCGAAGACGCCCGAGCACCGGTCGCCCGCGTTGCCGTGCCGCGTCGCGAGCACGTTGACCATCACCGCCGCGGGAGCCGTCATCGCGACCGGCCCGAGCGGCAGCCCGACCACCGCGCGCAGGTGGTTCTCGAACTGCGACGTCACGCACGCGTCGATCGTGTAGTGGCCAGAGTTGTGCGGGCGCGGCGCGATCTCGTTGACCGAGACCCGCCCGTCGCTCCCGAGGAAGAGCTCGACGCCGTGCACGCCGATGCCCTCGACCGCCGCGACGGCGCGGGTCGCGACCTCGCGGGCGCGGGCCGCGGTCTCCTCCGGCACGTCGGCCGGGGCGCGCACCAGGCGGCAGACATAGTCCTCCTGCACGGTCTCGACCACCGGGTAGGCGAGCATGTCGCCGTGCGCGTTGCGCACGACCATCACCGCGAGCTCGCGGGTGAAGTCGACGAAGCCCTCGGCGAGCAGCGGGCGCGCACCCGCGCCGAGCCGCTGCCAGGCGGCGGGCAGCTCACCGGCGTCGCGGGCGATCGCGACGCCGCGCCCGTCGTAGCCCTGCGAGCGCGTCTTCAGCACGACCGGCCAGCCGTGCCGCGCGCCGAAGGATGCGGCGTCCTCCGGAGACTCGATCGCCGCGAACGGCGCCGCGCTCAGGCCAGCCGCCGCCATCCGCGCGCGCTGCACGAGCTTGTCGAGGATCGAGCGGAAGGTGTGGATCGAGGGCCGCACCATGACGCCGTGGTGCGCGAGGTAGGTGAGCGCCTCCAGGTCGACGAACTCGTTCTCGAGGGTCGCGACGTCGATCTCCTGCGCGAGCTTCTCGAGCGCCGCGCCGCGGGTGAGCGGCCCGACGATCTGGCGCGTGACCTGCCCGGCCGGGGCGTCTTCCTCGGGGTCGATGACGATGGTCGTGAGCCCGAGCCGCGCCGCGGCGTCTGCGGTCATCCGCGCGAGCTGGCCGCCGCCGAGGATGCCGATCCGCAGCGGCGCGCACGGCGGGGTGGTGAGCGATGCGGCGGGATCGTGTGGCATGCGTCCCGATCGTACTCGTCAAGCGGCCGCGAGCGCCAGCCCGCACGGCCGGCGCTCAGCCGGGCTCGCGCTGAAGGCGCTCGGCGATCGCCCGCGCCATGGCGGCGTACCCCGCAGCGTTCGGATGCGCGCCGTCGTAGTACAGCGTCTCGTGCTCGGCCGCGCGGGAGAGCGCGGGCTGCAGGTCGAGGCACTCGAGGCGCGCTGCGGCGCAGATCTCGAGGATCTCCTGCTGCGGGACGAGGTCCGGGTCGGGCACGCCGACCTGGTCGGAGTCGGGGATGATCGCGACGAGAAGCCGGATGCCGTGCTCGCGCGCAACCTCGCCGAAGCGGTGCAGCGCGCGCTCCATGGCCTTCCACCTCTCGTCGGGCGGCTGGCGGTAGCGCGCCTTGCGGTCGGCCGCGAGCTTGCGGTCGATCGGTGCGAAGTCGGCGTCGACGCGCGGCCGGGCGAGCGTCAAGTCGGTCCAGGGGATGCGAAACTTGGTCTTCGGCAGCCAGTACAGCGTCAAATAAAGCGCCGAGAGGCTCGCTGGCGACCAGGCGCTGACCCGGTGCTCGACCGACGGCGTGAGGATGCCGTTCGGCGCCATGACCGGCGCCGGGTTGAAGTCGTCGAGGCTGAAGGCGACCACCACGGTCGCCGGATGGAGGCGCAGGCCGCGGCGCTCGAGAAAGGCAAGCTCGGCGGTCGTGTTGTAGCCCTCGACGCCGCCGTTCAGCACCTCCCAGCGCTGGCCGCCGGCCGCGTTCAGCACCTTCTCGAGCTGCGCGGGAAAGGTCTCGTCCTCTGCGACGCCTTCGCCGAAGGTCGTCGAGCCGCCCAGCGCGAGCACGCGGTGCACGCCGGGCGCTGGCTCGAGCGTCGTCTCCGGGCCGCGCAGCCCGTACTGGTTGGTTCGGACGCGCATGCCGCGGGCGTAGGTGTCGAGGTTGGGGCGCAGGTGATAGGGCAGGTCGGGGTCGTCGGTCGCCTCGATCATCCGCCAGGCGAAGCCGATCATCCGGTCGGGCAGGTGCAGCCAGCGGGCAACCCACTCCAGGGAGAGGAGCAGGGCGAGGTTCGCCGCCACGAAGATCAAAGCTGGGCGGAGGTGCTTCATCCGGCAGGAGGGGAGGGATCCCGCTCAGGGTCGTAGCGCGAGCGCGTCGCACCGCGCAACGTACGGCGCCCGTCGGACGCGGCTTCGGACGGTTCGCGCGGCGAAGCCGACGCTTCGGTTGCGTGACCCTTCGTGGGGCGTGCGGGGCAATCGACGGCGGTGGTACAAGCGTGCCGTGACCCCGGGGAACCCGAAGCTGCTCGACCAGCCGGCAAGCCGGCTCCGCAGCCAGGCGAAGCTCGTCTTCGGGGGGTCGGTGGCGACCGGCCTGCAGGTCGGCCTCGTGCAGTGCATCATGGTGCAGCGGTGGTCGCCCCTGCCGAACGCGCTCATCGGGGCGCTGGTGTACGGCGCCGCGACGCTATGGCTCTGGCAAGGTCTCTTCCCGCGGCTCCGCAGGCCGAGCCGCGCGCAGACGCTCCTCCTCCAGGTGGGAGTCGCCGCTTTCGTGATCACCGTGACCTCGTTCCTCCTGGTCAACGGGATGATCTACTTCTCGTACGGCGGGTGGATGTTCTCGCCCTACACCGGCGGCGACCTGACGGTCATCGTCCCGGCGGACTGGATGCAGAAGCTTCCGGTCCTCTACTTCGTCGTCCCGATCGTCCCGATCGTCATGATTGCGGTGATCGGCTTCAACCAGAGCTGGTGGCAGATCTTCCTGCTCGAGGAGCGCGAGCACGAGGCGCGCGAGCTGGCGACGCACGCCCAGCTCGAGGCGCTGCGAGCGCGCATCAATCCACACTTTTTGTTCAACAGCCTGAACTCGATCGCGCAGCTCATCTCGAGCGACCCCGAGCGCGCCGAGGCGTGCGTCGAGCGCCTGGCCGAGATCTTCCGCTACCTGCTGCAGAGCGACAGCCGCTCGTTCGTGACCCTCGAGGACGAGCTCGAGATCGCCGACGCCTACCTCGACATCGAGCGCGCGCGCTTCGGCGATCGCCTCGCCGTCGACTTCTTCGTCAGCGACGACGCGCGCTCGCGCATCGTCCCGACGCTCATCCTGCAGCCCTTGATCGAGAACGCGGTGCGCCACGGCGTCTCGCAGAAGATCGGAGGCGGCAGGGTGTCGATCGAGGCCGCAGTGCAGGGCAACGACCTGCGCCTCGTGGTGCGCGACACCGGCGTCGGCATGAAGGACGGCGTGCGGGCGGCGCTCAACGGAGGCGTCGGGCTCCGCAACGTCCACGACCGCCTGGTGCACCTGTACGGTGAGCAGTACGCGCCCCTCATCGACAGCGAGCCCGGGAGGGGAACCAGCATCACGGTGCTCGTCCCGCAGGTCGCCACGCCTCCGGGCGAGCGCGACACGGTGCATTGACCATGATCCGTACGTTGATCGTCGACGACGAGCCGCTGGCTCGTGACCGCGTCAAGTCGTTTCTCAAGAAGATCCCGGACGTGAACCTGGTCGGCGAGGCCGGCGACGGCACCTCGGCGATCGAGCTGATCGAGACGCAGCAGCCCGACCTGGTCGTGCTCGACGTGCAGATGCCCGGCCTCGACGGCTTCGGCGTCCTGCGCAGCTTGAAGGATCCGCCGCACGTGATCTTCGCGACCGCGTACGACGAGTACGCGATCAAGGCCTTCGAGGTCGAGGCGCTCGACTACCTGCTGAAGCCGTTCTCGCAGGCGCGCCTCGCCGAGGCCGTGGCGCGCGTGCGGCAGAAGATCGCCGACGGGCGCGCGCGCAGCGACGCCGAGGCGATCAGCCGCGCCGTCGAGCCGCGCCGCGTGTACGCGACGCAGATCCCGGTCCACACCGCGCGCAAGATCCTCGTCCTGCCGGTGAAGGAGATCCTGTGGTTCGCCGTCGAGTCACGCCTGGTCTACGCGCACGTCGACGGCCGCTCGTACATGACCAACTTCACGCTGCGCGAGCTCGAGGACCGGCTCGACCCGCAGGTCTTCTTCCGCGCGCACAAGTCGCGGCTCGTGAACCTCGAGCAGGTGAAGGAGATCACGCGCTGGTTCGGCGGGCGCTACCGCCTGATCATGCGCGACTCGCAGTCGAGCCAGGTCGAGCTGTCGCGCGTCCAGGCGCGCGAGCTGCGCGCGCGGCTCGGCTGGTAGGCCGCCACCCGGCGTCCGGCGCGGCGCGGAAGCCGCAGCGTCACTCGGCGATGGTCGCCATGACGGCGCCGCTGCCGGCGTCGACGATCTCGACGGTCACCGTCCCGTCGACGGCGAACTGCTGCTTCGCCTGGCGCACCCCGTTGGTCATCTTCTCGAGGTAGCTCGCGCGCATCGCCTCGGGCATCGCGTCCATCGGGAAGGAGGTCATCACGACGCGGCCGCGCTCGGGCGACGGCCACTCGACGCGCGCGACCTTCGGCCCGGCGACCGGGTTGTCGCGGAACACCTGCTCGACCGCGCCGGCGAAGCCGCTCGGCGCCGCGGCCGCCGGCGGTGCCGCGGGTG
>FWPU01004496.1_pt1 | contig 32373 bp, 25 predicted proteins | sample 2228361 | NCBI WGS metagenome assembly FWPU01 (sample SAMEA103939777, study PRJEB20133) | metagenome
GGATGCAAAGGATGGAAGGATGCTCTTTGTCTCGATGGAAAGGCAATCCTGTGCATCCTAATTCGACTTGTTGGAGAGGGTAGGCAGTTACGATTTGCCCCACAATACGCCAGACAAGTCTTCGACCTGTCTCTGGAGCGACCAAAAGTCATACGTTGCCATCAGAAATTACCCAGAGTAGGTAGTTACTAGATTCCGGCAAAAACACGTTATAATCGTGGCCGGAGTCTTCTATGCCAGCCATCTACCCTTTTACTGCTATCGTTGGACAGGAGCGCATGAAACGCGCCCTGGTTTTGAATGCCGTTGACCCACGCATCGGCGGGGTACTGATTCGCGGAGAGCGCGGCACAGCCAAGTCTACTGCGGCGCGCGCGTTAGCCGCCCTTTTACCGCGCGTCAAGGTCGTTCAGGATTGCCGCTTTGGCTGCGACCCCGACCGCCCCACCACCTGGTGTACTGAATGCAAGGAACGTGCCGCCTCCAACGGCGACCAATTGCCCGTCAGCGAGCGAACGACGCCCTTCATCAACCTGCCCGTTTCGGCCACCGAGGACCGCGTGGTCGGCACGCTCGATATCGAGCAGGCCATTCAAAAAGGCGAGCGACACTTCGAGCCGGGCGTGCTGGCGTCGGCCAATCGCGGGTTGCTCTACATCGACGAGGTCAACCTGCTCGACGATCACGTCGTGGACATCTTGCTCGATTCGGCGGCCATGGGTGTAAACGTGGTCGAGCGCGAGGGCATCTCCTTTGCTCATCCGGCGCGCTTCATCCTGGTCGGCACGATGAACCCCGAAGAAGGCGACCTGCGCCCGCAATTGCTGGACCGCTTTGCCCTATCGGTAGACATCACTGGCATCCGCGACCCGCGCGAGCGCGTCCTCATCATGGAACGCAACCTGGACTTCGAAAAGGACGCCGAGGCCTTCCGCCAGGCATGGCTGCCCAAAGAGCAAGAACTCTCCCAACAGATCGCAATGGCACGCACTATCGTAAACGAAGTGACCTACACCAGCCGCGATTTGCTCTCGATTGCCGCGTTGACTGCTTCGCTCAACGTGGACGGTCACCGCGCCGACCTGGTGATCCTGAAAGCCGCGCGCGCCCAGGCTGCCTTCGAAGGCCGCAAACGTATCAACGACCATGACATTGCGCTGGCCGCCGAACTGGCGCTGCCGCATCGCATCAAGCGCACACCCTTCCAGCAAGCCGAAATTACCAGCGAGCAATTACAAGAACGCATCGAGCAATTGGCTGGTCAGGCCGCTCCAAGTGAGACAGAGGAAGGCCAGCCACAGCCCCAAGATGCCTCTACCGAGGAAAAAAAAACTTAAGATTGGACAATGAGGCACAGGAAGGCCCCCAGCATGGACAGCCGGAGCCAACCCACCAGGATGTCTTCGACACCGCCAGCGCCAATTGGTGGGAAGGCGGGCAAAAGGTCAAAGTTGGCGAAACCTTCCAGCCACGCAAACTCAACACGCCGCTCGATAAATTAGCCCGCCGCCACGCAGGGCGACGCTCGTTGACCAAAACCGAACGCAAGCATGGCCGCTATATCCGCGCCCGTCCGGCAAACGGCAAGACCGATGACATTGCCTTCGACGCCACCTTCCGCGCGGCCGCACCCTATCAAAAGCGGCGCGCCGAGAAGCGCAAGCGTTTGGCCTTTGCCATAGACCGCAGCGACTTGCAGCGCAAGGTGCGCGTCAAGAAAGTTGCCAACCTGGTATTGTTCCTGGTAGACGCCTCCTGGTCCATGGCAGTTGCAGAGCGCATGAACGCCACAAAAGGCGCTATCCTTTCTTTATTGACAGACGCCTACCAGCGCCGCGACCGGGTGGGATTGATCGTCTTCCAAAAGGACCGCGCTACCCTGGTGCTGCAACCTACTAACAGCATACAACTGGCACAAAAGGCGTTGGTGGACATTCCAGTAGGCGGCAAGACGCCGCTTTCGGCCGGCTTGCTGATGGCCCAAGATGTGCTGAAACATGAAAAATTCATCCACCCCGATGTCGAGCCGCTCCTCATCGTGCTGACAGACGGCGCTGGCAACGTTTCCGTGGGTACGCTGCCGCCACAAGAAGAATCCTATAAGTTCGCTGAGATGATTGCCCAAGAGGGGATACGCAGCGTGGTCATCAACATGGAACATACCGCTTTCGACCAGGGGCTGGCGCAGGCGCTGGCCAATCACCTCAAAGCGCCTTGCTACACCCTCAACGAGTTGAAAGCCGAAAGTTTGTATCAGGCCGTCCGCCACGAAATGAAAAGCGCCCCCATAAAACCTTAACTCGGACAATGCCGTAACCAATCGCGAAATGGCTCATTGGGAATTTCCGTGATTGTTCTCCCAGCAGTCCCCAAAGGGGATGCTATCCCCAAAGGGGATGTTATTGCACTGCTGGGGGCGCCCCCCCCCTGCGGGGGCAACCACTCACGAACTTTCATTCTTCCAACACGGTAATTTCGACGGTCTCACTCGTGACCGTTTGCCCATTGGCATCCACTCCCTGCGCCCAAATCGTGTGAACGCCCGCCCGCAAGGGCCACCAGACCTGATAGGGTGGCCCTGAAACGCTCGCCTGCCAAACGCCATCCACCCAAAAAGTGACCTGGCGAATGCTTGGCCCGCTCAACGCTTCCAGGAGCAACTGTTGAGCCGAGAGGTCTATCCGCGAAGTCAACTGGTAAACGGTGTCGGGGCGCGGGGCAGCCAGAACAATGAAAGCACCCTGGTTAGACACAGAGGCTTCAGGTATATCGGTCAGCAACGGCAACCCTTTTGCGCGCGCCCAGGCGTAGGCTTGCGGAGGCAGGTCCAGCGCCACCAGCGGCAGATTCGTCCACTGGTCTACCCCAACCTGGACGTAGAGGTCGTCGGGCCGGGTAGGCTGTGTGCCAGGGATGAACCATTCCAGGCGAGTATGCTGACAGGCCGGGGTTGGGAGTAGGCCGGAGAGGTCGCAAACCGCCAGGCGCAGCATATCTTCCGGGCGCTCGAAGGGGCGGTCCGGGCGTCCCTGCAAGAGGCCGCGCATCGTATCATGCCAGATGGGAGCCGCGCCGCTCAATCCGCTGACATCGCGCATGGGCTGGTAATCGCTGTTGCCCACCCACACCCCGACCAACAAATCGGGAGTATAGCCAATCGTCCAATTGTCGTGAAAATTGGTGGTGGTGCCGGTCTTGACGGCAGCAATGCGGTCGAGTTTCAAGGCGCTGTTCAGGCCAAAACCGATGACGCGCGCCTGGTCATCGCTCAAAATGTCACTGATCAACCACGCTACGCGCGGATCGAATACCTGGAGAGGGGCATGTGCTGGCGGCGTGTAAAGCAAAGTCCCATCTACATTGCGCACCTCGAGGATGGTTTGGTAGCCGGTAAAAACGCCGCGGTTCGCAAAGGCGGCATAGGCCGTTGCCAGTTCCAGCAGGCTGACCTGCCCGCCGCCCAGCGCCAGGGATAGGTCATAGTCCTGCGGGTTCGACAACGTCGTCATTCCCAAACGAGTAGCCAGTTCGATGGTCGGCTCGATGCCCACCTCTTGCAGCGTCAACACAGCCGGGATGTTCAGCGAGGAGGCCAGCGCCTCGCGCACCGCAACCGGGCCGTGTTCGAGGTAATCGTAATTGATGGGAGTATAAGGCGCGCCGTCACGGGTCGTAAAGGTGGTGGAAACGTCCCAAAGTACGGTAGCAGCCGTCCAGGGGGAAGGACGCGCGGGGTCGAGCGCCAGAGCGTAGACGAAAGGCTTGAAAGCAGAGCCAGTCTGACGCGGCGCAAGGGCCATGTCCACCGCGCCATGAATCGAGGCGTCGAAATAGTTAGCACTGCCAACCAGCGCCAACACCTCCCCCGAACGCACATCGAGCGCCACCAGCGCAGCGTTGTTGACATGGCGATCGAGGCCCTCGCTCCGAAATCGGGCCAGGTGACGCGCAATGACCGCCTCGGCCACCCGCTGAGCATCCAGATCGAGCGTAGTGCGCACCACCAGGCTCTGGCGCGGGTCGAGATGGCCTTCGAGGAACAATTCGTCCAATTGGTCTTTGATCATCCACACGAAATGCGGCGCCCGGACGGGATAAGGAGCCGGATTGAAACTCAAGGGCGTCGAAAGGGCCTCCTGCTCTTGCTCGGCGCTGATATATCCCTGCGCCCGCATCAGGCCCAACACCACCGCCTGGCGTTCTTTGGCTAAATCGGGATGAGTATAAGGGTTGTACAACCCAGGCGCCTGCGGAAGACCTGCCAGAAGAGCGCACTCGGGCAACAACAAATCGGAAACGGACTTACCAAAATAAGTCTGCGAGGCGGCTTCTACGCCATAGGATAGCCCGCCATAGTACATTTGATTGAGATAGAGCGCCAGGATTTCTTCTTTGGAGTAGCGCTGGCTGAGCAGCCAGGCCAGGACGGCTTCACGGAGTTTGCGGCGCAGACTGCGTTCGAAGCGCTCGTCCTGCTCGAACAGCAGGTTGCGCGCCACCTGCTGGGTGATGGTACTGCCGCCAGACACCGTCCCCCCACCGCGCAAATTGAGCCACAGCGCACGCAAGATTCCAATCGAATCCACGCCAGGATGTTGGTAGAAATTCTTGTCTTCTACGGCTACGGTGGCATCCTTCAAGCATTGTGGAATGGCCGCGAATGGGACCACAGCATGCCTGCCGCCTTCCGAGGGGAGCAATTCGTACAGCAAACGTCCCTCGCGGTCGGTGATGCGGGTGCTAGGCTGATTGAGGCGTTCAGGCAAGGAAGCGCTGGAAGGCAGCCCGGCAAACATCCATAGAAGGAACGAAGCCAGAGCAAGCAGGAAAACGGTCAACGCACGTCCCTTATGCTTCCAGACAGCGATCAAAATGGGCTGAATTCGCATACGACAGTTGCTCGTCTCAAGATACCATGCCAACCAAAAGTGCAATTTACGCCCCTCTCGAAGCACGCTCGACTTGCCGTATTATACAACGATGTTCACGTGTAATCCCTCTTGCCAGGTAACGCCCCTCACCTCTCCCGTCTCGCCTAGTAGGCGCAGTAAAAACGACTGGAAATCTGCCACGCTGCCGGAGGTGAAGAACCGCAACCGGCCGCGCCCTCCAGCCGGACGTTTTGCCCCCTGCGCTTCTAACAGACGTTTGGCCTGCTTCGCCACCGCCGGGGCCGGATCGATCACCCGAACGTTTTCCCCCACGACCTCCTCGATAAGGGGAATCACGAAGGGATAATGGGTGCAGCCCAACACGACGGTATCGATGCCGCGCGCCAGCATGGGGCGCAGAGCGGACTCAAGGATAGCGCGCGTAACCGGCCCATCCAAATCGCCGCGCTCGATCTGAGCCACCAGGCCGGGACAGGTGTCTTGCAAGAGGATCACGCCGTTGGCAAACCGCTCCACCACCGAAGCATACAACGCGCCTTGAAAGGTGGCCGGGGTCGCCAGCACACCGACCACGCCGCTGCGAGTTCGCTCTGCTGCCGGTTTGACGGCCGGTTCCATGCCCACGAAAGGGACATGGGGGAAGTTCTCGCGCAGAAAATGTAACGCGGCCGCCGAAGCGGTGTTACAGGCCACTACAATCAACTTGACGCCCTGCGCAAGCAAAAAGCGGGTAATCGCCTCCGAAAACTCGCGCACCTGCTCTAAGGGACGCGGCCCGTATGGCACATGTCCCTGGTCGGCAAAATAGAGTGCTTCTTCTTCGGGCATCAAGGCGCGCACAGCGCGCAGCACCGACAAGCCGCCTACGCCCGAGTCGAATACACCGATGGGTTGATGACTATCGAACATGGTCGAAATAGCGCCGGCAGCCAGGCAGAGACGGCCCTACCTGGCCGTTCGTTGCGCCGCCTGAACGAAAGCCTCGAATAGATTGCGCGTCGGCTGCTGGTCGGTCAGCCATTCGGGATGCCATTGTACCGCCAGTGCAAAGGGATGACCGGACAATTCTACCGCTTCCACCAGGCCATCGGGAGCATAAGCACTCACCCGCAGGCCGGGAGCAACCCTCTCCACGCCCTGATGATGCAAACTGTTGACTTTCAAGAGGTCAACGCCGCAAATCTCGGCCAGGTGCGTTCCTGCTTCTAGCCTGACCTCGTGAACCAGCACGGTGCGCAAATTGCCTGGGTAACCATGGTCGAGCGCATGAGGGAATTGATCGGCAAGATGCGTATACAACGTTCCGCCCAGGGCCACGTTGACCAGTTGAATGCCGCGGCAAATGCCGAGCAGCGGTTTGCCGTCGCGCGCCGCAGCGTGGAACAAATTCAACTCAAGGGAATCCCGCAGCGGGTCGACGCCATAAATGCGCGGATGGGGTCGGCCGTCGAACAGGTCGGGCGCCAGGTCGGCCCCGCCAGAAAAGAGAATGCCATCCAGCCGCGCATAGACAGATTCCCAGCCTCCTTCCGCCAATGAAGACGGAAGAAGCAACGGCGCACCGCCAGCCTCTAACACAGCGTGGACATAAGCCTGCAAAACCATGACCGACGGCAAGTCATCTTGATTTTTGCTTTGGTTGGTAGTGATGCCAATCAAAGGCGGCATATCGACCTCGTGTAGAAAAGAAACCCCAAAGGCTCTACGCCTTTGGGGTTTGGATATAGAACGCCAGAGACTAATCGAACTTTTGTTTGAGACGCGCCGACTTGCCCGTGCGCTCACGCATGAAGTACAACTGCGCGCGGCGCACCCGCGAATGGCGCTCGACCACTACTTTGTCCAGGCGAGGGGAGCGCAGCAAGAAAGTGCGCTCTACGCCAATGCCATTGCTGGCAATACGACGGACGGTGAAATTCGATTCGTTGCCGCCCTTGCGCAGGCGGATGACGGTGCCTTTGAACTCCTGGATGCGCTCGCGGTCACCCTCTTTGATCTTGACGTGTACACTCACCATGTCGCCGGGGCGAAGTTGGGGAATATTGGGATTCGCCGCGGTCTCCACAGCCTTCAGAATCTGGTCTGTCATGTCGTTCTTCCTTACTAGAATATTTGGTTCTTGGTAACGCGAAGGCGGATTATAGCACGCATTTTCATATCAGACAAGTTTTTTGTACCCTGTGTTCAGGCTTTTCTTAAAGTCCATGAACGATGTCATTGCGAACGAGCGTTCTGTGCGAGTGAAGCAATCTCCTGGCTTGTGAGGGGCTGCTTCAGCACAAGCCGCCTCGCAGCGATATTTTCACGACTTTAAGAAAGCCCTGGGATATGCTCGAAAAAAGACTTGACACATTTCCTCCCTCTATGGTATAAACCGCCAAATTCATTGCCCAGGCAATGAGCCCCAAAATCTAACCGTACATGCTCTTATCCAGAGAGGCGGAGGGACCGGCCCTGCGAAGCCTCGGCAACCAGACGAAAGTCCAGGTGCCAATTCCGGCAGTAGGGGTAATCCGCGTGATTACCCGAATTCTGGAAGATGAGAGGCAAAATGTTCAAGCATTGACCTCTTCTTTCAGAAGAGGTTTTTTCGTTCGAGAACCTCCTCTGGGTAACGCGCATGTACCCACAGGAGGTTCTTCTATGTCCCACCACAAGTTTGGCTTCACCACCCGCCAGTTGCATTCCGGTTACACCCCCGAACCGACTACCGGTTCTCGCGCTGTGCCAATCTACCAGACAACCGCCTACCGCTTACAAAGCACCGCACACGCCGCCCGCCTGTTTGCACTGGAAGAAAAGGGGAACATCTACACCCGCATCAGCAACCCCACCAGCAATGTCTTCGAGGCGCGTATGGCCGACCTGGAAGGAGGCGTAGCCGCCCTGGAAGTCAGTTCGGGACACGCTGCACAGGCCATCGCCATTTTTGCCATTTGCCAGGCTGGAGACCACATCGTCTCATCCTCCACGCTTTACGGCGGCACCGTCAGCCAATTTCGCTTTACCTTCCCGCGTTTGGGCATCGAAGTCACACTGGTAGACCCTACCGACCCCGACAACTTCCGCCGCGCCATCCGCCCCAACACCAAACTACTCTACGGGGAGACCATTGGCAATCCCAACGTCAACATCTTCCCCTTCGAGGAGGTTGCCAGAATAGCGCAACAATTCCACCTGCCGCTCATGATTGACAACACCCTGGCCACCCCCTACCTGTTCCGCCCGCTCGAATGGGGAGCAAACATCGTCGTCCACTCCACCACCAAATACATCGGCGGGCATGGCACCTCCATTGGCGGCGTCATCGTGGATGGCGGCAACTTCGACTGGCATCACGAGTGCTTCCAAAACTACACCACCCCTGACCCCAGTTATCACGGCATCGTCTTTGCCGACCTGGGAGAATTAGCCTTCATCAGCAAAGCCCGCGCAGGCATCCTGCGTGACATCGGCGCCTGCCAATCTCCATTCAACTCCTGGCTTTTCTTGCAGGGATTGGAAACGCTCAGCCTGCGAATGGACCGTCACGTTGCCAACGCCCAAGCCGTAGCAGAATTCCTCGCTTCACACCCAGCCGTGGCCTGGGTCCGTTACCCCGGCCTTCCCGACCACCCCGACTTCGAGCGCGCCAATCGCTACCTCCCCAAGGGCAAGGGCGCTATGGTCGGCTTCGGCGTCAAAGGCGGACGTGCTGCCGGCGCCCGCTTCATAGACAATCTCAAACTCTTCAGCCACGTTGCCAACCTGGGCGACGCCAAATCCCTCGCCATCCACCCCGCCAGCACTACCCACAGTCAACTCTCGGACGAAGAACAAAGCGCTGCCGGCGTCAGCCCTGATTTCATCCGCCTGAGCATCGGCATCGAAGATATCGAAGACCTGCTGTGGGACCTCGACCAGGCCCTGACGCAACAGTGACGTGACAGCGGCTGCTAAGTGGCTAGCATGTCACAAGGCCCATTTATCTGGAGGACGTATGCCTGTCAAAATCCCTTCGACCTTACCCGCTCGATCCATCTTACAACAAGAAAATATCTTCGTCATGGGCGAGGAACGCGCCAAGCATCAAGATATCCGTCCTTTGCGCGTAGCGATCCTCAACTTGATGCCTACCAAGATTCAAACCGAGACTCAGTTGTTACGCCTGCTAAGCAACACGCCACTGCAAGTGGAAATCACCCTGTTGCACATGGCCAGTCATAACCACAAAAACACTGCGGCCGATCACCTGCTCAACCACTATCGTTCGTTTGCTCAAGTGCGCCGACAGAAATTCGACGGTCTCATCATTACCGGCGCGCCAGTTGAACACTTACCCTTCGAAGAGGTAGATTACTGGCCCGAACTTCAGGCGGTGATGGATTGGGCAGAGACGAATGTCTTTTCCACGTTCTACATTTGCTGGGCAGCCCAGGCTGGGTTGTATCATCGCTACGGCATCCCCAAATATCCTCTGCCGCGCAAAATGTTCGGCGTCTTCCCTCATCAGGTCCTCGCCCCCTACAATCCCCTGATGCGCGGCTTCGACGATATCTTCCTCGCACCTCACTCACGCCACACAGAAATCCGCCGCAAAGACATCGAACAAGCGCCAGACCTGCAAATCTTGTGCGAATCAGACGAGGCCGGCGTATACCTTGTAGTCTCGCAAGATCAACGTCGGGTATATGTCACGGGCCATTCCGAGTACGATCCATTGACTCTAAAAAACGAATACGACCGGGACGTGAGCAAAGGGCTGCCGATTCACATTCCGCTCAACTACTACCCAGATAATGACCCTAATCGTCATCCGCTGGTACGCTGGCGCGGGCACGCCAGCCTACTGTTTTCCAACTGGTTGAATTACTATGTCTACCAGGTCACGCCTTTCGACTGGCGTCTCATTCCCAAAGGTGCCACGCCTTCAGATTTTTAGGCTCATTGGGAATTTCCGTGATTGTTCCCCCAGCAGCCCCCAAAGGGGATGCTATCCCCAAAGGGGATGCTATTCTATTGCACTGCTAGGGGGCGGCACCCCCTACCTACGGGGGCAACTGCCGCCAGAACTGGGGGTGTATCACGGCGATTCCTAAAGAACCGATTTTTAGCATTGGCGCAAGTTAACTGCTCAGATCAAACTCTAAAGGTCTCCTTCGCAATCGGGAATGTGTTTCAAGCCTAAGCAACATCATCGTGTTAACTGCTCGACCCTCGACTCGCCTACCGAGTAATACCTGGCCTGCGGATGGTGGACAATAATCGCGGCGGTGGATTGTTCGGGGATTAACTGGTAGGCGGGGCTGAGGCTCATGCCCAACTCTTTTTCCGCTGGCAGCAGGTCGAAGACTTTGCGGTGGTCTTCTAACTCTGGGATGGCGGGGTAGCCCCACGAGTAGCGTTTGCCCTGTCCTTCGGGCAAGCCCAGTTCGCGACGGATGTGGCGGTGCAGGTATTCGGCGGTGGCTTCGGCGGTTTGGACGGCTAACCCATGCACGAAGTAGGCTTCAGTGTAGTCGTTGGCGGCTTGCAGGGCGTCGAATTTTTCAGTGGCTTCTTGCCCAACGGTGACGACCTGGAAGGCAACCACGTCCATTTGACCAGATTCGACCGGGGCGAAGTAGTCGCTGAGGGCGAGGTGGTCGTCGTAGGGTTGGCGGGGGAAGGTGAAGCGGGGCAGTTCCCTCACCCTCACCTCCGCCCCCTCTCCCCAAGGGAGACCCTCACCCCGCCCCTCTCCCAAAGGGAGAGGGGAGCAGATGATGAGGTCGTCGCCGTCAGATTGGCAGGGGAAGTAGCCATAGACGGCTTGCGGTTTGAGCCAGCCGGTTTTGAGGGCGTCGCGCTTCATGCGTTCCAGGCGGGCGTCGAAGTCGGCTTTGAGTTTTTTCCACTCGTCGCCGTGCGTGTTCTTGGCGCCCCACGAGAGGCGGTAGAGTTCGTTGATGTTGAGGTGCTGGAAGACGATTTCGAGCGGCATGGCGCGGACGACTTTCCAGCCAAAGTTGACGCCCGGAGGCAGGGAAATCGGCTGAGGGGCGATGTTCGAGCGCTGTCCCGTGGGGCGTTTTTCCGTTTTTTCGGCGGCGCGTCCCAGTTCCATATCGGCTTCGCGGCGGACTTGTTCGAGCAGGGCCGGGCGTTTGGAGTCGTCTATCAGGATGTCCATCGTCTCCAGCCCCTCGAAGGCATCTTTGCAGTAGAAAACGCCGGGCGGGTAGTATTCGCCGTTTTCGGTTTGCAAAATGCGCCGCCCAAAACGGCGGTTGATGGCCGCGCCGCCCACCAGGACGGGGAATTTGAGGCTGCGCCGGTGCAGTTCGTTGACGATGAGCGGCATTTGCTTGGAGGTGCTGACCAGCAGCGCCGAAAGCCCGATGGCGGTGGCGTCCACTTCGACGGCTTTGCTGATGATGTTTTCTGCCGGGACTTGTTTGCCCAGGTCTATGACGGTGTAGCCGTTGTTGACCAGGATGGTTTTGACCAGGTTTTTGCCGATGTCATGCACGTCGCCGTAGACGGTGGCGAGGACGACCGTGCCTTTGGTGACGCCTTCGACCTTTTCGAGGTAGGTTTCCAGGTGGGCGACGGCTTTTTTCATCACTTCGGCGGATTGCAGCACGAAGGGCAGAATCAGTTCGCCCGCGCCGAATTTGTCGCCGACTTCTTTCATGGCAGGCAGCAGGACAGTGTTGAGGATGTGGACGGCGGCTTCGTGTTGGCTGGCCCTCATCCCCGCGCCCTCACCCCGGCCCTCTCCCAGGGGGAGAGGGGGTTGCCCCTCACCCCGGCCCTCTCCCAGGGGGAGAGGGGGAGCGAGGCGTTCGTCAAGCACATCCCAAAGGGTGTTGAGGACTTCTTCTGTTTGATGCAGTAATTCGCTGTTCCAGAAACGAATCACTTCGATCCCGTACTGTTCGCGCAAAATTTTTGTGCGTTCTTCATCGTATCTGGCTTGCTTTTCTTCTGCGTGATGACTGCCATCCAGTTCGATGGCAAGTCTGGCTTCGTGACAGTAGAAGTCGAGAATGTATCCGCCTACCGGGTGCTGACGGCGGAATTTGGCATCATGGAAGGCTCGATTGCGCAGGATGCGCCACAGGAAGGCTTCGGCGTCAGTGGCGTCCCGGCGCATTTTGCGGATGCGGGCTTTGAGGTCTTCGAGGAGGCGGGGGTTGCCCTCACCCCCGGCCCCTCTCCCTTTGGGAGAGGGGAGATTGCCCTCACCCCCGGCCCTTTCCTCGGTGGATGAAGGGGGGAGTTCCCCTCTCCCTTTGGGAGAGAGGTTGGGGGTGAGGGAGCGTATCAACTCATCAATATCCGCCTCGATGTTCTCTTTGTGCCGCGCCACGATGCGCCAGTGGATGCGCTCGGCGGGGGTCATGCCAGCGGTGGGGTCTACTTTTTCTTTCTCGCCGCTGCCTTTGAAGCCTTCGAAGTATTCGATGTAGCGCTGCAGGGCGTCGGGGCGGCGGTTGAAGATGAGGTCTTCTGCAAGTTCGCGCTCTTCGGCGGGGATTTCGGCGTAGGGTTTGATGTGCGCCGGGTTGACGATGGCCATATCCAGCCCGGCTTTGACGCAGTGGTAGAGCATGACCGAGTTGAGGGTGGGGCGGGCGTTGGCTGCCAGCCCAAAGGACAGGTTGGAGACGCCCAGCGAGGTGAGGACGCCGGGCAGGCTTTCTTTGATGAGCCGAATGCCTTCGATGGTCTCGATGGCGGAGCTGGCAAATTCCGGATCGCCGGTGGCGAGGGTGAAGGTCAGGTCGTCGAACACCAGGTCGGAGGGGGCGAGACCGTGTTCGTTGACGGCGACATCGTAGATGCGTTTGGCGACTTCCAGTTTGCGCTGGCGGGTTTTCGCCATGCCCTGCTCGTCAATCGTCAGGATGATGACGGCGGCGTTGTGTTCTTTGGCAAGTTCGAAGACTTTATCGGCTTTTTCGCGCCCGGCTTCGAAGTGCGTGGAGTTGATGAGACAGCGCCCCGGCGCGGTTTTGAGGGCGACTTCCAGCACGTCCAGTTCGGTGGTGTCTATCACCAGCGGCAGGTCAATGCCCGCCGTGACCAGTTTGCGAACGACTTGCTTCATCAGATACGGCTCATCGCCGCGTTCGGTGACAGCGACCGAAATATCCAGCCCGTGCGCGCCGTTGGCAATCTGGTCTTGGGCGACGGTCAGGATGGCATCCCAATCTTCGGCGAGCAGCAGGCGCTTGAAAGCGCGGCTGCCCTGGGCGTTGCAGCGTTCGCCAATCAGGAAGGGCGGCGGGTCTTGCTGCATGGCGAGGGCTTTGATGCCGGAGGCGAGTTTGGGGACGCTGGGCGTTGGACGCGGCGGGTGGGGGTGTTCGGCCAGTTTTTCGACCAGCAGTTTCAGGTGGGCTGGGGTGGTGCCGCAGCAGCCGCCCACGACCGAGATGTTGTGTTTGGTAACGAATTCGTAGAGCGCCTCGGCGAACGGCTCTGGTTCGAGCGGATAGACGGCTTGCCCATCCACGTTGAGCGGCAGCCCGGCGTTGGGGATGCACGATACGGGCAGGCGCGTCCCTTCGCCCAGGATGCGAATCGGCTCGCGCATGTGTTCGGGACCGGTGGAGCAGTTCAGCCCGATGACGTCAATCGGCAGACCTTCCAGAATGGCGATGGCGGCTTCGGCGTCGGTGCCGAGCAACATGCGCCCGCTGGTGTCGAGGGTTATCTGGCACTGAATCGGCAGCCAGACGCCGGTCTCTTCGAAGGCTTTGACGATGCCGTGAATGGCGGCTTTGACTTCCAGGATGTCTTGCGAGGTCTCGATGAGCAGCACGTCCACGCCGCCGCGAATCAGCCCCACCGCCTGCTCACGGAAGACATCCGCCAGTTCGTCGAAAGAAACGTTGGAGAGGTCGGGGTCATCGGCGGAGGGGAGTTTGCCGCTGGGACCGATGGAACCGGCGACGAAGCGATTCTGGATTTTCGATTTTTGATTTTCGATTGGGTGGTCGAGCAGCCTCGCGCGGTTGTCGCGGGAGATATCGAGACCAGAATATTCGTCCGCCAGCCTTCTTGCCAGCCTCGCTGCTGCCTCATTGATTTCCAACACGCGATCTTGCAGACTATATTCCTTCATCGTAATACGGTTGGAGCGGAACGTATTCGTCTCGATCACGTCCACGCCGACTTCGAGGAAGGAGCGGTGGACTTTTTCGACGGCTTCGGGGTAAGAGATGACGAGGTAGTCGTTGCAGCCGTTGTATTGTTCGCCGCCGAAGTGTTCGGCGGTGAGATGTTGCTTTTGCAAACTGGTGCCCATCGCGCCATCGAAGATGAGGACTTTCTTTTCGAGGGCATCCAGGTAGCGGCGGTTGGTGTATTTGCGGTGACTCATAGCAATTCCTGATACGGGTTTAACGATGCAGCCTGGTATTATAGCGTCACCTATCGTGGCAATAGTCCAGAAAGGTCAGCCAGGGCTTTTAGTATCTTTCAATGCTCGAACATGATTTGAGGCTTTGCGAAGCGCAGAAATGTACCGCCGACCTACTTGTGCCACGAAGTGGTATAGTCGGCGCCATACTACTTCGTACCATTTCATGGCACAGGTGGCGCCTGGCATAGCCTGGTGGTACGAAGAGCGAGGCTGAGCGGACAAAATACCTGACCTTGTACAGTAACGCTACACAGACGACATCATTGAGTATAAATTTTACCCCTATTATCACCTTTTCTCGCGCCCAACTTTACAACCGTGCGCAACCCTTGAGCGTTTGCAACAAGCGCCAACAGCGCTCTTTGCGCTAGATAGAACCGTCCTGCACGAGCGGTTCTTGAGCCAACATCGCCTGGGCAATTACCTCCAGGCAGGCCCACCGCAAATCAGAGCTTTGCACCATCATGCTTGCGAGCAGGCAATTACATAGCGCGGCGAGCCGCAACCAATGGACAACTCTTGAAGAGTTGTCCTACAAAGTCATTCAGTTGGTCTGCCTGCAAAACATAAGCCTACTTATCGCAATAGTTGAGGTTTTACGATACATGCAGTAAACTCAGCCTAGTACTCTGTTACACATGGATTGATGGGTAGAGTTTTTTAAGTTTGATGCGCGCATCGTCGGTTGTGAATTGCCAGTCAACGGTTGCGCCGTTCGTGTTACGTTCGGTCTCCCAAGCTGCAATTTCGGAGGCCAGGATCGTTTGGCTAGGAATACGTCCGTCCAGGCATTGGCGCGCAAGCACGCTCAATTCGATTTCGGCCATGTTGAGCCAACTGCCGTGCTTGGGTGTGAAATGGAATTCCAATCGGTCTAGAATTTGCTTGGCTTTTGCTGGTTCGAATACTTCGTACAGCGATGCTGGTGAATGCGTATTCAACTGATCTTCCACAATGACACATCGATCCGCATCTGGAAAATGAACATGAACCAAGTCATCCATGCACATTGCCCAATCGACTTTCGTCCGGCGCTCCGTCACCTTGACGTGGCGCCAGTTCTGGAGGGGAGCAAAGAACATAAACAGGTTGGCCGTTCCTTCGCGGTGGTATTCGTAATCATAGCGTTCTGGTTGTCCAGGTTTCGGCGGCATTGGTTGGCGCTTCTCGCTCGTCAGTTGGACGGGGGTCTCGTCAAAACATATCAATGGAAGCTTCGGATCGGCAGGGCGTTGATAAACATCCAGCACATCTTCCATGTAGTACACGAACTCCGCTTGATTACCTGGTGGAATACACCACTCTTTCCTGAGCCATGGCTTTATTTCGTTCTCACTCATTATTCGGTGAACCGTTACGTAGGAAAGTTCGTCCACGTATTCCAGTCGCACCATTTCCTGTGCCAGCAAACGCAAACTCCAGCGCCGATGACCAGCAGGCGGCGCACCACACGCCAAGGCAATCAAATAGGCTTCTTGAACTCCATCCAACAGGCGTTCATACTTTCGCCGCGTTGGGCGAGGACACAAGGCCGCTTCAAAACTTTGCTCCACAAACCGATAGCGTACCCGCTGAATGGTCGGAATACTCACATCCAACGCCTCTCGGATTTCCTGATCGGCCCAACCATCGTTCGCTCGCAGAAGGATGCGCGCATAAGTCATCTTACGAACCCGCTCTGTTCCAGATTTCAACATGCTTTCCAGCAACGCCTTTTCCTCTGCACTCAGACTGACCACATATCTCTTGACCATGACTGTCTCCTTTGCGGAGACAGGTTATCACCAGTTTACCTATCAAAGCATGTGTAACAGAGTACTAGCCCGTAACGCGGAATTTCCGCACTAAAGCGATATGAATATCGTGCTACAAAATCTTCGCGATTGGCGTAGTTTTCGAGAAGCAATACTATAGGGCCGAACAGATACCCAGAATCCATCCCAACTGCAAAGAACGTGACAGCGGAGGTCGCACCATGACATCGCCCAGCACTCTCAAACAACTTCCTGAACATGGCCCCTGCTTTATCTGCGGCTCCGAGAATCCGCACAATCTCGGCATTCATTGGTATGTGGACAAGAAGGGCGTAGTCTCTTCCGAGTTCACGTTGACGTTGGCCCAGCAAGGGCCGCCCGGCCACGCGCATGGAGGCCTGTCGGCGGCGGTGTTGGATGAAGTGATGGGGGCGGCGGTCTGGCAGGCAGGTTATACGGTAGCAGCGGCCAAGATCGAGGTCCATTACCGCAAGCCGGTGCCGCTCGGCCAACTCATTCGCACTCAGGGTTATATCACACGCCGCAACGGTCGCAAACTGTACGCGCGCGGAGAAATCTATCTGCCCGATGGCACAGTGGCTGTGACAGGGAAAGGACTGTATATCATCGCACCGCATTTGTTCGCTGGGAGCAAGATGTTTAGAGAAAAATAGTCGTAGTGTGGAATTCATCCCCTACGGGAACGCAACCAAAGGCGAAATGAATTTTGCCCTACAAAATTTTTGTTAGCGCGCCAAACCGATGGGGCGGCAGTTGAACTGCCGCCCGAACTCAATGGTTATCCCAGCACTTTGGCGCGCCAAGAAATTTTTGCGTTCGATGCAAATCTTGGACGGTAATACCACACAACAAGCAAAAACGAGCCAGTCCAAAAGGTCTGGCTCGTTTCGATGGGGGGAGGTTAATGTTGGAGAATTTGGGATAAGAAAAGTTTGGTGCGTTCTTCTTTTGGCGCGTTGAATATTTCTTGCGGCCTGCCGCTTTCGACAATCAGGCCATCATCGAAGAAGAACATGCGGTCGGCAACGGCTCTGGCAAAGCCCATCTCGTGCGTAACGACCAGCATGGTCATGCCGCTGCGGGCCAGTTCGATCATCACGTCTAGCACTTCTTTGATCATTTCGGGGTCGAGGGCAGACGTCGGTTCGTCGAAGAGCATGATCTTGGGCTGCATAGCCAGGGCGCGTGCAATGGCAACGCGCTGCTGTTGTCCACCAGAGAGTTGACCGGGGAATTTTCGAGCCTGCTCAGGGATGCCAACCCGCTCGAGCAACTCCATGGCTACTTTCTCGGCCTTCTCTTTAGGCCACTTGCGCACCCAGATAGGGGCCAGGGTGATATTTTGTATGACCGTCAAATGAGGAAACAGGTTGAATTGCTGGAACACCATGCCGGTTTCCATACGAATGCGCTCGATATTGCGCACATCGTGGGTCAATTCGATGCCATCTACGACGATGTCGCCCTGTTGATGTTCTTCCAGGCGATTGATGGTACGGATGAAGGTGGACTTGCCAGAGCCAGAGGGCCCAAAAATGACGATTACTTCCCCTTTGTACACTTCCATGTTCACCCCCTTCAAAGCATGAAAGTGACCATACCATTTATGCACATCACGGGCAATAATAATGGGTTGCCTTTCTTCGATCATAGGACCTTCTCCTCAGCGTTCTCCTAGTCCCAACGCTATTTCTAACCGTTGGCTGACATACGACATGGCATAACTTAGAACCCAGTAAAACAAGGAAATGAAAACATACACCTCGCGCTGTAAGCCTAGAAACTCAGGCTGCGCCAGCACAGTATCGGCAATGCCCAGCAAGTCGAACAGGCCCACGATGGCAACCAAGGTGGTATCTTTGAATAAGCCAATGAATTGGCTAACCAAAATGGGGATAATCAATCGCAGGGCTTGGGGCAAGATGATCAAAGACATGGTTTGCACCCCGTTCAGGCCTAGCGCGTGGGCGGCCTCGAATTGACCTTTTGGAATGGCTTGCAAACCGCCGCGCACATTCTCGGCAAGATAAGCCGCGCTAAACAGCGTTATGCCGACCATAGCCCGCAGCACACGGTCAATGGTAACACCGACAGGCAAGAACAACGGCAACATCAATTGCGCCATGAACAGGATGGTGACTAGCGGCACGCCGCGCACCAATTCGATGTAGCCGATGCTAAACCAACGAACGACAGGCAATTCGGAACGGCGGCCAAGCGCCAACAAAACACCAATAGGGAAAGAAAACACGATACCGACAACGGTCAACAGGAAGGTAAGCAACAAGCCGCCCCACAAATTGCTGCCCACGATAGGCATCCATCCCTGCCCTTCGGGGGTGAGGCCGCGTATCAAGATGATGAAAATTGGCATCCAGATGACCCAACCGGCGATGACAACCTGTCGTATGACGCGCCCATCAGAACGACCAAGCAGCCAGCCCAGGCCGCCCACCAGCGACAAGCCTGCCAGCCACAAGCGCGTTTCCAGTGCAAAAGGGAGCGCAGCAAGCGCTATCGGCGCTAGAAACACTGCCAGCAGCAGGACGCGCGACCGCGCCCAAATGCCGAGCGAATTGCCCATCAGGAAAGCCAGCAAGAGCATCGAAAGCCACAAACGCCAAGCCTGTTCGACAGGGTATTGTCCAATCATGAACAAGCGTAGATTGACAGCAACTACCCGCCAGTTGGCCGTCTTCAGACTCCAAATCAACAGTCCGCGCCCTGCCCAATAGATGAGCGCTGCCATTGCAATCGTCAACAGGCTGTTATACCAGTTGGTGAACAAGTTCCTTCGCATCCAGCCCAATAGGGTGGGGCGCTCTGCGATGGGAGGAAGAATATTTGTGATGTTCGTCATCTCAACGCTCCACCAGTCGGATTTTCTGGTTGTACCAGTTCATGAAGAGCGAAGTGAGCAGACTGAGCATGAGATATGTCAGCATCACCAGGGAAATCATTTCGACCGCCCGCCCACTTTGGTTGATGATTGTGCTGGTCACATAGAATAAATCTGGATATCCGATAGCAACTGCCAGGGAGGAATTTTTGGTGAGGTTGAGGTACTGGCTAATGAGCGGCGGCACGATGACACGCAGCGCCTGTGGAAATACGACCAGGCGCAGAGTTTGGAAACCGCTCAAACCAAGCGCATGCGCCGCCTCGACCTGCCCCTTGGGAACGGACATGATGCCGGCTCGCACGACCTCGCCAATGAAGGCTGCCGTGTAGAGAACCAACCCCGATGTCAGCGCCATGAACTCAGGAGAAAGGATTTTTCCGCCGGCAAGATTCAGGCCTTTGACATAAGGCAAGTCCAATTGAAGGGGCGGCTCTGGCAAGACGATCCATCCAACGATAGCCGCGCACAGGAAGGTCACGAAGGCCCATAAGGCGACTAGGGGCGAGCGGCCGGTGCGGCGTCCGTATTGGGTGAGGAGAATGGCTATCCCTGTCGCCAGGAGAACGCTGAGGAGCAGAAGCCAGCGATAGGTCCCGAAAGAGGCGGTGGGAATTCCCCATGGAATGCCGAGGCCGCGGTTGGTCAGCAGGATGTTGCCAGGCCATACGATGGCTTCCTTCACCTTTGGCAGTTTCAGGAAGACGCCCATGTACCAGAAGATAAGGAAAACGAGCAAGGCAAGATTGCGGATGATTTCGAGATAAAGAGCCGCCAGACGGTTGACCAGAAAGTTACTGGAAAGGCGCGCCACTCCCAGGATGATTCCCAAGATGGTCGCTAAGAAAATGCCCACGATGCTGACCAGCGCGGTGTTCGCCAGGCCGACTTGAAAGGCGCGCAAGTATGAGGCTTCGCGACTGTATTCGATCAGTGATTCGCCAATGTCGAACCCCGCAATTCCTGTAAAAAATGAAAATCCCAGCGTCATACCCTGGCGGCGTAAACCATCCAGCATGTTGTTGTAGATGAGATATCCAAAGGCTATCACGGCAAGTACAAACGCGGCCTGTCCCAATATCCGCAAGATGCGCTCGTCGCGCCAGAGGGGGATGCCGCTCTTTCGTGCGGTTGAAGTTTCCATGACCGGCCTCCACGCAAAAGGGAGCGGTTGCCCGCCCCCTTTCGTTCTGTATCTTTATGATTTAGCGGAAAGGCGGAGCGTAGAGGATGCCGCCTTCGGTGTACAGGCTGTTCAAACCGCGCGGAATGTAGGTGGAGGTGTCGGGGCCGAAGTTGGCCATGTAGATTTCTTCGTAGTTTCCGACCAGTTTGATGATGTTGTAGGCCCACTCATTACTCAAACCCAGTTTCAGGCCCAAATCGCCTTCCACGCCAAGCAAGCGCTTCACTTCCGGATTGGTGGTAGTGGCTTTCACTTCGTCCACGTTTGCGGAAGTGACATCATATTCTTCAGCCGCGATCAAGGCGAAGACCGTCCATTGGGCAATGTCGAACCACTGGTCATCGCCGTGGCGCACCATTGGCCCAAGCGGCTCCTTGGACATGGTCACGTCCAGGATGACGTGGTCGGCGGGGACGGGCATGATGGCGCGGCGAGCCACCAGGCCAGACTTATCGGTGGTAACGGCATCGCAGCGGCCTTCGGCATAGGCGCCCATGGTTGCATCGGCGTCATCGTAAACGGCGGCCTTATAGGCCACGCCCTCGGCAGCCATGACGTCTGCCAGGTTGAGTTCGGTGGTAGTGCCGGTCTGGACGCAGATGGTGCCGCCTTCCAGGTCTTTCAGGGTGGTGATACCGCTATCAGCAAGCACCATCAGGCCCTGACCGTCATAGAACGTGGTTTGGACGAAATTGCCGGTCAGTTCCGTATCGCGCACCAGCGTCCAGGTAGTGTTGCGGCTGAGGATGTCAATTTCGCCGGACTGCAAGGCGGTGAAGCGTTCTTTTGCGGTCAAAGGGCGATATTCGACTTTGCTGGGGTCGCCAAAGATGGCGGCGGCTAGGGCGCGGCAGTAATCCACGTCGAAGCCAGAGAAATTACCGGCGGCATCTACATAGCCAAAACCCGGCACTTGCGAATTGACGCCGCAAATTATTTTGCCGCGTTCCTGCACTGTCTTCAAGGTTTCGCCATACCCGACCGGGGGAGGCGGCGCGGCTGGCTCGGCAGGCGCGCCGCCGGCAGGGGTGACTTCGACAATCACGGTTTCTTTCACCACCACAGGCTCGCCGCTCGGGGCGGCCGGCGCACAGGCAGCAGCCAACAGGCTGATTGCGAGCAAAAGACTGAGTATTGTGAACTTACGCATGGTCTCCTCCTTATGGGAAAAGTATAGTTTTTTTATAAGTTGACTACGATTCGCATTTTGGCAATTGCCTCCTTTCCTTGCCCGAAGATACTCGGTGTTGCTATGTCGGGCAAACATAATGGGCGCATTATACAACAAAATGAGAAAAGGGAAAGGCTTCACTCGATGTACAATTTACCGATTGCCCGGCACTACCACCTTCGATACCCTGGCCCTGGTCAATTGGATCAACGCGCCGACCGGCAAGCGAATGTTCAGTCCCCGCCGGCCTCCAGAGATGTGGATTTCCTCGTACTGTTGCGCTGAGGCGTCTATGACCACCTGGAAGCCCTTGTTGAGCAATGCCAGCGGCGAAATCCCCCCGGCCTGCAAGCCGGTCAACTGTTCGGCCTCGCGCTCGGTAGGCAAATAAACCTTCTTTTCGCCCAATGCAGCGGCCAATGCCTTCAGGTCCACCTCAGAATCGCCCGGCACGACTACCAGCAAGGGTTTCTTCCCCTTAGTGAAGGCATCCTTTTCGCGTGTGACGACGATGGTCTTGAACACTCTGGCTGGCTCTACATTCAGCAAGCGGGCCGTTTCGAGCGCCCCAAGTTTTTCTGGCGGCAGTTCATAGACCGTGTATTTGATGCGCTGGGAATCCAAAAAGCGCGTGACATTCGTTACGGGCGTCATAGGCTCATCCGTGCTATACTTGATAGTAACTACTCAGCCACTTTTGCAGACCCTAAAGGTCTTTCCCGCAAATCGAAAGACTTAATTTGCGGGAAGGTCAGGCTTGAAACACATATTTGATTGCAAAGGAGACCTTTAGGGTCTTGGCCTGAGCAGTTACACTTGATACACGTATATTTTACCCACATTTTCATTTAGAGGAGTGACCATGTCCACCACTGCCCCCCTGTCCGAATTTCCCCTTTTCAAAGACCTGCCGGAAGAACTACTTATCAAACTCTCGACCCTATGCCAGGAAGAGACATTTACAGCCGGCGAGACCATCTTCCGCGAAGGCAAGCCAGCCGACCAGTTGCATTTTCTGTTGGAAGGCAGCCTGGTGCTGAAGGTCCAGTTGACCTCGCGCCCCGAAAGCATCACGGTATCGGCTGTCAATCGAAAGTATGAAAGTTTTGGCTGGTCGGGGGTGGTGCCGCCGCATCATTACACCGCCTCGGCGGTTTGCGAGCAGGACTGCCGCGTTTTGACCATTCCAGGGGCAGCCTTGATGGAATTATTGCAACAATATCCAAGCGCCGGATTCCTGGTCATGCAGCGCATTGCCGAAATGATTGCCAGCCGTCTGTATACCAGCCGCCAGGCACTCTTGAAAACCCTGTAATCTCATGTCGTCTACGAAAAGCCTGTCTTGCCGACAGGCTTTTTGCTATCTGTCGTAACTACTACCAGGCAGCGCTTTGGATGGAATCAAGTCTGGTAGGATTTCGACAGGAAGGAAGGATGTTCTTTGTCTCGCTCGAAAGGCGATCCTGTGCGTCCTGATCCGACCTGTTGGAGAGGGTAGGCACTTACATCTGTCTGCGTAGTAAAATATATGGCGTGATGAAAACGACGGTTGCCGCCATGCCCCTCGAAAAACTGATGGAACAACTCCCCGCTACCTACAGTCGGGCGGATCGGGAGTTGGTGCAGCGCGCCTATCGAGTGGCCGAAGAAGCCCACCGCGAGCAAAAGCGCAATTCGGGCGAACCGTACATCAATCACTGTCTGGCCGTTGCCAGCATTTTGGCCGAATTGCGCGTGCCGCCAGAAGTGGTAGCCGCCGGCTTGCTGCACGACACTGTGGAAGATACCCCTGTCACCCTGGAAGATATCCGCCGCGATTTTGGCGATGTGGTCGCCAGCCTGGTAGACGGCGTCACCAAGTTGAGCAACCTGCCGCGCGTCAGCCACAACGGCCACGAGGGCCAGCAGAACACAGCCGCCACCGGGGGCAGCGAAGTGGAACTGCTCAAGCCCCAGGCTGCCCTAGGGCGTCGCGCCGACGCCGTATCGGAAACACTGCGTAAGACCTTTCTGGCCATGGGCGACGACGTGCGCGTGGTGCTGATCAAACTGGCCGACCGCCTCCACAACATGCGCACCCTGGGCTACATGCCCGAAGAAAAGCGCCGCCGCATCGGCAAACAAACCCTCGAAATCTACGCCCCCTTGGCTAACCGCCTGGGCATCTGGCAAATCAAGTGGGAACTCGAAGACCTGGCTTTTCGCTACGTCAACCCTGAAAAATACAAAGAAATCGCCGAACAACTGAGCGAACGCCGCCCCGACCGTGAAGCGCAAATCGAGGCCATCATCCAGGTCTTGAAGCGCCTGCTGGAGCAAAACAACATCCAGGCCGAAATCAGCGGACGCCCCAAGCACATCTATTCCATCTACCGCAAGATGACCCAGAAGGGCAAATCCTTCGACCTGGTGCGAGACCTGCGCGCCGTGCGCCTCATCGTCCCCGACATCCCGGCCTGCTACGCCACCCTCGGCATCATCCACACCCACTGGCGGCCCATCCCCGGCGAGTTCGACGATTACATTGCCGCCCCCAAAGACAACTTCTACCAATCGCTGCACACCGCCGTCATCTATGACGATGGCAAGCCGCTCGAAGTGCAAATCCGCACGCCCGAAATGCACCAGAACGCAGAATACGGCATTGCCGCGCACTGGAAGTACAAAGAAGGCGCACCACGCGACAAATCCTACGAACAACGTATCACCTGGCTGCGGAAGATGATGGAATGGCGCAGCGATGTGGACGACGCCCAGGAATTCGTCGAAAGCATGAAGACCGACGTGTTCCAAGACCGCGTCTACGTCTTCACGCCGCGCGGCGACATCATAGACCTGTCGGCCGGCTCCACCCCCATAGACTTTGCCTATCACGTCCACACCGACATCGGCCACCGCTGCCGCGGCGCACGGGTCAACGGCAAACTTGTCACCCTGGATTACGAACTGAAGACCGGCGACCAGGTCGAAATCCTGACCGCGAAGCGCGGCGGTCCCAGCCGCGATTGGCTGAATCCCAACCTGGGCCTGGTCAAGACACAGCGGGCGCGCGCCAAGATCAAAGCCTGGTTCAAGAAGCAAGACTACGAACAAAACCTGGCCTCGGGCCGCGCCATCCTGGAGCGCGAACTGAATCGCCTGGGCATCGGCGAAACCAATTTCGACAAACTGGCGCGCCAACTCGAACTGCGCTCGCCAGAAGAATTGTTCGTGGCCCTCGGCACCGGCGATATGTCGGTCAGCAAAATCGTCAAGGCGCTGTCGGAAGATGAACAGGCTACCGACTTATTGGCTGCCGGCGTTTCGACCAGCGAAGTAGCCTCGGCCGACGCCATAGACGTAGTAGGGTTGAAAGGCCTGTTGACCACCCTGGCCAAATGCTGCAACCCCACCCCCGGCGATGAAATCGTCGGCTACATCACGCGCGGGCGCGGCGCCACCGTCCACCGCCTGGACTGCCCCAACATCTTGCGAACGCGCGAACGCGAACGCCTGGTACATGTCGCCTGGGGCGAACACGTGCGCACTTACCCCGTGCCGGTGCGCATTCACGCCTACGACCGCCAGGGGTTGATGGGCGACATCTCCAGCCTGCTGAACACCGAAGACATCAACATTGTAGACGTGACCGTCAAAACGCACCAGAACCTGGCCGACATCAAACTGACCATCGAAGTGCGCAACATCGAGCAACTCAGCCGTATTTTGACGCGCCTCGAAAACCTGCCCAACGTCATGGAAGCGCAGCGCATCAACCCCGGTTGAACCACCCCAAAATCCCCCAGCCAAATCAATCTTTGATATAATCTCGCCGCTTCATTCAGGCGGTTGCATGTCTTTACTCAACGTCGAAGAAGCGCGCACGCGCATCCTCTCCCATCTCCGGCCTGTCCCGTCAGAGAACCTGCCGCTGGACGAATGCGCGCGCCGCATACTGGCAGCTGACATCGCCGCACCTCACGACTTCCCCCCCTTCGACAATTCCAGCATGGACGGCTTCGCCGTGATTGCAGCCGATGTGGTGGACGCTTCGCCCGCTTCGCCCCGACGCCTGGACGTGGTCGCCGATATTCCGGCCGGCGCTTCGCCTCGAGCGACTCTGCGACCGGGGCAAGCCGCGCGCATCATGACTGGCGCGCCGCTACCAGATGGCGCCGACGCCGTGGTACCGGTCGAAGAGACCGATGTACATCAGCGCGCGCCCGGCGCCCCCTTGCCCCACTCCGTCCAAATTTACAGGGCCGTCGGCCCCGGCGACTCGGTGCGCAGGCGTGGCATGGACGCGCAAGCCGGGCAAATCATTCTGACGGCCGGACGCCGATTGCGCCCCCCCGACCTGGGCGTATTAGCCATGTTCGGCATGGCGCAGGTCGAGGTTCATCGCCGTCCGCGCGTGGCCCTGCTCTCTAGCGGCGACGAACTGCTGCCCGTGCAAGCCGCCTTGCAGCCGGGCAAAGTGCGCGACTCGAACACCTATACCCTCTCTGCCGCCATCCAGGAAACCGGCGCTGAAGTACTGCGGCTGGGCATCGCCGCCGACCGGCCTGAGGCCGTGCAGACGCTGTTGGAAAGTGCCGCCGCGCAAGGCGTAGATTTGATCCTATCCTCAGCCGGGGTGAGCGTGGGAGCATTCGACTTCGTCAAGAGCGTGGTCGAAGCGCAGGGAAAACTGACCTTTTGGCGTGTCAACATGCGGCCAGGTAAACCGCTGGCCTTTGGCGAATATCGAGGCCTGCCCTTCATCGGCTTGCCGGGCAATCCGGTTTCGGCCTTCGTGGGCTTCGAGGTCTTCGTTCGACCGGCGCTGGAGAAATTGAGCGGCGCGCGCCTCACCGTCCGTCCCATGGTGCGGGTGCGCCTGGCTGAAACCATCGAATCGGATGGGCGCGAAAGTTACCTGCGGGCCGAAATTCAGGAGCAGAACGGAACACTCTTAGCCCGCCTGACAGGACATCAAGGCTCTGGCAACTTGCTTTCTCTGGTGCAAGGAAATGCTTTACTAATCATACCGGCTGGGGTAAAATCGCTCGCTGCCGGCGCGGAAGCAGACGCCTGGTTATTGTAGTGCAAGTAGAGCAACTCTTACGAGTTGCTCTACATTACGAGGTCTTACTCTATGGACAAATGGCTATACCGCCTTTCGCTTATCCTGACAGGGATAGGCTTGCTGGTTTCGATATATATGACAGTCTACAAGATGACGTCGAACGATGCCTTATGCTTGGGCAGCGGCGACTGTTCCACAGTCAATGCCAGCCGTTATTCGGAGGTATACGGCGTGCCGGTGGCTGCCGTAGGGGTGTTTGGCTACCTTGCTCTCTTGCTGACGCTTGTGTTGGAAGGCAAGCATCCATTCTTTCGCCAGAACGCTCCCCTGCTGGTCTTCGGCATGGCGCTGACTGGCTTTCTCTTCACGGTTTATCTGATTTACGTCGAGTTTGCTCTGTTAAAGGCAGTCTGCCCATTCTGCCTGATTTCACAGATTACGATGACGATTCTGTTTTTCATTTCCATCGTGCGACTTGCGCGCCAACCATCCTGACCCATCAAGTGAGGAAAACATGCCCCGTATCCGCTGTCATTACCTGGATTGTGTTTTCGTTGATGATGGCTATTGCAGCGCCGCGGCGGTCGAAATAGACCCCGACACCGGCTGTGCTACATATTCGCCTCTCGAAGGCGAAAATGACGATGAATGGGTGGACGATGAACTGGACGAATGGGAGGATGATGCCGAGGACGAAGACGAAGATTTGTGGCTGGACGACGAAGACGAGTTGTAGCCGTTGTATCCACCCTCGAGGGCACAGCGCAGGCTGCGCCCTATTGTTTCAAGGCATATAACAAGATGCCAGCCGCAACCGCCAGGTTGAGCGAACTGACTTTACCCCGCATCGGCAGGGACAAGACCACGTCGCAGGCAGCCAATTGGCGGGGAGAAAGTCCCTTTTGTTCGTTGCCCAACAGCAAAATCCAGGGGACATGATCCGGCCGATAGGCGCGGTAATCCATCGAGGCGTGCGCTGAAGAGCCGATCAAGCGACAGCCAGTTTTCCTGGCCCAGGAGACAAAATCATCGAACGCAGCCTGTACGACTTGCTTCCAGAACAAGGCCCCCATGCTGGCGCGCACCAGCGTGGGATGATACAAGTCCACCGCGCCGCGCTCGCCCTCCAGAGCGTCGAGCAGGAAAAGGACATCGGCGCCCACTGCATCCATGCTGCGAAGAATAGCGCCAACGTTGCCAGGGTCTTGGGGAGCAACCAGCGCCACTGCACAGCCGAGGCCCTGCGCCTCCTCTAGCCCAACATGACGCTGTTCGACCACGGCCAACGCACCTTGCGGGTTGTCCTTTTCGGCCAGGGACTCCATCACGGTAACGGAAACAGGCTGAGGCTTGAGTCCGAGGCAGCGGGCATTTTCCAGCAGGGAAGCGGCAAAGGCGCCGGTCAACAGGTCGGGGGCGTAGAGCAGAGTCCGCACCCGCCAGCCCGCTTCCATCACCGCGCCAATGTGGTGCAATCCCTCCACCAGGAAGAGGCCGCTTTCGGCGCGTCCTTTCCGCCCTCGTAGGGCGCGCGCTTGTTTGACAAGCGGGTTGGAGAGGCTGGTCAACAGGGGGCGTTCTGACATGTCTAAGGTAACTGTTGGTGCAAAGAGGGCGACGCGGACAAAACAGAACTAGATGGGAAAAGAAAGCAACATCATGACTGTGTTGACGGCCTGTAAAATATCGCCCGCCAACACGGTCGCGGTACTGCCCAATTGCCGGGCGGCCTCCAGGCCGGCCCGAGCATGAATCCATGCGCCAGCCACCGCCGAGTCATAAGACTCCACTCCCTGAGCGCGCAAGCCGACAATCAAGCCGGCCAGCACATCGCCGCTGCCTGCCCGCGCCAGCGCCGGCGAGGCCACCGGAATGGTGGTGGAGCGGCCATCTGGGGCAGCCACCACGGTAAAAGCGCCTTTCAGCACGACCACATGCCCCCACTCTGCGGCGAAGCGCAAGGCCACGCCCAGTCGGTCGGCCTGAATGTCCTCCACGCTCAGGCCAGTGAGGGCGGCCATCTCGCCGGGGTGTGGGGTCAGCACGGCCGGCGCGGGAAGCAACTTGCTCCACTGCTCCAGTTTGGACAGCAGCCGCAAGCCATCGGCGTCTACCACCAGCGGCGGCAAGTGGGCAGAAGAGGCTTCGGCCGCCTGTTCGCTTTCGGAGGGCAAGAAACCAATGCGCGGGGGGGTCTTCTTGGCGATTGCCTTGCCGGTGAGCAGGTCTTGGAGGAAATCGCGGGTGGTGTCTTCTGTGCCAAAGCCTGGCCCCAGCAAGAGAGCCGTGGCGCGTTCGAAATGCTTGGAAAGCGGTTCGGCGGCCTCACGGGCAATGCCGCCGCGTTCATGGGGCAGCAAGACCCAGGTGGCTTCGGGGAAGTGTCCGGCCAAAACGCTGTGCAGCATGGCTGGCACGGCCATTGTGACCAGGCCGGCGCCAACGCGATAGGCGGCCTTGCCGGCCAGCATAGCCGCGCCGGTGTAATTGGCCGACCCGGCCGCAATGAGCGCAACGCCAAAGGTGCCTTTGTGGGCATCCAGCGGCCGGGCAGGGAGCAGGCTGGAGACCAGGTCTTCGTCTGCCACCTCAGTCTGGATGGCTTGCCAGGCCGGCAAGTCAGGGGGCAGGCCGATGTCCACTGTTTTCAACTCGCCCACCCATGCGAAGGCAGGCAATTTCAACAAACCTTGCTTGACAGCCGCCATCGTCACGGTCATATTGGCCTGCAAGCATTCGTCTGCAACCTGGCCGCTATCACAATCCACTCCCGAAGGGCAATCCACGGCGACGACGAAAGGCGGCTCATCCAGCGCATTCAGGGCTTCCTTGACAGCGAGCAGCACGTTCGCCAAATCGGCTTTCAGGGGCAGTTTGAAGCCGGTGCCCAGCAAACCATCCAACAACACATCGGCGGTATCGATGCAAGCGGAAAGATCCTCGAAATCCTCATCTTCTTCGGCAAAGAGGATTTCGCCGCCGGCCGCCTCCAGGCGTTGCGCCAAGGCGTCGGACTTGCGTTTGACCAGATAAGCATGCGCCTGCCAGCCTTGCAAGGCCAATTGTTCCAGGGCTACCAGGGTGTCGCCGCCGTTGTTGCCCGGTCCAACCAGGCCACAAACATCGACTTCGTCAGTCGCAAATAAATCCGAGACCACCTCGGCCAACCCCCGGCCGGCGTTTTCCATCATGGTGGTATAGGACAGGCCGTTGGCATCTGCTTCTTTTTCGATGGCAATCATTTGAGAGACAGTAACCAGTTTCATAGGGAATCCTTTCAACAACGTGCTTGTCGTATCGCCAGGCTTTGCCCAATGCCACGCAATGGTATGACACCGACCGTAGGCCGGCGATACCTTGTGCTATAGTCTTGAATTCGGGCGGCAGTTGAACTGCGCGCCCCATCGGTTTGGCGCGCTAACAGATTTTGCATGTTGCCCATAGGACAACTCTTCAAGAGTTGCCCGTAGGATAACTCTTCAAGAGTTGTCCTACAAGGCGATGTTCCACAAATCGTTGGCTGCCTCGTCCAATCCCAGGGAGATGAGTTTTTCCTTCGTGGGGCGGCCCGTTTGCGCGTCCCAGCCACGAGCAACGTAATAAGCCGACAACATATCATCGAAGGGGATGATATAGCCGGCCGCGCCGCCTTCCTTGTAAGGTTCGAGCCATGTTTTGGGGAGTTTGTCATCGGCGCGCGTCAGTCCCAGGCGATGGTTGATGGCGCGCTTGAGGTTCCAGCCTCGCTCGCCGCAGCGCAGCATATCTGCAATCGTCCAATCGTAGCCGCAAGCGGCGTTGATGAGGCCCACTTGCGCCTGCGGCGAAACGTTGCCAAAGATGCACATCACCAGCGAGTCGTAGATCGTGCGCCAATCCTGATGACGGGCGACATTGGCCGCCTTTTCCGCGCCAGCGCGGGCGGGAAAGAACGCGGTACCCGCCTCCTCGTTGACGTTACCCCAGTCCACCATGAAATAATCGGAGCGATTATGACAGGCGCCGCGCGGGCTGGTGGCATAGACCAGCGCCATGCCGCTCACGCCGCGCGGATCGTGCCAGGGCGCTTCCAGGCCATTGACCTGAACGGCTTCGTCCTCCGCGCCAAAATGGCGCCCAAAACGCCGGGCGCCCTGCGCCAGGATCGCGCCAATGCCCTCGCGACGCGCCATCAGGTGGATGAGTTCTTCGACGGCGGCTACGTTCCCCCACCTCAAGTCCAGTCCGCCTGTATCGGCAGCAGTGATCATACCCCGCTCGAACAGGTGAAAAGCCAGGCCAATCGTATTGCCTGCGCTGATGGTGTCCATGCCATAACGATCGCACAACTCACCCAAGCGCACAATGGCCGCCAAATCGTCGTTCAACAAATTGGGGCCAAAAGCCACGATGGTCTCGTATTCGGGGCCTTTGCGACGCGCGCCGTCTTCCAGCGTCACTACCCGGCCACAGGCGATCACGCAGGCCTGGCAGGCGCTGGTGCCGCTCAGAATGCTCTCGGCCATGCGAGAGCCAGAGACGGCATCCACCGCAGGAAAATTGCCCTGATGGTAATATTTCGCCGGCATAGCGCCCAAATACTCGGCAAAATTGGCCGCGCCCGAGGTACCTAACACATGAAGCACTTGCGACTGATTTTCTTGCTTCAAGGCTCGATTGGCCGCCGAGCGCAGCACAGCAAGCGTCTCTGGACGCGCCAGGGGCAAAGGCAGCCGACCATACACCGCTATTGCCTTGAGATTCTTGGCGCCCATCACCGCCCCTAAGCCGGTGCGTCCAGCGGCGCGGCCGTGATCGCAAAAGATACCGGCCAGCAAGACGCCGTTTTCGCCGGCCGGACCAATCACGGCAACGCGCGCCCGGGGCTGACCCACCTCTTGCCGGATGAGCGATTGGGCCTCGTAGGTATCCTGCCCCCACACGCGCTTCGCGTCGCGGATCTCGAGCCTGCCCTCGTTCAACCAAAGGTATACCGGGGCCTCAGCCTTGCCTGTGATCCACAGCCCGTCATAGCCGGCTTGCCGCAATTCGGGGCCCCAAAAGCCGCCGATGTGCGATTCGGCCCATCGTCCGGTAGCGGGCCCCTTTCCACAGACAACGAAGCGACCGACCACAGGGCCGGCAGTCCCTGTTAGAGGGCCAGTCATGAACAAGAGTGGAGAATCCGCCGAAAGCGGGTCCAGTTCGGCGGTCAAAGAAGAATAAAGCAGGCGCGCCGCCAGCGAGGCGCCGCCTAGAAAATCCTGCTCCCACTGCGCAGGGACGCGGAATTCTTCGATTTCCCATGTGGTCAAATTGACTTTGAGAATAGGCTGCATAGACGTTGCGCAGATGGCCGTTTGCCACCCAATCCTCCTCAAAGAATTTCGGCCGTGACTCCACGGGCACAACGCACGAAATCTAGCACGACAGGAACGTTGCGCATCATGTAAGCCAGGCTGCCCTGTACTTTGAGTTTATTGGTCAGCATGGCAGCCATCGGGTCGAGTTTGCCGGTCAAGATGGCGGTAATGTCGGTGTAATTGGCGCGTAGGGCAAAGGCTGGCTGAGGGTATTTCTCGGCCGGCGGGTTGTAATCTACGCTACGACAGGCGCCATGCCATAGGTCGAGGTAAAAAGTCAACGGCTGAGACAAACTACCAGCCGGCTCGATGAAGAAGAACAAGTCGCCCTCCCAATTCTTTGCGATTTGGGCATACTTCTCGTCCGAGTTCAACTTTGCTTCCAGAGACTGAAGCCATTCTGCGGATGGGAATTTTGCGCTCACACCTACCTCCTGTTTGGGTGATCTGTCAAGAAGCCACGTTGTTTCCCATTTTACCACTAGCAAACTTGGGTAGTTTCTCTAATTTTCAGTAACCGCCTACTTGTGGCGCAAGTTTCTGACCTGTCTATTGTACACAAGTTGGTAACTGCTCAGGTCAAGACCCTAAAGGTCTCCTGTGCAATCGAAAATGTGTTTCAAGCCTGACCTTGCCGTGAATTCAGCCTTTCGATGGGCGGAAAAGA
>FWPU01000895.1_pt1 | contig 32369 bp, 25 predicted proteins | sample 2228361 | NCBI WGS metagenome assembly FWPU01 (sample SAMEA103939777, study PRJEB20133) | metagenome
AGCGCGCGTTTCATGCGTTCCTGGCCGACGATGGCTGTGAAGGGATAAATCGGGGGCATACCTTACCTCGTGCATTGATTATAACCCTGACTGAATCTTATCGCAAAGGTTGTCAAGTTGCTGATAAACCTTTATAATGTCTTTTCATAATAAAGAAAACCGGAGCGTCTATAAGTATGGATCAGAATCAAGCCCGGGAAGGGCAGGAGGCTGCGCCAGAACCAAACAAACCAGGAGCATCCCAAAACCAAGAGCAGGTTTCAGATAACCGCGCTTCAATGGAAGATTTGCTACAAGAGGAAGGACTGGGATTGGATTTCCCGCGTCAGGGGGAGATCCGCACCGGAACCATTGCCAGGATTACCGAAACCGAGGTATTGGTCAGTATTGGGACGAAGTCGGAGGGGGTCATTCCAACTCGTGAGTTGGAACAGCTCGACCCGGCCGCACGTGAGGCATTTCAAATCGGAGGAGAGATCCCGGTATATGTGGTTAACCCGGAAGATCCTAATGGAAATGTCCTGTTGTCGCATGTGCGCGCCCTGGAGGAGAAAGACTGGAAGACAGCTGAAGATTTACTGGCTTCAGGTCAGCCTTACGAGGGAAAAATTGTCGGATTTAACAAAGGCGGACTGATCGTCCCCATAGGCCAGTTGCGTGGGTTCGTCCCCGCGTCTCAAATAAGCCTGTTGCGCCGTATGGATGCTTCCGGGAACACGCCGGAACAACGCTGGGGTGCGATGCTCAATGAGCCTATTAAGGTGACGGTGATCGAGGTCGACCGCGATCGCCGGCGGCTGATCCTTTCGGAGCGCGCCGCACTCCAGGAGACGCGCGAGACGCTCAAGGAACGCCTGCTGGAGGAACTCTCCGAAGGGGATATCCGCACCGGACGCGTGACCAGCCTGGCGGACTTCGGTGCATTCGTCAATATCGATGGAGCGGATGGTCTGGTGCACCTTTCCGAGATCTCCTGGGAACGGATCGAACACCCGAAGGAGGCGCTCAAAATTGGGCAGGAGGTGAAGGTCAAGGTGATCGCCGTCGACCGGGAGCGCAAGCGTATCGGATTGTCGATCCGCCAGCTGCAGGAGGATCCCTGGGTGAAGAAGGCTGAGCAGTATAAAGAGGGTCAACTGGTTGAAGGGACGATCACCCATCTGACCAAATTTGGCGCCTTCGCCCGCCTCAAAGGCGATCTGGAAGGCTTGATCCATATCTCCGAACTCAGCGAACAGCGCGTCGCCCATCCCAAGGAGGTGGTTCATGAAGGGGATGTGCTCACGCTGCGCGTGATCAAGATCGAGCCGGAACGTCACCGTATCGGATTGAGCCTGCGCAAGGTCGATTCACCCGCCTATACCGATTTCGACTGGAAAACAACTCTCTCTGAGGTGGTCGAAGAGGCAAGAGAAGAAACCGTCTCAACAACGGTAAAGGGTTTAGGTGAAGGATCGTCTGAAGATATGGCAGGAGAACACAGCACAGGGCGATCCGAAGCGGAAATCGAAGCCCCCCCGGAAGACCCTAACGCTACAGGACAGGAAGAACAAGCCGAGGAAAAAAACGCCGTTAGCGAATCGGATCAGGCGGTAAATTAATCTCGCTTTATCTCAGCGCGCCTCGCAAGAAAGCGCGCTTTTTATTTAATCGTTCAAACGGTGCATTCTAAGAATTATATTAACTTATTTATCATGAAAGCTCGATCCCAAGAACGAAGTTTAAAACTCTGGTAGAATCTGATTCAGCATCAGGTTATGATGAAGTCTGATTGACACCATGTCCAATCAGGCTTGGTTCGAATTGATTGCAGGTTTTTTCAGGAGGTATGCTTTGTCCAGCATGGAGCGTTTTACCCAGAGGGCGCGCAGGGTGCTCAGCCTGGCTCACCAGGAAGCAGAGCGCATGCGGCAGAATTATATTGGCACCGAACATCTCCTTCTGGGTTTGATCCGCGAAGAAGGAGGGGTTGCCGGGCGAGTGCTGCGAGAACTTGGTCTGGAACCAGACCGGGTGCAGGACATCATCGAGCGCATGACCGGCACTGGCACCTATCGCGGCGGTAAATTGGATCTCTCACCTGGTACCCAACAGGTGCTGGAATACGCAGTCGATGAAGCCCGTCGGCTCAATCATCATTACATTGGTACAGAACATCTCTTGTTGGGGCTGGTACGTTATGGAGAAGGCGTGGCAATGGATGTGCTGCGCAAATTGGGCGTTACGCCTGAGCAAATCCGCCGCCAAACCCGCCGTATCCTCCAGGAAAGCACCTCGACACGCCGGAGCCTCGGCGACAGGAAATCTTCATTACCGGAGAAGCAGCGGCCAAAGACGCCACTGGTCGATCAGCTGGCGGTCGATCTGACCGCGCTGGCTGAAGAAGGCAAACTCGATCCGGTTATCGGGCGCAAGATGGAGATCGAACGCGTAATTCAGATTCTTGCGCGCAGAACCAAGAACAACCCGGCATTGATCGGCGAACCGGGCGTGGGCAAAACGGCGATCGTCGAAGGGTTAGCGCAGCGCATCGTAGATGGCGATGTGCCTGCCCCTCTGCTGGATAAACGTGTGCTGCAGCTCGATGTTGGCTCGCTGGTCGCAGGTACGATGTACCGCGGCCAGTTCGAAGAACGACTCAAGCGGGTGATCGATGAGCTCAAGTCCGCGGGTGCTATCCTCTTCATTGACGAGGTGCACATGCTGGTCGGGGCTGGTGCGGCCGGCTCCTCGGTAGACGCAGCGAACATCCTCAAGCCCGCCCTCTCGCGTGGGGAGCTGCAGGTGATCGGCGCCACAACGCTAGACGAATACCGCAAGCACATCGAGAGCGATGCTGCGCTGGAACGGCGCTTCCAGCCTGTCATGGTGGAAGAACCCAATATCGAAGAGACGATCGAGATCCTGCGTGGCATCCGCTCTGCTTATGAGGAACATCACCGCCTGACCATCTCCGACGACGCCCTGGACGCAGCAGCACGCCTCTCAGCCCGCTATGTCACTGAACGTTTCCTGCCCGATAAGGCGATCGACCTGATCGACGAGTCGTCCTCCCGGGTACGTATGTATAAGAGCCAGGCAGCCAAGACAGCCAAAGAGTTGATCGAACAGCTGCGCGAGATCCGCCATAACCATTCACTCGCTCTGGAAGATGGGCGCTACGAGGATGCCCAGGAGATCCTCGAGCGGCAGGAAGCTCTCGAACGGCAGCTCGAACGCCTGCGTACTGGCTGGGATCGCAGTAACAGCCCGGTAGTGACCGCCGAAGACATCGCCGAGGTGGTCTCGATGTGGACTGGCGTACCCGTCATGCAGATCGCCCAAGAAGAGTCGGTGCGCCTTCTGAAGATGGAGGAGGAGCTGCGCAACCATATCGTCGGGCAAGATGAGGCGATCGAGGCCATCTCCAAAGCCGTCCGGCGGGCAAGGGCAGGGCTCAAGGACCCACGTCGCCCGATCGGTTCATTCATCTTCCTTGGCCCCACCGGTGTGGGTAAGACGGAACTGACCAAAGCGCTGGCGCGCTTCCTGTTCGGCAGCGAGGACGCCCTGATTCAACTCGACATGTCCGAGTTCATGGAACGGCACACGGTGAGCCGTCTGGTGGGTGCGCCTCCGGGTTATGTCGGCTATGAAGATGCCGGCCAGCTGACAGAAGCGCTGCGCCGCAGGCCTTATTCGATCGTGGTCTTCGACGAGATCGAGAAAGCTCATCCCGAAGCGCACAACATGCTGCTGCAAATCATGGAGGAGGGACACCTCTCCGATGCGCGCGGTCGCATGGTGGATTTCCGCAACGCCATCATCGTCATGACCTCCAACATTGGGGCTGAAATGATCAAGCGCCAGGGAACGATCGGCTTCAACCTCAAACGCGATGAGGAGCTGGAGGAACGTTTGCAGTACCAGGAGATGCGCAAGAAGCTGCTCGAATCACTCAAGCGCGTCTTCCGACCCGAGTTCATCAACCGTGTGGATGCCGTGATCGTCTTCCGTGCGCTCTCCAAAGAGGACATCAAGAAGATCGTCCAGCTCGAGCTGGCAAAAGTGAGCTCCCGCCTGGAGGAACATGAGATCGTGATCAACACCACTCCGGCTGCTTTGGATCTGCTCGCCGAGCAGGGCTATGATCCGGAAATGGGAGCCCGTCCGCTCAAGCGGGTGATCCAGCAGAAAGTTGAGGACACGCTTTCCGATGCTTTGCTGGCGGGAGAGTTCGAGGACGGCGACACGATCATCGTCGACGTGGTGGATGGTGAGATAAAATTGGTGCGCGGCGACGAGAAGAAGGGCAAGAAAAAGCCCGTGGAGGAAGCGCCGCTAGCGGCTGGCTGAGCCAGAAGAGCCACTCTGCGCGCTCCAGAGACTATCTCTGGAGCGCGTTGTTGTTTTAGTGCACCGAACAACAACTTATTAGTACAGCGCTCTGTATGGTCTCCATCCTCGCGCACCCATATTCTATCCTTCTTTGATACCTCGTCTTGGGCGGTTTGTTTCTGTTTTCCGGTCTGGGGAAAGCTCTCGATCGTGAGGGCACCACCCCAACTGTGGTGGCGTACGACGTACTGTCCAGGTTTCTGGCGAGGGTCTTTGGGCTGATCTTGCCCTGGGCTGAAATGTCCCCGACAGGGCTGCTTCTGGCTGTTCTCTTGACGCGGCTCGCCGTCTGTGGGCTGAGCCTGCTGCTGCTCAGCTTCGCCATTGCCGAGGGAGTGAACCTGGCGCGCGGCCGGCAGATGGACTGCGGATGCTTCAGGCGCGCCGCCTACGAGCGGCTGGGGCACCCTGGCTCGCAGCGCTGTGCTCCCGGCAGTGGCAATTGGCATCACCGTCCAGGACGGGAGCCAATGCGCCCTGGGTGCCTTCGTGACGCCCGATAGCAATGAACGGCCTGGTCTTGAACGATACTCTTTATTCGTCACATCATGGTGAATTGGCTCTACCTCATCGACTTATGTCTGACTCACGGTCAAGGTTGTTATAATTCTTGCATGCCCAAAGCGCGCACCCAATACATCTGCCAGCAGTGCGGGCGCAAGTTCGCACGCGACATGGGGCGCTGCCCGCAGTGCGGCGCCTGGAACAGCATGGTCGAAGAGATCGTTGCACCCGCGCCAGCGAAAGGGAGGCTGGCGTTGCGCGGCGTCTCTACCAGTTCGGTGCCTCTCCGGCTTTCCGAGATCGGCGAAGAAGCGGATGAGCGTCTGCCTCTGCCGATCGGCGAGTTCGCCCGCGTGCTGGGCGGTGGCGTGGTGCCGGGCTCGGTCGTCCTGATCGGCGGCGATCCGGGCATTGGCAAGAGCACGCTCCTGCTGCAGACTGCACTGGAGATGGCGCGCCACCAGCGGGTGCTCTATGTTTCGGGGGAAGAGTCAGAACGACAGATCAAGATGCGCGCCCTGCGATTGATGCGCGGCGCAGATGGTGAACCGGGCGAACTGCCCGATGACCTCCTTTTGGTCACTGAGACAAACCTGAACGCTATCCTGGAGCACGTCGGCGCGGTCAGACCTGGCTTGCTGATCGTGGATTCCATCCAGACCACCACCCTGCCCGAGCTGGAGTCTTCCGCCGGGTCAGTCTCCCAGGTGCGGGAGAGCGCCGCACGCCTGCGCGAGCTGGCCAAGTCCTCTGGTATCTCGGTGTTTCTCATCGGGCACGTCACGAAGGAAGGCGCTATCGCCGGGCCACGCGTGCTGGAGCATATCGTGGACACCGTGCTCTACCTGGAGGGAGATCGTTTTCAATCTTACCGGTTGCTGCGTTCGGTGAAGAACCGCTTCGGGGCGACTTCCGAGGTAGGGGTGTTCGAGATGGGTGAACGCGGCCTGGTGGAGGTGTTCAACCCCTCTGAAGCTTTCCTGGCCGAGCGCATGGTCAACGCTCCCGGCTCTGCGATCGCCGTCACTATGGAGGGCACGCGGCCCATCCTGGTAGAGATCCAGGGGTTGACCAGTCCAACTGCGTTCGGCATTGCCCGGCGCACGCCGAATGGGGTTGACCTTAACCGTCTGCTCTTGATCGTGGCTGTGCTCACCCGGCGCGTTGGGCTGCACCTGGGTGAGCAGGACGTGTTTGTCAACGTGGTGGGGGGATTGCAGGTCGGCGAGCCAGCCGCCGATCTGGCGATCGCAGCTGCCATCGCTTCATCTAACCGGGACAGACCGGTACGCGCCGAAGCGGTCCTGATCGGCGAGATCGGACTTTCCGGCGAGCTGCGCATGGTGGGGCAGATGACGCCTCGCCTGCGCGAGGCTGCCAATCTGGGCTTTAAGATAGCTATCGTTCCGGCGCGCCTGCGCCGCGGCGAGGCCTGGCCGGAGAGCATCCAGATCGTCGAGGCTCGTTCCCTTGCTCAAGCATTGGAGTTTGCGCTGATCCAATAGATGCTAGGAGCCATTTCAGATGGGTTGATAAACTCCGGATAAACGCGGATAAGATTATCCCAATAGATAAACACCCATAGACACAGATGGACGCAAATGAACAGGGATAGGCAATGAGGCGGTCCGGTAGAGATGGTGGATCGAGAAACCCGCGCATTTTCCATCTAACGGTGTGAAACGGTGATCAGCATTCAATAACCAATTGGTTATACGCGTACTACCCATGGCAGAAAATCTTTACGAATATTAATATAGAATCTATGTAAACTTACATTGACTGGGGATAGAATAATCTGATAATTTTGCGTGCAATTATCAAAACTTGGAAGAGTCTGGCGATTTTTACCTCCGTCCTGTTCTCTGAGAAATTCTCCCATCGATACCCGGATATAGTTTACCCGAACGGGGCGGATACCAATTCATGGACATTAAGCGAAACATCAATCGAGGAGCAGGGATGATTTTAAAGCGCATACAACTGGGTTTGATCCATGTGGCGGTGGCAATGACTCTCGTCCCCATTAACAGCACACTTAACCGGGTGATGATCAAGGAGCTGGAATTATCTGCTACCCTCGTGGCGGTGATGGCGTCTCTGCCCTATTTTCTATCTCCCATCCAGGTGGCGATCGGTTCGTTTGCCGACCGCCATCCTGTTTTCGGCTGGCGGCGTACCCCTTATATCCTGGTTGGGCTCCTCCTTTGTGTGCTGGGCGTGGTGTTATCACCGCTGGTGGCGTTCATTCTGGCAGAGGACTTTTGGGCGGGGCTCCTGGTCAGCGTTTTCGCTTTTGGCACCTGGGGGATGGGTTTCAATTTCGCCACTGTATCCTATCTTTCGCTGGCTTCAGAACTTTCTGGAGAAGAGGGGCGCGGCAGGACAGTAGCAGTGATGTGGTTCATGATGATCGTCGGTATTATTCTAACTTCGTTTACCCTGAGCCATCTGGTGGACCCCTACACGCCCGAAGCGCTCACACGAGCTTTCTGGACCATTGGCCTGGCGGCATTTGCACTGGGTCTGTTCGGTCTGCTGCGGCTGGAAAGACGAACGGAAACACCCCGCTTTGTCGCTGAGGAGCGTTATCCCTGGCGTGTCATGTTGCAGAGCATTCTGGTCAACCGTCAGGCGACGCTCTTCTTTGTTTACCTGGCTGTTCTGCTGACAGCATTGCTCGGGCAGGACATTCTGCTCGAACCTTTCGCGGCAGAGGCGTTTGGCATGTCGGTACGTGAGACGACGCGCATCACCTCGATTTGGGGTGGTTTTACCCTGGCTGCACTGCTCCTGGCTGGGGTAATGGAAAGACGGGTTGGAAAACGCCGCGTGGCTGCCTGGGGCGGTTGGGGAGCCCTGCTTGGCTTTATTATGATCTCGACAGGCGGCCTGGCCTTCAGCCGGAGCATGTTCTACAGCGGGTTGTTCCTGTTGGGGATCGGCACCGGGCTTTCCACCGTTTCGAACCTGTCTCTGATGCTGGACATGACGGCTGCGGGGAAGGTTGGGCTGTTCATCGGCGCCTGGGGGATGGCTAACGCAGTCTCACGCCTGACGGGTTCGCTGCTGGGAGGCGCATTGCGGGATATCCTGACCCAGCTAACTGGCGCGAGGGTACTGGCTTATGCGCTCGTGTTTCTGATCCTGGCGGTTTTGATGCTCATCTCTCTGATGATGCTGCGTCGGATCGATGTCAGGGCTTTCCAACAGCAATCCGAAACGGCGCCGTTGGTTGAGCGGGCAGCCCTGGCGGGAGAGGTTTGACATGGAACACGATTGGTTGAACCTTAGTGAAGTTGCCTCTCTTCTTGGGGTGCATCCGAGCACAGTGCGCACCTGGTCTGACAAAGGACATCTTCCGGTTCATCGGACGCAGGGGGGCCACCGGCGTTTCCGCCGCAGCGAAGTGGAATTGTGGTTGCGCGCGCATCGCGCGGATGATTTCGACGAAGGGCATCTCATGGTGCAGACCGCGTTGAAGAGCACCCGCCTGCAGGTGAGCGAGGGACGCCTGGAGACCGAAGTTTGGTATCAAAAGCTGGACGAGGAGGCGCGCAGTCAGTACCGCCGCAGTGGGCGGGCACTGCTCCAGGGGTTGATTGGATTTCTGGGCTCCGAAGAGCAGAATGCCAGCGCAGAGGCGCGTTCTCTGGGATTCGAATACGCCTCGCGCGGCTGGCGGTATGGGCTGACTGCGGCGGAGGCTACGCGCGCTTTTATCTTCTTCCGTAATGTACTCCTCGAGTCCATGCTTTCGGTTTACGAGGCGACAGCAATGCACCCGAGTGGGGCTTGGAGTGAGATCTTCCGGAAGATCTATCAGTTTACCGATCAGATCCAGCTGGCTTTGCTGGAGACCTACGAAGCGTATCAGAAAGGAAATCGGTGAAAAGCCCCGGCAGCCGTTTCACGCCCTCGCGCTGGTCGCGGATAATTGTGCCAGCCATCCTGATTATCCTTACGCTTGGTTTGATTGTCACGCTGGTCCTGATCGTTCTGTCTGTGATCGGTGTCCTGCCGGCGTTCCCGGCAGTCATTTCCGTCTCTGGTTCTTAGCTGAGTTAATATCGACCGAGGAGGTTTGCCATGCACTATATCTCGATCTTATCGACGATCGTCGCCTTTGCGTTTACGGCCGCCGTTGTGGAGCGCTACCGGAGGAGAGGTGGAATTCATCTGTTGTTCTGGGCGATCGGTCTTTTCCTCTACGGATTGGGCACACTCAGTGAGGTATTATTTCTCTTCACGTTCAATATACCTACACTGAAGATGTGGTATTTGAGCGGGGCAATGCTCACGGCAGCCTGGCTGGGGCAGGGAACGGTGTTTCTATTGGTGCGCAAGCCCGGATGGGCGAGGACACCCGCCGTGATCTTGTTCGCCTTGACAGCAGCAGCGATCGGTTTGATCGCTTTGGCGCCTGTCAACCAGGCAGCAGCGGCAGCTTACAATCTCAATCAGCCGGTGTCTGCTCAGTACAAGGACATCCTCGTCAGAGGGGCTCCTGTGATCATCCTGACCATCCTGCTGAACACATACGGGGCAGTGACGCTGATTGGCGGGGCGATCTATTCGGCTTTTCTCTTCTGGCGTAAGCGGGTACTGGCGGATAGGATGTACGGCAATATCCTGATCGCAGCAGGGGCCTTGATGCCCACCCTGGGAGGAACTTTTATCCGGGTTGGACTGGCGGATTGGTTGTACCTGAGCGAATTTCTGGGGATCATTCTCATGTACGCCGGCTTTGTCAAAGCCACCGCTTATCGTCCTGCTGAAGAAGCCGCGGGTAAGGCGGCTGCATCAGCCAGCTGAAGGGTGCAAAACCATTTATAATAGACGGGGAAAAGGGAGTATCAGGATCGCGTTTGGTCAGGAGATTACATGGATTTAAAAAGTGAAACCGCGCCGAGTCGGGTGAGGCGCAACGGATCGTTTCTCTGGCGCGTCCGGCGAAACCATGGCCTGGAACACGCCACATTGAACTTGCTGGCGCAGAGATATCCGCGGGAAAACATCGCCGGACACTCGGACGGCAATGGATTCTGGATCATCGGGAACCTCACGCTCGAAGCGGTCTTTGAAGCGGTCGAAGAAGCTCTGGATCGAATGAGGAGAGGGGAATCTCATCTGGCTATCCATCGCAATTGCGGGACGAACTTTGTCACAGCAGGCGTCCTGGCAGGGACAGCGGCAGCGGTCTCTATGGTAGGAGTCGGCCGTTCGGCGCGCGAGCGGTTAGAACGCCTGCCACTTGCGATCTTGCTGGCGACCCTGGCATTGATCGTCGCTCAACCGCTTGGTTATTTCCTGCAGGAAAAAGTGACCACCTCCGGTCAGCCTGGAGACCTCCAGGTTGTTGAAATCATGGCCAGCCGAAGAGGCCGGGTGAATGCCTTTCGGGTGATCACGCGCAGCTGAGTATGTCCTCTCAAGCCCCGCCGATTATTTATATCTTCCATGGTGATGACGAATACGCTATCAGGGAGGAAGTTAGAGAATTGAAGCACCGCCTGGGGGAGAATATGATCGCCGAATTGAATACGATCACGCTCGAAGGTTCATCGATAACGTTGGAAGAATTGCAGCTGGCTGCCTGTGCGATCCCGTTTTTCAACGAACGCCGGATGGTGATCCTGCATCATCCGCTGGTCATGATGCGCAGGGGGATCGACAAGGACAGGTTTCTGGATTTGCTCTTGACCGTTCCGCAGAGCACAGCGCTGCTCCTGGTCGAAGAACAGCCATTGACCAGCTGGCAGATGAGGAGGGATCAAAAAATTCATTGGCTGGAAGAATGGGCGCTGCAGAATAAAGATCGGGTATATCTCAAGGAGTTCACGCTTCCCAAAGGATCTGCACTGGTGCAATGGGTTATGGATCGCGCAGTGAAATTTGGAGGACAGATCACGCGCCAGGCGGCGGATACTCTGGTCAGGTTTATCGGCGAAGACAGCCGCATCCTGGATCTAGAACTGACTAAACTGCTGGAATATGTCGACTATGCAAGGGCTGTGGATGTCGAGGATGTCGAACTGTTGACAACCAGTGTCCGTTCAGCGGATATTTTTGCTTTGACTGATGCGATTGGCAGCAAGAATCGCAAATTGGCGATTGAGCTCTTTCACGATCTTCTGGCTAAGAGCGATGCGACCCATATCATGGGGATGGTGGTTCGTCATTTCAGAAATTTAATCTTGGTTGAAGAGTGTCTAAGAGAGAACTTTTCCGAAAAAGAAATCTCGAAAAAAATAAATCTAAGGGATTTCGTGGTCAGGAAGCTGGTGAACCAGGCCAGGTTCTACACGCAGCAGGAATTGGATGAGATTTATCGAAAATTATTGGAGCTCGACCTCTTGATCAAGTCAAGCCTGGTTGATTCAGAGCTGGCAATCGATCTCTTGATTGTGGATGGTCTGCCCGAGGGAGTCCATTTTGTCCTGCAGGGGGAACAAGAGAGTTGATCCCGATCCAGAAGTGATTCGGAAGGACGAGGGTGGATGTTTTGATTTCAATGTTCGCTGGCAATTTCACAGATGTGATTTTTATGTTCTCGGGATCCTCTGGCAGCATCGTTGGATGGATATAGCAGATATTGGGGGTCTTTCCGTATTTTTGGATGTAATATTGGACGGCGCGTGTGATCCTGGTCATTAGGTCGACCTGTTGATCATTGTCGAACCATAGCATACCGATTTCCATCTCGGCCTCCTGTTCGATGGTTCAGGGGATAGTTAAGGGGATAATCGAATCACCTGTTCTGAGGAGATAGTCTGACATCTCGGATGCAGAACGATTTAATTCTTGGATGGTTTGCGCTTGCCAGGCGGGGATTAGTTTTTCATGACGATCTTTCAATTCAGAGATGCAAGTCCCGAACAGGTTTAAGAAAGGTTGTTTGAATTTTTGGCGATCTTTGACCTGAATGCTTGTGATTGGCCAGATCTCGGAAGATGGTCCATTCGAGAGTAACCATTTCAGATTGACGAAGGTACCATAATCGCTGTTGTGGCAGAAATACGACCAAAGGTCCTCGATGATCAAGAGCATTGCTGGACCTCTTTCTCTTCCGTAATTTCTCTGCTCAGCGATCCCGGAAAGTTCGAAGATGACTTCTGCAGCGGTGCGTTCATAGGGATTCAAAAGAAACTGGCAACCGGGGAAACCAAGTAAATCGATATAATTATCCGCATCTGGTGAGATGATCCCGAAAACGACGTGATCCCGATTGTTCTTCCAGCCACTCGAGATACATATGTTCTTGATGAATTTATCGAAGCGAGAGTTGATCCCGGTAAGAAATAAAATCGAGCCTGAAGCTGGACGGGACAGATCGAGGAGGACCGGAATGACATCTTGGTCGAAGCCCAAAAAGATCGTTTTCTTCGGATAGGACTGTAATTCACGGAAGAAAATATCGCGTTGTCTTTCGAGATAATCGGATTGATCATTGGGCTTCTGGTTAGAGGTTAATGAATGGTTGAGTGAATAAGTGATATCGGTTTTGGGAAGTGGGTTGGCAAGTGTGGGTTTCATGTGGAGGTCTCCTAGACTAGAACATTCGTTCTTTTTATTATTTATAACAGAACACTTGTTCTATGTCAAGGGTAATTTGCGAACAATTTGATAAAAATTATGCTCGAGCTTATCGGGATTCCACGATCCACCAAAGACGCGAATTAACACGAAGATAGCCTCAACTCGTGGCCAAATGATTGAGAAAACAAGTGACCCCTGAGGAAAGCAAACGTCGCTCCTGCCTTAGGTTGGGTCGGTAAGAGCTGTTAGGATTACTCACCCCTTACGGGGCTCGGAACGACCACCTTTTGTATACGCAAATGACTCCCGGATAAGAACAGGCAATATGCGAATTAATTGTCTCACCTGAAGCTCTTGAGATAATCTTCGAATGCTTCGAATAGTTTTTCAAGCTGGTCCAGGCGGGTTTCCCCCATGTGAGCAATACGGAATGTCTTCCCTTTCAATGCTCCGTAACCATTAGCGATCCTCATCTCGCGTTTCAACAAGAATGCATTGAGATCGGGGATATCAATATTGTGTTCGTTGACCACCGTGGTCACAGTTTTTGATCGCGCGCCTTCCTCAGCGAAGAGGGAAAAACCATTCGAGATGACCCAGGATTGAGTCCACTTCGCCAGCGCTTGATGGCGGGCAAAACGGGCTTCCAAACCCTCTTCCAGGATTCGATCGAGCTGTTGATCGAGGGCATAGATCAGGGAAATCGCTGGCGTTGCGGGGGTGGAATCTTTCACAAGATGTTTATCCAGACGGACGAAATCGAAGTACCAACCGCGATCTGGAACGCTCTGGGCATAAGCCAGGGCACGCTCAGAAACGGCTGCCAGAGCCAGTCCAGGCGGCAGGGCAAGGCACTTCTGTGAAGAGGTCAAGACGAAGTCGAGATTCCAGGCATCGGTTTCGATGTTTACCCCGCCCAATGAAGAGACCGCATCCACACAGATCAATGTCTCTGGGCTGGTGCTCCTGACGGCCGCAGCGATCTCCTGGATGGGGTTTTCCACGCCGGTCGACGTCTCGTTGTGGACGATAGTTATCATTTCATAGGTTTTCCGCCGGAGCGCTTCCGCCACCATTTCGGGGGGAATGCTTTTTCCCCATTCGACTTCCACGATATCTGCCTGCTTCCCATTGGACAGGGCTACCTCATGCCAGCGTTGGCTGAACGCCCCATTCACGCAGCTGAGGATGGATTTGCGGGCGAAATTACGCACCGCGGCTTCCTGCAAGCCTGTCCCGGAAGCTGTCACGACAAACACTTTCGAACGGGTCTGAAACACTCTTTGGGCTTTTTCCCAGGAACGGCGGTAGATCTCTTCGAATTCCTGGCTGCGGTGGGGGAGCATTTGCCGAGTCTGGGCAGCCAGGATGGCAGGGTCGACATCGACTGGACCGGGAACAAACATTGGTGACATGAACACACCTCCGTACCCTGGAATAAGCCAATTGTACCAGGGGCGCGCTCCCGAAGAAATCTAAACATCCCTGGCTGCTATAATTATATATATGCATCGGTCTTCACTTCTGACTTCGCTCGTTCTTCTCATCTGGCAGGTTATCGGCGGCTTTTATTTTCCCGAGCTGCAGACAGCACCTGCTCACCCAGCGGCGACTGTCACCCCTCTCCCGAAGGTTTCCATTTCACAGGAGAATCCCGGGAATGCGGACGCGGGATTCACCGTTCGATTTCACCCGGATGGTTCCCTTTATGTTGGCGATATGGTCAGCATTGAGGTGATCGCCCCAGCAGGGATGGATCTCCAGGATCACGAAGTCACGGTAGAGATGATAACCGGCTTGGGTGGAGATCTTGGTTCGGCGAAGTTCCAGCCTTATGGGATTGCCGGGAGAATGCAGGCTACCCTCCTCTGGATCTGGAACACCTGGGGGCTGAAAGAAGGGGAATATGAGCTTGGGTTTACGATCGAGCCAGGGAATATTTCCTGGGTCGAAACGGTTGCTCTCAGACCGGCCTGGGAGGTGCCTCCGCCGGAACCCCTGGGTCGTTGGAGTACCCGGAGAAGCGCCTGCTGTATCATCCATTACATCACCGGCACAGATGCCGCTCGCGATATCGAGCGCCTGCTGGTAGTGGCGGATGAAGTCGCCCAGATTGCCATGCGCCAGATAGGGGGTGAATTTGAAGAGAGCATTCCGATCACGATCCTGCCGCGCGTCCTGGGGCATGGCGGTTTCGCGGGGGATGAGATCTATATCTCTTATCTGGATCGCAACTACGCGGGAAATGATTTCTCGCTGGTGCTCCATCATGAGATGATCCATATCCTGGATCGCAGGAAGGGCGGCGATCTGCGCCCCTCGATCTTGGTCGAAGGTCTGGCGGTTTATCTCACCGGGGGGCATTTCAAAAAAGAACCGATCTTCCCCCGCGCAGCTGCTCTGCTGCAGCTGGGCTGGTATATCCCGTTGAAGTCTCTGACGGATTCATTCTACACTTCCCAACACGAGATCGGCTATTTAGAAGGGGCGGCGCTCGTGCAGTATCTGATCAATCACTATGGACGTTCCAGGTTCGAGGCTTTCTATCGGGATATCCACCCGCAGGCCGACGAGAAGCAATCGACAGCGCTCGATCTGGCATTGCAGAAACACTTTGACCTGACCCTGGCGCAGCTCGAAGACCGTTTTGTCTCGATGCTGTATCGCCAGCACATCAACCCCGACCTGTACGACGATCTGCGCTTGAGCGTGGCATATTATGACACCTTACGCAGATACCAGCAGCAGCTGGTGCCCTCGGCTTATTTTTTGACAGCATGGTTGCCTGATGGGGAACAAATGCGCCAACGCGGGATCGTGGCGGATTACCTGCGCAGCCCAGCCGAAAGCGAGAATATCCTGATCGAGAACCTGCTGATCCAGGCAGATGGTGAGTTACGCAGGGGAAATTACCGGCGCGCGGAAAAACTGCTAATGCAGATCAATGCATTCCTGGATCAGTCTGAATTCGAAGAGGTGGAAGTTTTTTACTCCCAGTTCTGGTGATTCTCAGCACCGCACAGCATCAGGGGCAGGCAGCGCCGATCAGCACCATGATATCTCTGAAGGGCGGGGTGCAGTAGAGGTTGAGATAGTCAAAGACCCACGCCCCTGCAATGAGCACACACAGGAGGACGGCCAGGCAACCGCAGCCTGCCCATAACCAGGTGCGGGTAGGGCGTTCTTCCTCCGCTTCTTCTTCAAGTTGGAAGTCTTCGGCTGGGCTGACGGAAATGGGTCTTTGCGGGAGGGCTTGAGGTTCGCTTCTGCGCGGCTGAGGCTGTCCTGCCGGGGAGGTGAAAGGTACCGGCTGTGGTCTCGGTGAAGACGGTGGCGTGGGGGAGCCGGGAGGGAACGTCGCGCCGGGCACGCTGGCGGCGGTTGCACCGGGATCAAAGGCAGCCAGATCGAAAGTCAGGCTGACGTTCTCACCAAGTGTGATGGTATCGCCAGGGTGCAGGATGCGCAGACCGGCCACCCGTTGCCCGTTTACGAAGGTTCCGTTGGTTGAGCCCAGGTCTTCGAGGATGAAGTTGCCGCTCTGGAGGGTCAGCCGGGCATGCCGGCGTGAGACTTCGGGCTCATTGACGAAAATATCATTACCCGGCTCGCGCCCGATGTGGATCTCGCTCTTTTCTAGCGGAAAGACCTTGCCGGGGATCGGGCCAGACTTCATGACGAGTTGATAAGCCATGGGCTCCTCCTGAGACACAATCCTGATCCTTTCAGGATTGTGGTATTTTTAAGTGTAAACTCATTTAGTGCCTGTGTCAAACGCAGCCGGGGTCACATCAGACGCAAGCATATGATATCCGAACACCTCGCCAAAAGCCTGGGCGACAATCTCTGCCACTTTCTCCAAAGGAGGTGACGCGTTCAAAAGCTCATTCATGCTCGTGACGGCGAAGTCTTCCAATCCGCAACCGATGATCCCCTCCCAGTAGGTCATGTCCGGATTGACGTTGAGGGCGAAGCCGTGCCGGGTGACGCCGCGCGCGTCTACCTTGACACCGATGGCGGAAATCTTCGCTGGAGCCCTGTCTTGTTGTGAGACACCTTCAGCCTCGGTGGGGGAGGCTTGTGGAGAAACCCAAACCCCTGTCAACCCGGGGAGGCGTTGACCTTTGATACCAAAGCGGGAGAGAGCCAGGATCAACACCTCTTCCAAGCGGCGGAGATAGCCGATGTAATCGGTTTTGGGCAGGCGGGCGGCATCGCTTTGCGGGTCGATCTGCATGTCCGGTCTGCCCAGAGGTATCAGAGGGTAGCCAACCAGCTGTCCGGGCCCATGATAGGTGACATCACCACCGCGATCGACCCAATGCACGCTGATCTCCCGCCGCTTCAATTCGGCCGCGTCCCAAAGCAGGTTTCGGGGGTGACCGCTGCGCCCGAAGGTGTAGGTGTGGGAATGCTCGAGCAGGAGCAGCGTGGGAGAGCGTGTGCCGGCTGCGATCTCCCGAGCCAGCCGATCTTGCAGCTGCCAGGCTTCTACATAGGGGATGCGCCCGAGATAATGTACTACGCAGTTGGCGTGCATACGCAAAAGTATAACGGAGTTTGAAGGATTCGGGACCGGGAGCTCGTTCTTCAGCTGATATTGCCCTTGCCCCGATCAAGGCCATGCCGAATGCTTAGAGCGAGAAGAAACCTGCTTACCCATAAGGCTCCCTATGAGATAGCGTTCCTTGCCTGTTGCAGCTGTTGTTGAACCGCATCTGGTGCGCTGCCCCCAATCGCCCGGCGCCGCGCGAGGCTGCGCTCCAGATCGAAGATCTGGTAGAGGTCTGGTTCGAAGGCGGGATGTGTGGCTCGATATGCAGAGAGATCGAGCTCTTGAAGGGACTTACCTTCGGCGGCGGCACCTTGTACCAGCTGACCGACCAGACGATGGGCGAGACGAAACGGCACACCTTTCTCCACAAGATAATCTGCCAGATCGGCGGCAAAGGATTCCGGAGAGACGGCTGCCAGCAGGGCATGTTGCCTGACGACCAGCGTACGCAACGCGCCGGCGAGCGCAGGCAGGATAAGCATCAGCGAATCGAAAGACTGGAAGACCGGCGGTTTGACCTCCTGAAGATCTTTATCGTATGCGGAGGGTAGCCCTTTGAGGGTGGTCAGCAATCCGATCAGGTTGCCGATCAGACTACCAGCTTTGCCGCGTGCCAGTTCGAAGAGATCGGGGTTTTTCTTGTGGGGCATCAGGGAGGAGCCACTGGAGAAGGCTTCCGAGAGATCGAAGAACCCGAACTCAGGAGAGGAGAAGATGATCACGCCTTCTGCTAGGCGGCTCAAATGCACCCCGATCAGGGAGGCGCAGAAAAGGAACTCGGCGGCGTAATCCCGGTCAGCGACGCCATCCAGGCTGTTCTCGCAGGGCTGTTCGAAACCGAGTTCTGCGGCAAGAAGGTGGCGATCGATGGGATAGGGTGTGCCTGCCAAGGCTGCTGAACCGAGGGGCAAAACGGCGGTCCTTCTGGCTGCCTGGCGCAGGCGCTGGCGATCGCGCTGTAAGGGCCAGAAATGCGCCAGCCACCAATGGCTGAGCAGGATCGGCTGGGCGGGTTGCAAATGGGTGTAGCCAGGCATGACCAAACCAAGATCGACTTCAGCCCGCCGGAGCAGGGCAGCCTGCAGGTCCTTGAGGGCATCTTCCAGGAGGGGGAGATTTTCCAGCAGCCAGAGGCGCAGGTCGGTGGTGACCTGATCGTTGCGGCTACGCCCGGTGTGGAGTTTTTCGCCTGGCTCGCCGATCAGTTCGATCAGGCGGCGTTCTACAGCGGTATGGATGTCTTCATCGGTCTCCGCGAAGACGAAGCTCTCGCTCTCCAGCTCGGCGAGCACAGCCTGCAGACCGCCTGAAATGCGTTCGTATTCCTCTGGTGTGAGCACCCCGGCGCGCAAGAGCGCCTGCGCCCAGGCCTGGCTGCCGATCACGTCTTGCCGGCTCATCCGCCGGTCAATCTCCAGTGAGGCGTTGAGCTCCCAGGCGGCGCGATCCATCTGGTTCCTAAAACGGCCACTCCACATGGTCATGGCAAGCCTCCTTTATCGCTTATGAGCGGGTATCCTTCTACTTGGTCACATGCGGGCTCCGCGCTCTGGTAAAAGCTGCTGCGTCCCGGTGATGGGATTCACGCTGCCCAGCGCACCGTCTAAGATCGTGCCCGGGCGATCTGGGTGATCCCAGATTGTGGCTCTTAAGATGCGCCCGGAAAACCGGAATCCGGTCCGATCAATCGCGCTTGAACCGGGAGTAATCCGGTTTGGGGATGTTTAAGCCCGAGACCGGCAATCCATTCAGGGCGCGCACCTTGAGGGGCAACCCGAACAGATGGATGAAGCCTTCCGCATCGCTCTGGTCATACACATCCTCCTGTCCGAAAGTGGCGAAGTCTTCGCGGTATAGGCTGAACGCGGATTTTCGCCCACAGGGGATGATATTCCCTTTGTAAAGTTTCAGTCGCACGATCCCGGTCACGGGACCCTGGGTGCTGTCCACGAAGGCATCGAGCGCTTCTCGCAGCGGTGTAAACCACATCCCATTGTAAACCAGCTGGGCATATTCCTGTGCGACGAGATCCTTGAAGCGCAGGGTATCGCGGTCAAGCACGATGGATTCGAGTTCGCGGTGGGCAGCCATCAAGATCGTCCCACCGGGGGTTTCATAAACGCCGTGCGATTTCATCCCCACCATGCGGCTTTCGACCAGGTCGGCGCGACCGACGGCATGCCTGCCCCCGATGGCGTTGAGGGCGGAGATCAGCTGCGCCGGGGAAAGTTTTTCGCCGTTCACAGCAATCGGAGTCCCCGATTCGAACTCAATAGTGAGGTATTCGGGCTGATTGGGTGCGTTTTCGGGGGAGACAGTGAGCTGGTACATGCTTTCATTTGGCTCCAGCCAGGTGTCTTCCAGGGGACCGCCCTCATGGGAAAGGTGCCACAGGTTGCCGTCGCGGCTGTAGATCGAGGCGCGTGTGGCCTGCACAGGGATGCCCCGCGCGGCAGCATAGGTGATGGCATCCTCACGGGAGCGGATGTCCCATTCCCGCCAGGGAGCGATCACCCTCAGGCGGGGGTCGAGGGCAGCATAGGTCAGCTCGAAGCGCACCTGGTCATTGCCCTTGCCGGTGGCGCCATGTGCCACGGCATCCGCTCCGACCTGGTGAGCAACTTCGACCTGGTGGGCGGCGATCAGCGGGCGGGCGATGGAAGTGCCCAGCAGGTATTTGCGCTCATAGACCGCCCCAGCGCGCAAAAGGCGGAAGAGATAATCCTGAGCGAATTCCTCTTTCATATCGTGGATGATGAGCTGGCTGGCGCCGCTGGCGATGGCTTTGGCTTCCAGGCCGCGCAGGTCTTCACCCTGACCGACATCGGCGGTGAAGCAGATCACCTCGCAGCCGTAGTTCTCGATCAACCAGGGGACGATGATGGAAGTGTCCAGCCCACCCGAATAAGCCAGCACGACTTTCCTGACAACCGGTTTGATCATATAAACCTCCGTAACATGATGTGTGCGTTTAGGCGCGAAACGCATCACAAGATAATAAGAAAACAGCCCTCCGGGAAAGGAGGGCTGTCGCTGATCGATGTAACGTGATTCGCTAAGGCGCGCAGGCTCGCACTTCCCGGAGAGAAGTCGGAAAGAGACGACGGGAGCGGAGCGATGATGCGGAGCAGTTGCGCATATTGCGGGGGAGTTTATCACCCGACACGTGTCGCGTCAAGGTGAAATTACCTATGTTTGGTTAACATTTCATTTATATCGTTCAAACACAGCCGGCATATACTGACCTGGCAAGAGTGGATCGAGATATCCACTGGAATTATCGTTAGATTTCAGGATTGAGGAGAGACTTATGGACTTGAATCGCTATACTCAGAAATCACAGGAAGCCATCCTGGGTGCACAGCGGCTGGCACAGGATTTCAATCACCAGACGATCGAACCCGCCCACTTGCTCCTGGCATTGCTGCAACAGGATGAAGGGGTGGTCCCGGCCATCGTGACCAAGGTAGCTGGCAGCGTGCATGCATTACGTCAGGAAGTCTATGAGGATCTGAACAACCGCCCCAAGGTGTACGGTGCGACAGGAGAGGTGGGACTGTCGCGCCCGGCAGCCGACGTGCTGACGATAGCGGAACGCTATGCCAAGGGCATGCAGGACGATTACGTTTCGACCGAACATATCCTGCTCGGATTGACCGAGAGCGTCGAGGGGAAACGTCTGAGCCAGTATGGGCTGACGAAAGACGCCATTCTCAAAGCGCTGGCGTCGATCCGCGGCACGCAGCGGGTGACCTCTCCGACGCCGGAGACCACCTATCAGGCTCTGGAGAAGTACGGCCGCGACCTGACCGCTCTGGCACGGCAAGGGAAGCTCGATCCGGTCATCGGGCGCGATGAGGAGATCCGCCGCGTGGTGCAGATCCTGTCCCGGCGCACCAAGAACAACCCGGCTCTGATCGGCGACCCCGGGGTGGGCAAGACAGCCATCGTCGAAGGTCTGGCGCAGCGTATCGTCAATGGCGATGTCCCGGAGGGTTTGAAACGGAAACGTCTGGTGCAGCTGGATCTGAGCGCCATGGTGGCCGGTGCCAAGTACCGTGGCGAGTTCGAGGAACGGCTCAAGGCGGTGCTGAAAGAGATCGCCGATTCGGAGGGAGAGATCATCCTATTCGTGGATGAGATGCACACTGTGGTCGGGGCCGGCGCGGCGGAAGGCGCCATGGATGCCGGCAACATGCTCAAGCCGATGCTGGCGCGTGGTGAGCTGCACATGATCGGCGCCACTACAGTGGACGAGTACCGCAAGTATATCGAGAAGGATCCGGCTCTGGAGCGTCGCTTCCAGCCGGTTTATGTGGACGAGCCATCGCTCGAGGAAACGATCAGCATCCTGCGCGGCCTCAAAGAGCGCTATGAGGTGCACCATGGGGTGCGCATCACCGATGCGGCTGTGATCGCCGCCGCCATGTTGTCCAACCGGTATATCACCGATCGGCATCTGCCGGACAAGGCGATCGACCTGATCGACGAGGCGGCCGCCCGCCTGCGCACCGAGATCGACTCCAAGCCTCAGGCATTGGACGAGGTCGACCGGCAAATCCTGCAACTGGAGATCGAGCGCCAGGCTTTGCAGAAAGAGAAAGATAAAGCCTCGCGGGAACGCCTGGAGAAGATCGAGAAAGAGCTGGCCGACCTGCGTGAGCGCGCCAGCCAGCTGCATGCCCGCTGGCAGAACGAGAAAGAGGCGATCGCCGGTATCCGAGCCACCAAGGAACAAATTGAGCAGACGCGCCTGGAGATCGAGCGCGCCGAACGCCAGGCGGACCTGGAGAGGGTCGCCCGGCTGCGGTATGGCACTCTGCGCGAGCTGGAAGCCAGGCTGGCAGAGGATGAACGCCGCCTCAAGGCTCTGCAAGCTGAAGGCGCCTTGTTGAAAGAGGAGGTGGATGCCGAGGAGATCGCCAATGTCGTCTCGCGCTGGACGGGCATCCCTGTCTCTCGCCTGATGGAGGGCGAGACTGAGAAGCTGATCCACATGGAAGAGCGTCTGCATGAACGGGTGGTCGGACAGGAGGACGCAGTACGGGTGGTTTCGAACGCTGTGCGTCGCTCGCGCGCCGGGCTGCAGGACCCCAACCGCCCCATCGGTTCGTTCATCTTCTTGGGTCCGACCGGTGTGGGCAAGACCGAGCTGGCGCGCGCCCTGGCGGAATTCCTCTTCGACGATGAGCGCGCCATGGTGCGCATCGATATGAGCGAATATCAGGAAAAGCATACGGTGTCGCGCCTGATTGGCGCGCCCCCGGGTTACGTGGGCTACGAGGAGGGAGGTCAGCTGACCGAAGCCGTCCGTCGCCGCCCATACAGCGTGGTACTCTTCGATGAGATAGAGAAGGCACACATGGAAGTTTTCAATGTGTTGCTGCAATTGCTCGATGATGGGCGCCTGACCGACGGGCACGGTCGCACGGTGGATTTCCGCAACACGGTGGTGATCATGACCTCCAATCTGGGGAACCAGCTATGGGAAGGAGGGCGGCAGGTCTCGCGCGACGAGATCACGCGCGTCCTTCAGGCACACTTTCGCCCGGAGTTCCTCAACCGTATTGATGAGATCGTGGTCTTCCACCCGCTGAACCGCGCCCACATGGCTCAGATCGTGGAGATCCAGCTGCGACGCGTGAAGAGCCTGCTGGCGGAGCGCGGGTTCACGCTGGAGGTGACCCCCGAGGCGGTCGAGTATCTGGTCGAAGTCGGCTATGACCCGGATTTCGGCGCGCGCCCCCTGAAGCGCGCTATCCAAAGGGAGCTGCAGGACCCACTGGCCTTGAGCATCCTGTCCGGTGAGTTCAGCGAGGGCGATGTGATCCGCGTCGAGCGCGGGCTGGAGGGGCTGGTCTTCACCCCGCTGATCGAGGCGGAGGTGGTGGAGGCGTAAGCCGACAGCTCACCCAGGTAGGACTGGTGTACTTCGGCGGAGTGGTTTTAGAAGACGAAAGCTCTTCTAAGTTGGTGGGGAGCGGTTCGGCAGGCAGGCTGTCGAACCGCTTCTTTTGTTGATGATTTATGTTGTCCAGTGATGACCTTATTTTTCCTTCTATCCCTCGGTGCAGGTGATCACGGCATATCGGATACATTCTCCATGGTATGATCTGGATAACATTTACCCGCACTCATTTTCTAAGTGGTTCTCTCGCCAAATTTATCGATGATCATGGTACTGGCTTCGCTTGTAACAAGCATATGAACCTTCGTCTTGCCTGCTCGCTTGCTATTGTAATTCTGGCCGCGCTTGCCTGCAGCCAGGGCGCACAGCCGGTCGCGCCGGCTACGCATCGCCCATCCCCGACTGTATCGTCCACTCCGACTGTTGACTCCGCGGCGCTGTGGTGCCTCACCCGCGGTGATGTGAAGAGCGACCAGGCTTGGGGTGTGGACACGGATTCGCAAGGGAACGTTTACGTCGTCGCCTACATGCAGCAGCCCCCGAGCCGCCCCTTTTTCGACATCGTGATCTACAAGTTCTCGCCAAGCGGTCAGGAGATTTGGCAGACTCAATGGGGCGGCGAGCTCCAGGAAAAAGGCTTCATCGCCATCGTGGATGAACCTTACCTGTACGTTGGCGGGCTTGCACACACAGCCATGGCCATGACTGAGGCTGACATGGCCGTCTTGGCCTTAGATGCAGGCTCGGGAGAGCTCTTGTGGCATTTCACCTGGGGACAGGGTTTCGGCTATGAAGAGACCGACGGATTGGTCGCGGACGGCGATTATCTGTATGTCTCTGGCTGGACCACCGGTGAAGAAACAGGCGGCGACATCGCTGTTCTAAAACTCGACCGTAAAGGGAACCTGGTCTGGGCCAGGACTTGGGGGACTGATGGATTCGATTCAGCCGACGGGCAGATGGTGGTGGACGACCGGTATCTCTATGTGTCCGGACGCTTAGGAGGCGACAATCTCCTCGCTGGGGGTGATGCGGTTGTCGTCAAGTTCTCGAAGGAGAATGGTGACTACCTGGACCACACAACCTGGGGCGGAACTGCTTTCGACGATGGCTTCGGGATGGCCAGCGATAGCAGTCACCTGTATGTGGTTGGCCTGACACTGAGTTATGGGAATGGTGGGCAGATCTTCCTGCTCAAGTATGCTAAGGATATGAATCTGGTCTGGGAGCAGGTATGGGGCGGGAATAAGGGCGAATCGGCGCGGGCTGTGGAGGTCGATAGAGATGGCAACGTTCTTGTCGCCGGGGCAACTGCCAGTGTGGGGGACGGCTCCGATGATGTCGTTCTGCTCCAATACGACCCGGATGGAAACCTCCTCTGGTCTCAGACCTGGGGCGGCCCTGAGCGTGAGGCCATTCATGGGCTGGCACTCGCCGGCGATTTCGTTTATCTGGCTGGAAGCACGGATAGCTTCAGCCATGGGCAAAGCGATGCGCTGATCATCAAGGCCGATCGCCGCAGTGGACATCTTCCGCCGGTGAACAGATCAGAGCCTTGAATCGTGGAGAAATTTTTCAATAATACGGTTCCGCAGGCTGTTTAAGAATGTAAACCTTTAATAAAAAGTCGGTGCGAAGGCAAAATCCATAACCTCAGCTCCGGGGTTTGCAACACCGCTGAGCAGCCCACCAGAAGGCATTGCAGACTCAGGAAAAGTGTGCCACAGCCTGGCGTGACAGGTGGATCGAGTCAGGGGTGGCTTTTATCCAGAGACGAGATGATCCCACCGGGGTGACCGCGCAGGAAGTGCTCTTGAGGGGTACCTTTGACCGCCTGGACGGCGAATACCATGGCGTCACACACAGCTTCCATGGCCAGCGAGCTGCCAACCGCCATCAAGCCATTGTAAGGATCGACAGCTTTTTCGGTTTCGATCTTGAGCACCACGCTGCTCAGACGCCCAATGGTCGAGCCCGGTCTGGCGGTCAGGGTGATGATCGGAGTACCGCGTTCCTTGGCCAGCTCCGCCAGCTGACAGGTCTCCCGGGTTTCCCCGGTTTTAGAGAGCAGTACCAGGACATCTTCTGGGCGCACTGCGCCGGAGCTGCCATGCAGGCTGTCGCCGGCATGCAAGAAGAGAGCCGGGCAACCCACGTTGCAGAGCAGATGCGCAAACCGTCGGGCGACTATCCCGGTCGTCCCAACGCCAGAGGTGATTACATGTCCGCGACAACTGGCTAAAAGGGCGACCGCATGCGCCAGCGACTCACTGACTTGTTCGGCGATTTTCTCAAGCATGTGACTTTCCCCCAGGATGACCTTCCTTGCCAGGTCGAGGAGGGCAGTCTCATCCATCAGCCACCCCGCACCATTCCAGGATAAAATTCCCTAAAATGTGAGCGATCTGCATGACAGACTCAACATCTACATATTCATCGGTGCTATGGATCGCTCCGCCAGAAGGTCCGAAGAGCACACTGGCACTGTTTGCATAGAGCACTGGCAGGCGTAAATCGCTTCCACCTCCGCCGACAATGGCGGGTCTTGTTCCCGTGACAGCCTCGGCTGCGTCAGCCAGTCCTTTGACCAGGGGATGGTCGCTAGGGGTTTCGCCTGCTTCGTAACGCAAACCAAACCACTCTATGCGGGGAGGGTGTTCACGCATCCAATCATCCTGCCTGGAGGTTTCCAGCAGATAAGCCTCGAACTGGGCGGTCAACTGGTCGATATCCTCTCCGGGGAGACACTCGATGCTGCCCTCCATGACACACTGGCTGGCAAAAGTCGAAGGCCAGTTGCCGGCGTGGATTTTACAGATAGCGGATGGGATTTTGGTGGGATCGTGTGCGTAAAGGGGATGATCGGCCTGGGCTGCGCGCCACAGGGCATACGCCTGGGTGGCCTGGAAGAGCTGGAAGGCTTTTTCGATGACATTGGGCTGTGTAAACTGGTATTCTATCCCGCCCTCGACCCCTGGCACAATGATCCGGAAGAAATGCGCCCCGCGTGAGGAGACCAGGATGTAATTTGGGCTGGTGGGTTCCAGGAAGATGGTGGCATCGCTGCGGTAGCCGCGTAGAATGGCTGCCAGGGTGCCGTTGCCGCCGTTTTCCTCATCCACGACGAATTGCATCTGAAGGTCTCCTTTGAGCTGGATACCGCTCTCCAGCAGCGAGTCGATCACGATCATACCGATGGCAAGCCCACCCTTCATGTCGACCGAACCGCGTCCATAGATTTTGCCATCAGTGTATGCACCGCTCCATGGCCCGCCATGCGACCATCCAGCGCCAGGGTCTACCGGGACGACGTCCATGTGTCCGTTGAGGGTAAGCGACATCCCGCCGCCTTTCCCGTGCAACATAACCACCAGGTTCTGGCGATCCTTATAGTCATAGTCTACGGGGACGAAAGCCCGGTGCTGGCGTAGTTCGGCGAGCTCTGGCTGCCAGGAGTCCATCTCGACTGGTCTCCCTGCCCACCAGCTGGCGATATAAGCCTGGATTTCTTTCTCGCTTTCGTAAGAAGGTATTCGCACCATGTCCTGGATCAGCTTTACGGCGAGCTGGCGTCGGTCGGCGATCGCTTTCGAGAGGGTTTCTGTTTTTGTGTGTGTCATGGGATCATTTGAGGTGAGAGTGACGTGGAATAGATCGTGATCATTGGTTGAGTATGGCAATCACAATGTTTTGGTGACCTTGCGCAGAGCGCGCGGGTTATCCGGATCGTGTCCTTTGAGGAGTGAGAGGTGCAATGCCAGCAGCTGTCCTGGGATGACGCTGACGATGGGAGACAACCATTCGGGTATGCCAGTCGGCAGGCGGATGCTCATTTCGGCAGTCAAAAGCAGTTCCGTGTCATTGGTGATCACCACCAATCTGGGATGCAGTGATCGGATCTCTTGGACGAGAACTTTGAGGGGTCGTAAGGCAGCACCCTCGACCGCCAGCGCCAATACAGGCACACCCGCCTCCACCATGGCAATCGGACCGTGCAAGAAGTCCGCAGCCGAATACGCCAGGGCGAAGACGTAAGCCAGCTCTTTAATTTTTAAGGCGATCTCGTGCAGGGTGCAATAATCGAACCCTCGCCCGATGACCAGCAGGCGATCATGGTCAACAAGCTCTCGGGCGATCTCCCGGACTAGCTGATGTTGTTCGAGAGTATCTCTGGCAAGACCCGGAACCCTCGCCAGATCGTCGATCAGGGGAGATTCGCCTGACCAGTGAGCAGCCAACAAAGCGATGGCAGCCAACGAGGCTGTATAGGTTTTGCTGGCCGCCACGCTTTTTTCAACCCCCGCCCGCAGAGGGATAACGAACTCAGCGCTCTCTGCCAGAGGGGAAGTTTCATTGTTTGTGATTGCCAGCGTTACAGCCCCCTGGCGCTTTCCCTCATCCAAGACAGCCTGAATATCCGGTGACTGGCCAGATTGAGAGATCCCGACCACCAGACTGCCATTGAGATGGGGAGGCTGTTGGTAAAGGGTGAATAACGAGGGGTCTGCCAGCGCGACCGGTACGCGGTTAACGGTACCGAAGACATATTTGGCATAGAGCGCGGCGTTGTCCGATGTCCCTCGTGCAGCGATAAAGACAAACCGCTGGGGTGTGGATTGCAACCTGCGAGCGATCTGCTCGATCAGGTGTGAACTAGATTCGAGGAATCGCTGCAAGATGACAGGCTGCTCGAAAATTTCTCTCTCGAAATCGGAGATCATATCCGTTTAGAACTGATCGTCTCGAGGATCTGTTCGAAGACTTCCAGGACCTGCTCGATCTGGCTTTCCGTAATGATCAGAGGGGGTTTGATCTTGACTATGTTCCCCAGACCCAGGTACTTCGCTTCGCCGAAGATCACCCCGCGGGTTAAGCCTTCCTGGATGAAGCGGGCGGCCTCTTCCCGGGCAGGTTCTTTCGTTTCCCGGTTTTTGACCAGTTCCACGCCTATCATCAACCCTTTACCACGCACATCGCCGATCAGCTCATATTTCTGCTGAAGTTTGTGCAGGCTTTCCAGGATGATGTTCCCCAGCACCCTGGTTCGCTCGAGAAGGTTTTCCTCCTCAATGACTTCTATCGTTGCCAAGGCTGCCGCCATGGATACCGGAAAATGCGCAAAAGTAAATGAATGATCTCCGGGTTCGAACCCATTGAGGCTCGAGCGATACAGGTCCCCAAACAATGGGAAGCCACCGCCGACTCCTTTACCAAAAACCAGGATATCGGGGATCGTCTGATAGATCTCGGCGGCGAACCAGGCACCCATCCGCCCGAAACCAGTCTGGATCTCGTCAAAGATGAGCAGCATATCCAGTTCGTCGCATAGCCGACGCACTGCAGGAAAATAATCTGCAGGAAACTCGACCATACCGCCATTTCCCTGGAAGGGTTCCATGATCAATGCGACGGGTCTTTCCCCGGCGCCCTTAAGGATCAGATCGCGAGCCAGATCCAGGCAGGCCAGGTGACATTCCGGATGGGTCAATTTCAATGGACAGCGATAGCAATACGGTTGGGGCACGCGGACAATGGGGGCACTCCAGGCTTGAAAACGATTGTTTGGGTGTGGCCAGCTCAGGTTGATCGTTGCCAGGGAACGCCCATGATACCCATCGAAAAGGCTGACGAAGGTGTCTCCAGGTCGATTGCGCAGACTTAATTTGATCGCTCCCTCATTGGCCTCCGAACCGGAGAGACAATAAGTGACCCGATCGAGGTCGCCAGGAGCCAGCTCAACCAGCTTCTTGGAGAGCAAGAGCTTGGGCACCGTCTCGAAACTGGTGCGGATATGGGTGTAGCGCTGGATGATCTCCCTGACCGCCGCGATCACTTTGGGATGAGAATAACCGACGCTCAGGCTCCATGCCTGGGCGGTGCAATCGATATACGCGTTTCCCTGAAGATCATGAAGCACAGCCCCTTCTCCATGAGATACTGTCAAGGGGATATGCGAACCAACGCCTCCGCCTCCTAACGCCCGGCGTCCAGCTTCTAAATCCGATTCGAGCGGGTTATCGAACATGCTTCAAACTCCAAATGTTCTCTGGATTGCAGCGCTGTGGGTGTAAAGTGGTCTCAATGCATCATGCAGCTCGACATAGAGCGGAAAAAATCGGTCATAAATTTCCTTTATTTGCAAGTCGGGCCATGTCGTCTCTGTAACTTTCACCCAATCGCGTTTAAGCGCTGAGAAGTCGGTGAAAATCCCGATTCCAAGGCCTGCGAGATAAGCAGCTCCGACCGGGCCTTCCGCTTCGGCGACATAATCCTGGGGGATGCCAGTGATGTCGCTGACGATTTGACGCCAGAGAGGGCTGCGCGCCCCACCGCCAGTGGCTACCAGCCGCTTGAGAGGATGTCCTTGAGGGTACATGGTTTCCAGACCGTGCCGGATGGCGTATCCCCAAGATTCGAGCAGGGCGCGATAGAGATGACCGCGTCCATGGGCAGACTTCAGGCCAAAATAGCAAGCAGAGGCATTTGGATCGAACTCGGGACTACGCTGGCCCTGGAAATATGGGAGCAGGATTACCCCCTCTGATCCTGGGGGGATCTGTTCCGCAAGCCTGTCAAGACGGGCATATGCGCTCAATCCACCTTCCTGCCTTGCTGATTCGCACTCGGGTTGGCCGAAGTTCTCGCGAAACCAATAAACACCATGTCCCACAGAGAGACTATAGACCGGATAATCGTAAAGGTAGCCTTCCTGCACCTTTCCGCCGCGTTCCGGGATGGGAAAGGGCTTGCGCGCGGCGTTGAGGGCTTCATCTTTCATCACCGGCAGGACACCCGCGCTTCCGTAGTATGCAATCGATTCCCACCTGTGCACCGCGCCTGCGCTGATCATGGAAGCATAGAGGTCAGGCATCCCGCAGATCACGGGAGTTCCAGGGGCCAGCCCGGTAAGCCTGGCTGCTTCTGCATGCACACTACCAACGACCTGTGCGGGTGGATAAACCTCTGGTAATACCTCGCTGGGAATGTCCAACTCCGCACAAACCTCAGTTCTCCACGAGGCGGTGGGGGATTCATAGATCGCTCCGAACAGACCGCAGGTGATAGTGTCGACGACATAAGCCCCACACAGTTTGTAGACGGCGAAGTGGGCTGCATCGAAGAACATCCTCATTTGGGCTGCTAGGTCAGGAGCGTGCCGCAGGAACCATACCAGCTTAGGGGTTAACTCCTCAGAGGACAGGCGCAGGTTGAATCTTTGATTGATCTCGGCGACTTCGGCTACGGAGCGGTTGTCGGAATACAGGATCGCGCCACACAGTGGATTGCCTTCAGCGTCGGTTGGACCGAATGCCGGGTACAGCCCGCTGGTGGCGATGCATTGGATTTGGTCCGGGGTGATCCCGGTGCTGTCGATCACCTGGCGGATGACCGCCACTGTGTCGAACCACCAGTCTTGCAGCATGTCTGCCTCGCACCAATCCGACCTCGGATGATGAACACAATGTTCGATGAAGGCTTTTGCCGAGATCGCGCCTGAGGGATGAACCAAGGCGGCTTTGACGCCGTTTGTGCCAATATCGATGCCCAGCAGGAGAGGTTCGCTCTTGTTCACTAAATCAAACCTGCTTTGAAATAGATCATAGCCAGGATCGCTGCGATCAATCCCAGCACGGATACCACCATGACCACCTTATCGAGCAGGCTTAATTCGATATCTTCCAAAGGGGTCACCTTGCCGGACCCAAAGCCGCGGATTTGTGTGGCGATGGTGACTTGGTCGACGATGATCGCGGTGCGGCGCATGAGAGGGTTGGCGAGTGGTAGAGAGCGCCTGAACAGTTTGACCAGATTGATTGTGCGCAAATGCCAACCGCGCAGCCTTTGCGCAGACTGGATCTGATTGATGATCGAGGCCATATAAGGGATGAACTTGTACGTGATCTGGATGACGAACACGATCGGAGTTGGCACCTTCAAGGCATAGAGTGTGTTGGCGATCTCACTGATAGAAGTTGTATAGAGGAAGACGATCGCATAGGTCACGACTGTTGCGAAGCGGAATATTCTTCCGGCAAGCCAATACAGGCTTCCATAGGTCAGACCGAGCCTGTCCAGGCCAAGGAAGGGAACATCGATCGTCAGGATGCCGGTGGAGGCCCATTCCGGATCCAGCACCTTGTAATATTCTGGTCGTGCCTGGGCGATCGTGCTGCGCAGGGTGGGGAACCAGGTCAGACCGAGTGCAACGACAATGAAGAGGAAAAATTTCCAGGGGGTCTTGGAGACGTAGGCAAGGAAAAAACCCAGCAAGAGCAGTGGGGCCAGATAGCGCACGTCCAGCCATAATCCAGAAAGAATAACGATGACCAGGAAAACCACCATCTTGGTGAGTGGCTGGAGGCGTCTATGTAAGAAGGTGGTGCCTTCGCGATAGGCGAAAACGTTCTCCATGGGCTACCTCCCATTCGCCTGGGTGCTGATGCTGTAAAAAATTGTTTCAGCCATCTCGGGCACAGTGAGGATATCTCGAGGGCATTCGAATTCGGCAGCCAGCATCTGGCCCAGGCGGGTGATTTGCGGCGGTAAGATGTCAGCCTCTAGCAATCGCTCCTCCTGGGTGAATATCTCCCGAGGGGTGCCATCGAGGATCAGCTCCCCTTTCGACATCACCATGATGCGATCGCAGTGATTACCAACCGTTTTCATGTTATGCGTGATGATCACGATCGTCTTTCCCATCTCATCGCGGAGATAGCGCAGGCTTTCCATCATCCTGATCTCACCCTGGGTGTCGAGGCCAGTTGTGGGCTCGTCGATCAGGAGGATGTCCGGCTGGAGCGGGAGGATGCAAGTGATAGCCAGATACGTTTTGAGGTCTTCATCGAGGCCATAGATATAACGATTTTTATGCTCATTTAAGCCAAACACCTTCAAGGCCTCGTCCGTGAGCTGACGGACGAGTTTTTCGTCGTAATCCATCATGCGCGGAGCAAAAGCCACTTCGTCCCAGATCGTCTCGGCGAACAGCTGATCGTCCGGGTTCTGAAAGACATAATTGATCATCTTGATGATTTTATCCATGCGCATTTTGCGGATATCCTGACCTTTAACACGCAAGGTGGCATCCTTGTTGGTCGGTTTGAGCAGGCCGACCAGGTGACGAGCGAGGGTCGTTTTGCCCGAGCCGTTCTGACCGATGATGCCGACGATCTGCCTTTCGGGGATGTTGAAAGAGACTCCCTTGAGAGCGTGCACCTGGGGATTATAAAAATGATGCAGGTTCTCGACTTCGACAACGTTCTGACCAAACTGGATCGCATCTCTATGGTTTCGATATTCGGGTGGGCGGATCAAGCGCCTGACCCCCAGAGATTTCAGGTGGGTTCGCAGGATTTCGTAAGCCTCATTGAGGGTGATGGGAATACGGTTGAATTTCAGACCCTTCTCCTGGAGCATGAGGATCAGGTCGGTAACCTGAGGTCTCCCGACACCGATTTGAGCGGTGATATCGCTCTTCAGGACTTC
>FWPU01004497.1_pt1 | contig 32360 bp, 24 predicted proteins | sample 2228361 | NCBI WGS metagenome assembly FWPU01 (sample SAMEA103939777, study PRJEB20133) | metagenome
TGGCTGCCGCTCCCGTAGCGGCAGGCTTCCCAGCCTGCCGTAGAGCCGGGCTTCCAGCCCGGCGGAAGCAGCCCGCAGACCACGCGGAAGACGCGGAAAGCGGCGCGCTCGGAGAGCGCGCCCTACCTGAGGTTTGGGCAATCCATCGCTGGCAGGGCGGGCTGTCCCAGCCCGCCGTGGCTTTCGGTCGGTCACGCGCGCGACGGCAAGAACAGACGCTCCCTTCACGCGAGCCTCGAGGAACTGGACAACCTGTCACACGTGATTATCGTCTGCCCATGCTTGACCCCGGCCAGCCCAGCCAAGCCGCCACCGGACGCGCCGTCCGTCTCCGCGGCGTACGGTGCCTGGCCGGTTGCCCGCGACCGATCCGGCCCGGCCCGAACCGGCTGATGGTGGCCGGTCCGCGGCGCGGTCGAATTCGGCGCGTGTGCCCGGAGCGCAACGGGGGCCACGCGCCGCGGGTGACGTACACACGGAGGCGGGACCTCTCCGGCACGCTGACGGGGGCCGGGGGCATTGGGGGCGTGTTGGCGCGCAGTCACGGGTACAGTTCGGGCACCTGGTCTTCCCACAACTTCTACCACACCGACGGCAACGGGAACCTGACGGCGTTGGCGAACAGCACTGGGGCCTTGCAGGCCAGCTACAAGTACGATCCGTACGGGCGGTGGCTGAGCGGGGCGGGGAGCCTGAGCGTCGCGAATGTGCTGCGCTTTTCCAGCAAGCCGTGGGTGGGCTTTTACGGCTCCGCCACCGAGGGCCTGTGCTACCAGGGCGGCCGCTTGTCATGAGTAGGCTGCTAACCAAGGCCCCGGAGTTCGGTGTCAGAGATTCATGAGTCCAGCGAAGTCGGCCACCCCCCTGGCGGAGATGCCCTCCCGTCCGCTGCTTCCCGTGCCGGCCGGCCTGGCCTTGTTCTCTCAGGCCGCCCTGGTGGTGGGGGGGCTTGGGGTTCTGGGGTGGCTGCTTTGGGAACCCCACCTCGAGGGCCGAAACACCCACGCCACAACTTTGGAAATTTATTTCAAGGACCCGTTTCTGGCCTACGTGTATCTGGGGTCTGTTCCATTTTTTGTCGCAGTTTATCGGGCCTTCAGGATGTTCGGGCAGGCGAGACAACACGGCGGGTTCTCGTTGGGGACCGTGGCGGCGTTGCTGACCATCAAGCGGTGCGCACTGGGCGTCATTGGGTTCGCCGCCGGCGCGATGGTCCTCATCATCCTGTTCGGGGACGGGGAGGACAGACCTGCGGGATTGTTCATGTGCCTGCTGGTGGTCCTGGCCTCGGGCGTCATGGCCATCAGTGCAGTCCGGTGTGCGCGGTATTTGCAGAGAGCTCTGAAGCTACCGGAGGGTGTCTGGGACGGCGTCTGAGGTCCCGCGCGGCACCTTTGATTGCCCGGTGGTGGTAATTGTCCGGCGGTACAGGGTAATGCCCGCCTGCTGTGCGGGACTGCCGAAGTCATTCCGGGCGAGCGCTCGGGCAGCGAATCTCTTGCCGGGCTGGTGGACCATCGGCACGGATCGGCGACCCGGGTTCGCCGATCCGTTGGTGCTGAGCAGCACGCTGCTCCCCACCGACTCCGGTGGGAGGATGAATCGGCGAAACCCCGGGGAACCCGGGCAGGTCTCTTGCGCAACTACGGCGTCACCGGCACGGATACGGTACGCTGCAGCGTCAGGAAGTGCAGCCAAGCCGCCCGCACCGGGCGCCGGTAAATGCGGCCCAGCGCCAGCGCGTAGAGTTGCAACTGCGGCGTGTAACGGGCGATCCGCTCCCCCAGCTCGGCTTCTGTGATGGCGTCGGTCTTAAAATCGGCGATCCAGAGATGGTCGGGCGCCAACACGGCCAGGTCCACCACTCCCTGTACCACGACGAATTCGTCGGCCGCCGGCCCGGGCGCGCAGGGCAGACGCAGAGCGGCAAAATCGGCCGAGATCAGCCGCAGGGTAAATTCCAGTTCCCGCCGGAGACCGTCCGGATTTTCGCGAATGGCGCGTCCCAGCTCCGAGTTTCCCAACGCGGCGAGGGCGGGCGCATCCAACCCATCGGCTTCTTCGCGCGTGAGGTGGCCGGCGTCGGTCAACCGCCAGGCCTCGGCTTGGACGGCCTCCGGGCTGGTCAATGCGTTCCAGTCCGCGTACTGCAGGAAGCGGTGATGGGCCAGGCCGCGCTCGATGGGGGTCAAGGTGTCGCCCCGCGCCGGCGCGCCGGATGGCCCGCGGCGTCGGTCAGGGAAGACAAACCAGCGGATGGCTTCTTCGCCGTCTTCCGGCGTGATGCGTCGGCTCAAGGTGGTGACAGCGACCTTGGCCGGTTCGCGCGTGGCGGCCCGGTGCGGATATTCCCACACCAACCGTTGCCGGAGTGTTTCCAACAGCGCGGGCTCGACGGCGGCCGCTGAGGCACCCGGTTCCGGCGGCGGGACCTCGGCGTTTGGAAGAGGCGTCCTGACCACCCGCCAGCGCAACAACCGACCCTGCCCTTCGCCTTGTTCGAGCCAGTCGGCGCATCCGGTGAGCCGCGGCAGCACGGGGCCCAACCAATCGAGAGGACACCCCGACTGCAACAGAACGCTCACACTCAGCCGTTCCCCGGTCGGCGGGGTCCAGGCGGCTGCTTTGTTCCGGAATCGGGTTGCTCCGGAAAGAATCAGGTAATCGCGGGCGCGGGTGACGGCCACGTAGAGCAGGCGCAGTTCCTCGCCGAGGGTTTCCCGGCGGCCGCGGCGCGCGGCCAGCCAGTGGGGGAGACTGGGATAACTGCGGCGTTGGTCCGGCGGCAACACGCGCGGCGCCAGACCCCATGCCTCGTCCAGAACGAGGCTGGTGGAGAGGTCCCGGAAGTTGAATTGTTTGCCCAGATCGGCCACGACGACCACCGGGAATTCCAGGCCCTTGCTCTGGTGGATGCTCAACAGTCGCACTGCGTCGCCCTCCGCGAAAGCCGGGGGTTCCACGTCCTCCTCAGTTTCCTGCCGGGTCTGAAGGAATTGGAGGAACCGAAACAACCCCGCGCGCTGCTGGCGGTCAAAGTCGCGGGCCAGGGTGAGCAGTTGCTGCACGTTGGCGACGCGGGCGACGCCGCGGTCTTGCAGCCGCAGGCCGTCTTCATAGCCAGTTTCGTCGAGTACCATCTCGAGGCAGCGCGCCAGCGAACCCAGCCGGGCGGCGTCGCGCCAGCGGGCGTAGCGTTCCAGGAAGCGCTCCACCTTGGGGCCGGCGGAACGTGCGGCGAATTCCGCAGCGGGATCGGAAGTGACGGATGGCGCCGGCGCCGCTTCGTCAGCGTTTCGGGCGGGGGAGCAGAGTTCGGCTTCGGGAGCGGACGGAACGGGGTTGGAAGCAGGATCAATGGAGGGGCCGGTGTTGTGAAGGCGCCGACTCTGGTGGAAGCGGAGCAAGGCGGTCCAGTACGGTTCCTGCCGGGCGGCCAGGCGGATGACCGCCAATTCGTCCACGGTCAATCCGACCAGAGGCGAGCGCAGCACGGCCAGGAGGGGGATGTCTTGGAGGGGGTTGTCCAGCAGGTGCAACAGGCTGAGCAGGTCGCTGATCTCCGTGGACTCGTAGAAACTGGAGCGACGCGCCAGCAACGGCACGCCGGCGCGGGCGAATTCCCGGGCGTAGGTTTCCGCCCGGGTGCGGGGGGCCCGCAGCAGCACCGCCATGTCCGGCCACCGGACTGGCCGGTAGGCGGCTTGGGATTCGTCCCAGACCGGCAGGCCGGACTGCTTGAGTTCTTGCAGTCGCCGGGCCACGAGGGCGGCCTCGGCTTCCGTGAGGGAGCGTTCGTCCGATTCATCGGGCTCGGTGGGATCGGGCGCTTCCGTCTGCTCGTCGCGCGGGGGAGGCAAACACAGCACGAACTCGACCGGGGGGGGCGCCGGTCCGGAGGACGGTGCTTCGGGCCGGCCCGGTCGCAGCCGGGCCTCGGCGTCGTAGTCCACCCCGCCCACCTCTGGGCGCATCAGCGGCGCGAACAGGGCGTTGACAAACTCCAGCAGGCGCGGGTGGCTGCGGAAGTTCTCGTTCAGAGAGACAACGGCGCCGCCGCGGTGGTGGCGCCAGGCGGCCGCGTAGTTTTGGAAGATGTGCGGGTTGGCCAGGCGGAAGCGGTAGATGCTTTGCTTGACGTCGCCAACGAGGAAACGATTGGCCTCCGCGCCCTCGCGACTCAGTGCGCGGAGGATCGTGTCCTGGGCGGCGTTGATGTCCTGGTATTCGTCCACCAGCACCTCCGCCAGGCGGGCGCGCCACTCCAGCGCCAGAGAAGTGGGGGCGTTGCGGCGCGGGTCCCACAGCAGCCGCAGGGCGAATTGTTCGAGGTCGGGAAAGTCCACCACCGCCAGTTCGCGTTTGGCCTCGGCAAAAGCCCGGGCGAATTCGGCGGTCAGATCAAGCAGGGTTCGCATGGGCCGGCGGATCCATTCCCAGTCTTGCAACAGGGGGTCGGTGCGGTCCGGCGCTCGGGCCAGGTCGGTCAGAAAGCGGGCGTCGTCGAACAGGGCTGCCAAGGGCTGGCGCCAGAGGCCCTTGGCGCCGCGGGGCCAGTCACGGTCCAGCTCCAGCAACGCGCGGACGGTGGTATCCAGCGCGTCCCGGTCCGGGGAGTCGCCGACGCCAGCGAGCACCGCCCGCGCCTCAGCGGCCCTTGGATTCTCGGCGGAGAGTTCCTCTAGGCGTTCTCGCCACTCGGCGACCCAGTCGGTGAACCCGCGCAAAAGCGCCTCCGGCCAGTGAGATGGTTCCGCCTGTTCAAACAGCGCGCGTTGGTATTCCAGCCAGCCGTCCGGGTCGGGCAGGGTGCGGGCATACTGATGGACGCGGAGGAGGACGCGGCGGATGGGTTCGTCCCGCCCGTTGCCGTAGGTCATCACCAGGTCCCGCACCGCTTCGTCACCGACAGCGGAGCCGGCGTAATGGCGCTGCAGGAGCTCGTCGAGGACCCGCCCGGCCAGCAGAGCGGACTGAGAGACATCCAGCACGCTGAGTTGGGGGTCCAAGCCCAGTTCGTGAAAGTGCTCGCGCACCAGCCGCAGGCAGAAGCTGTGGAGCGTCCCGATGGGCGCGGTGTCCAGGAGCGCCAGCGACTCGGCCAGGTGGAGGTTGTCCGGGGCGTCCGCGGCAGCCTGTTCGAGCCGTTGACGGATGCGCTGGCGGGCTTCCGTTGCGGCGGCTTCAGTGAAGGTGACGACCAGAATCTGGTCGAGACCGACCGGCGGGCGGGAGGCCAAGAGCCGGTACAGACAACGCTCGACCAGCGTGCGGGTTTTGCCGGTGCCCGCGCCGGCCATGACCAGGACATTGCCCCCGCTGACAACGGCCCGTTGCTGTTGGGCGGTGAGGGCAGGCACAAGGGGGCGGCGTGCCGCGAGTTCTGCGACAGGAGCAGGAGCGGCTTTAGGGACCTATTTGATTAATCGTGTGGTGCGGTCTTGAATCCAGAGGATGTCCCGGTTGTTGGGTTGGGGGACATTCAGTTGGAGTCCCTGGCCTTTTCGCAAGACCGGCGTGGTGCGCGGGTCTGTCCACTTCTTGATCTCGGAATGTCCGTCGGCGAAGGCGAATCCGGCGGCATTGTTATGATAGCTGGCCGGGTAATCCACCATGACGGTCGTGGCCGGATTGGGATAACCGGGCATCCAGGTCACCCAGAAGCCGTCGTTGATGCTGTCCTCGCGTTCGTCCAGCAGCACCCAGGTCATGGCCGGGCCGGGGTCCACAAAATCGCTCTGCTTGAGGTACATGCGCCACTCGGGGCCGCCGAACCAGGTGTGGACGCCCTCGTTGCCTCCCACCCATGAGCTCATGGAGACGCTGCGCGGGCGGTTGATGGTGCGGCCGGCAAACGGTCCGCCGGAGGGGCGGACGGTGCTCTGGTCCGCGGGGCACTTGTAGATGCCGGCCGCGTTGCCCGTGTAGGGCCAGATGGCGCCGGCCATAATGGTGTTGGTGGCATCCCAGTTGTCGCGATTGCCCGGATTGAAATCCAGCAAGCCGTGCACCCAGGCATATTTGTAGTTTGGATGATTGGGGTTGCCTTCCTGGGCGTACGCAAAGGGCAGCCGTCCGTTCGCGTCATCCGAGTACATCTGCCAGGCGAGCATGAGCTGCTTGGTGTTGTTCATGCACATGATGCCCGTGGCCTTGGCCTTGGCCCGGGACAAGGCCGGCAGGAGCATGCCCGCCAGAATGGCGATGATGGCAATGACCACCAACAACTCGATGAGGGTAAAGCCGGCGACGAACCGGGAATGGGGAGGGTGCGGCATCGGTTTCATACCAGCGCTTCCAATTGAATCGGATAGAAATCACTGCAACGTTTCAAAAGCCTAAGCCCGCTTGTTGCGCTCGACAAGCTGTGACTTCAAACGCACAGGGCAAGCGGCAATGCGTTGCAGGCGCCCGCAACGGATTCCGATGCACGACCCGCGGGTTTCCACTTGGAGGCTTGGGAATGAGGACCTCGGGGCCCCCCGCACATCTCGCCAGTCACCTCCACCACCATACCGTCCGTGACGATACTGCGGATTACCTCGGCGAAGCGGGACGCTTGTTCTTCCTTGCGGGAGGTCCGGGACCGGCGCAGGTTTACTGCATCAACCTCAACCTCGTTTCGTTTCCATGAAGGCTCGTTTTTCGGTGTCGTCGCCGGTTCGGTCCTGCGCCGTCCTTGCCCGCCGGCTGAAGGGCCTGGTTCTATTGGCCTTGATTCCGGCTGTTCCCCTCAGTGCTGCTGAACCGCTGCGCATCATCTGTTTCGGCGCCCACCCGGACGACTGCGAAATCCAGGCCGGGGGCGTCGCCGCCCTGTGGTCCGCCCGCGGACACCGGGTCAAACTGGTCTCCGTGACCAACGGGGACATTGGCCACTGGCGCGAGGCGGGCGGCCCGCTCGCGCGGCGTCGCACCGCCGAGGTCGAAGCCGCCGCGCGCGTGCTCGGAGTCACCGCCCAGGTGCTCGACATCCACGACGGCGAATTGCTGCCCACGCTGGAGAATCGCCGCCTGCTGGTGCGTCTGATCCGCGAGTGGCGGGCGGACATCGTCATGGGCCCGCGTCCCAACGATTATCACCCGGACCATCGTTATCTGGGCATGCTCGTGCAGGACGCCGCCTACATGGTCACCGTGCCGTTCTTCTGTCCGGATGTGCCTCACCTGGAGCGCAACCCCGTTTTTCTTTACTACCCGGACAATTTCAAGAAGCCGAATCCCTTCCAGCCGGATATCGTCATCGCCCTGGACGAGATCATGCCCCGCAAACTCGAAGCCCTGGGCAAGCTGGTGTCGCAGTTCCGCGAGGGGGGTGCCAACGGCGGCCCCGAACTGGCCGACCCCGCCCGGGCGGAGGCGCGCGATCGCGAAGTGGAAACCGTCTTTCGCCAGCGCAGCCGCCACCTGGCCGACCGCTTCCGGGCGCAACTGATCGAGTGGTACGGACCGGAACGCGGCGCCCAGGTACAGTACGCCGAGGCCTTCGAACTTTGCGAGTACGGTCGCCAACCCGACCGCGCCGAACTCCGGCGCCTGTTCCCCTTCTTCGAGCCCTGATCAGCTCGCGCGCGGGGGGGGACACGGATTCGGCTTTTCCAGGTCGCCGGCCAGCCCGAAGCGCTGCAGGAACTCCGCGGCCGGCGCCTGAATGCGCACGGGCCGGTGGGTGAACGGATCGCGATACGCCAGTTCCACAGCGCGCAGGGCCAAGCCCCGCGGGTCCGGCCGACCGCCGTACAACACGTCGCCCAACACGGAGCAGCCGGCCGCCGCCAGGTGCGCGCGGATTTGGTGCGTGCGTCCGGTCCGGGGCCGGGCTTCCACTAGCGTGCACCGCTCTGGTCCCGCGGCCAACACCCGGAAATACGTTTCGGCCGGACGCCCGCGTCGGGAATCCACCCGGGCCGGCGCGCCCGGACCGGGCGGATCACTCAACGCCAGGGTGCAGGTCCATTCCGGCTCCCGCGGGACGCCTTGCACCACGGCCAGGTAACGTTTGTCCACCCGACGTTCGGCAAAGAGCCGGCCCAGGGCATGGAGGGCGCCGCGGCTACGGGCCAGCAGGAGCACGCCGCTGGTCTCGGCGTCGAGCCGGTGCACGTAGCGCAGAAACCGCAACTGTCGCACCCGCGCCCAGCGCGGCCCGGCGGCCAGGGCGGATTCCAACGCGGCCTGGAGGTTGCGGCGGGTGTGCTGCCAGTGCGCGGGGACCAGGAGCCAGCCCGCCGGCTTGTCCACGGCCAGCACGACGCGGTCCTCGTAGAGCACCGGCAGACGGGTGCCATCCCCCAGTTCGAGACATTCGGCACGGGCCACGGGAAAGCAACAAGGCGGGGCGGTCGCCGCGCCGTTCAACCGGGCAGGGGCGCGACGTAATTCTCCTCGCGCGGCAGGCCGGCCACGATCATTTCCACGGTGCGTTCCAGAGCGCCGGCGCGGGCGCGCACCACCCGAACGGCTGTCGCGCCCAGGTGTTCCCGCCGGGTCGGATTCGCCAGCAGGTCCGCCAGGGCGGCTTCGAGTTCCGCCGCGTCCCGCACCTGGACCGCGCCCCCTTCGCGCACGAAATCCCCGGCGATGGCGGCAAAGTTTTCCATGTGCGGGCCGAAGACAATGGCCCGCCCCAGCACCGCCGGCTCGATGGGATTTTGCCCGCCCTGGGCGGTGAGGCTTTTGCCGACGAAGACCACCGTGGCCACCTCGTAGAAGTACTTCAGCTCACCGGTGGTGTTCACCACCAGGGCGTCGAGGGACCGCTCGGGCAGACGGGTGGCGGCGCTGATCTCGCGCCGGTAGATGAAGCGCAGTCCCCGCCGACGCAACTCCTCGCCCACTTGTTTGCCGCGCTCGAAATGCCGCGGGACCAGCACCAGAAACAGGTCCGGGAAACGTGGGCGCAGGCGCAAAAACACCTCCGCCAGCACCGCCTCCTCGCCCGCGTGCGTGCTGCCGCCCACCAGCACCGGCGCGTCCGCGGGCACGCCGATCTGCCGCAGCAACGCCTCCGGATCCAGCAGCCGGCGTTCGTCCACCCGGGCCGCCTCGAATTTCAGGCTGCCCACCACGTGGACCGCCTCCGGCCGGCACCCCAGCTCGATCAGCCGCCGCGCGTCCTCCGCGCTCTGCGCGCCCACGCCGGCCAGCGAGGCAAACAGGGATCGCCACAGAAATCCGAACCGTCGGTATCGCCGGTAGGATTTTTCCGAGAGCCGGGCGTTGACCAGGAAGACCGGGACGCGTCGCGCCCGCAGGCCCCAGAGGAAGTTGGGCCAGAGCTCGGCCTCGACCAGCACCACGGCCTCCGGGTGCAGGGTTTTGAGGGCGCGTGACACACAGCGGCGCAGGTCCACGGGATAGTAAATGGCGGTGATGTGCGGCGGCAGGCGTTTGTCCAGCTCGCCGCGTCCGGTGGTGGTGGTGGAGGAGACCACCAGCTTGAGATTGGGCACACGTGGCTCGAGGGCGCGGATCAGTTGGAGGCACAGGTTGACCTCGCCCACGCTCACCGCGTGCAACCAGAGCACGTGCCGGTTGGTTACCGCCACCTTGACGCGCGAGCCGTACCGTCCAAAGCGCTCGCCGAAGTCGCGCCGCCAGTTCCCGCGTCGCGCCAGCCGCCAGAAGTAGTACGGCGCGGCCAGCCCGAAGGCGATGGGGAACAGCAGATTGTACAACGGGCGTGTGACGGACCGCACCGCGGCAGTGTGCGCCGAGCCTCCCGCCTGCGCAATACTTCGAGACGCCGGGAGGTCCGGCGCGAGAAAAATCGGGACTTTTTCGGTTGACCGCATTTCCGGGAATGTGCGGACATCATGGGGTTCTACGCTGGACGGTTTCTGTTTGTTGTTTGGAACGATGCCACGACCGCGAAAAATCGGCGCGCCCCGACCGGCGCAAGTCAACAAGTACGACGCGACCCAGTCGGCGCTCAAAACCGCCTACGGCCAGTTCGCCGACCTGCGACGCGAACTGGCTGATTCCCGGGCGGCGGTGGAAGAGCGCCGGCGCCTCTTGGAGCTGTTCGCCACCTGCCAGGACTCCCAGCGCGCCTGGCTGCTGCTGGAGGATTACTTCAGCAAGCTGTCCCTGGCCCGCCGGGATTTTCCCGGATCGGACTGGTGGCCGCGGCTGTTGAACGTCCAAGGCCGCGCCCGGCTCGAGGAAACGGCCCTCCTGTTCCTGCGCCACGGCCGGCCCCTGCCCAGCGAACTGAGCACTTACGCCAACTTCGAGCGCCTGGCCGAATTGGAACGCGCCGAGGCCGAGCAGAAACGCGTCGCCGCTCTCGAACAGTGGCTCCTGCCCCCGCGCCCGAAACACCTCGACGCCCCCCGCGCGCACCTGCGCGTGCTGGCACAGCCGCGGCCGGCGGCAGACGCGCCGGGGCTCCACGAGCTGGAGATTGAATTTACCCTGTTTCGCCCCCGTTCCGGCGAGAAACCCCGCACGGCCGGCGAACTCATCGAGCTGACCCACCGCGCCCCGCACGAAGAGGAATTGTTCGCCCCGCGGGATTGGGAATTTCTCCGCTGGCTGGCGGACCACTATACCCATCGCTCGCTGGACGGCGAGCCGCTGCGCCTGCGCGGGCTGGACCTGTTGCTGTGGCTGGCCCGCTGGGGCAACCCGCCCTGGATGGAGTGGGCCGGACGCCCCGAGAACGTCTTCTTCACCGGCCAACTGGCCGAACTGGTCCCTCACCTGCGCCGGGACGGAGAGGAACTGCTCTTCACCCACCGCCTGCGCCTGCTCCACGACCAGGAGATGGAACTCGGCGCGGGACGTTTCTTTGCGGGGCAGCCCGCGCTGGTGGCCGTGCACCAGACCTTTTACCTGGTGCGCAACGCCCCCCCTCCGGAGCTGCTGTCCGCGCTGGTCAGCGAACCGGGATTTCTCGTCCGTCGTCTCAGCCACCGGTTGCTCACCCACCTCCGCAAAACCGCACGGGCCGAGGGCGCGGATTGGGACCGCCTGTGCCTCGTCCACACCGCCCGGCCGCAGTTCATTTTCGAGCTGGAGGACGAAACCGTGCGCCTGCGGTTGCTGGCCGTGAGCGAGACAGACCGCAGCCGCTGGCAGTGGAACGGGCATGAGTGGCAGCGCAGTGAACCGCCCGAGCAGCCCGCCGACCGGCCGGAGGTTCTGGACGATCCGCGCCTGGAGGCGGCCGTTCGCTGGCTGCGCCGGCTGGACTGGTTCACCCCCGAACCGGGTCTGTGGGTGGGCGATGCCAACGACGCCTTTCTCAGCACCCTCGCCCTGGCCTGGCCGGACCGTCCCGCCGAGGCCGATTACCTTGCCAATCCCGCCTTTCAACGCCTGTTTCTCCAACCCCGCCAGCTCCGGCCGAGGATTTTGGTCCAGGGCAGCGGCATTGACTGGTTCGCCGTCTCCACCACCTGGGAGCAGGAGGGGCTCAAACTCACCCGCGCCGATCTCGAGCGACTGGCCACGGCCAACTCGCGCTTTGTCAAACTGCCTGATAGCGGCTGGGTGCAATTGGACCTCGGGGCGGTGCGCCAGGCCCAGGAAACCATGGCCGACCTCGGCCTGGAGGGCCTGTCCACCCTGCCGCAAAAAGTGGACCTGGTCCAGGCCGTGCACCTGGGCGAGGAAGGACTCACCCGCTTTGCGGACCTGCCCGAGACGCGCGCCCTGCGCGAGCGGCTGGCCAACTTCCGTGGCGTTGCATCCGTGCCCCTGCCGGCGGGTATCACGGCCGAGTTGCGCCCTTATCAGAAAGACGGCTTCGATTTCCTGTGTCACCTCGCCCGCGTCAAACTGGGCGGCATCCTCGCCGACGACATGGGCTTGGGTAAAACCTTGCAAACCCTCGCCTGGCTGGCGTGGCTCAAGGCCGAGCATCCGCGCCACCCCAAACCCGCCCTGGTCATCTGCCCGGCCTCCGTGCTCCACAACTGGCGGCGCGAGGCGCAAAAGTTCACCCCGGAGCTCAAGGTGCTCGTGCTCGAGAGCGGCCCGGCCCGCCACAACCTGCGCCGTCTCATCCCGCAGCACGACCTCATTGTCACCAACTACGCCCTGCTGCGTCGCGACCTCGAGGCCCTCAAAAAATTCTCCTTCCGCGCGGTGATTCTCGACGAGGCCCAGTTCATCAAAAACCCCGCCGCTCAGGTCAGCCAGAGTGTCAAGCAACTGGAGGCCGAACACCGTCTCGCCCTCACCGGCACCCCGCTGGAAAACCGCCTGCTCGACCTCTGGAGCATCGTGGACTTCGTCAACCCCGGCTACCTCGGCACCCAGCAGCAGTTCCAGGAGACCTACGAGCCCGGCGGCGAGAACGCCGAGTGGAACCAGCGCATCGCCCGCCGCAAGCTCTCCGCCAAGCTGCGCCCCATCCTGCTCCGCCGCCTCAAAAAACAGGTGGCCCAGGACCTGCCCGACCGCATCGAGGAGCGGCGCGACTGCGAACTCACCGACGACCAGCGCAAACTCTATCTGGCCGAGCTGCGCCGCAGCCGCGAGCAGGTGCTCCAGACCGTGCAGGAAAAAGGCCTGGCCCGGAGCAAACTCCAGGTGCTGGCCGCCCTCACCCGCCTGCGCCAGATCTGCTGTCACCCCGCCCTGGTGGGCAGCGACTGCGCCTCCGGCAAGACCGACACCTTCTTCGAGCTGGTCGAGCCGCTGCTGGAGGAAGGCCAGAAAGTGCTGGTCTTCAGCCAGTTTGTCCGCATGTTGCTGCTGCTGGAAGGCGAATGCCGCAAGCGCCAGATGCCCACCCACCTCCTCACCGGCGAAACCAAGGACCGCCAGGAAGTGGTGCGGGCTTTCACCGAGGACCCCAACCCGTGCTTGTTCCTGCTCAGCCTGCGCGCCGCCGGCACCGGCCTGAACCTCACCACCGCTAGCTACGTGGTGCTTTACGATCCGTGGTGGAACCCGGCCGTGGAGGCCCAGGCCATAGACCGGACCCATCGCATCGGCCAGACCCGCACCGTCAACGCCTACCGGCTCATCGCCCCGGGCACCGTTGAGGAAAAAATCTGGGAGCTCCAGCAGAGCAAGGCCCAGACTATTGCTGACGTGCTCGGCGAGGAAGGCTTCGCCCGCAGCCTCACCCAGGCCGACCTCGAGTACCTCTTCGCCGAAGATTGAACGGGCAAACGCCAGCCCGCCGAGCTCCTAACCGCGCTCGCTCAAATAGGCGGGTTAACACGGAGGAGGGGGCGTCCGGCCCACCTCATTTCACCACACCCGGTTGCGATCCGGGGACAAAACGGCCGCGAATCTTCCGCCCGCCGTCGGACAGGTCGCCGCCGGAAACTGGAGAGCCGGGCTGGTCGTTGCCCCACCCCGCGCCACCCCACGTTGCCAACCTGTCGTAAGGCTTGCGGGCAATTCATCCGCAGGCTCCCAATTACGGCTTCGCCAGCACGACAGGGCAGAGGAGTTGCGCCAACCCCCGGCGTTAAATCCCGGGAGGCTCACTCACCTCGGTCGCCCTCTCAATCCCCGCAAAACAGGCGACAAACAAACCCCGCCGCTCGGGCGCTACGCTAAATTTTCTGTACAACCGCAGTACCGCAGCCTGATAGTCGCTTCTTTGACATGGGATACCAATCGGGCGAATTCAAACCGTGCTGGTTACAACGCTTCTCCCACCCCCACTCGCTCGCCGGGCCTGTGCCCCCATGCCGCGCCGCCGCCAGCCGCTGGCGTGGGCTGCGGGCGCTGGCGGTTGGTTTGCTCGGGATCGCCTGTCTGGGGCAAACTGACCCGACCTACGCCGGGCGTCCCTTCGTGGTCGTGGCGCGCAACAACGTCAATGACCCCGTGGCGGGCTTCATCTCCGACTTCGGCCGCGCGCAGGTGGTGGATTAGGCGGTCGTGCTGGTGACGGTCAACGGTACGCAGGCTTCCGGAGTGTTCCGCGGGCGGGGCGGGGCGCTGGAAACAATGGCGGCCGCGGGCACCGGGGCGCCTCCGGGACCCCTGCTGTCCTTTCATTTTGGCTTCGCCCGGGACGGCGCGCCGGGCGCTCCAATCGCCTTTGCCGCCGGCACGGGTTTGAACCGGGCCGACGGTCTGTTTCAAACGGACGGGGCCAATGTCGTGGAACTCCTGCCGCCCGGTTCGGTCCTGCCCAACTCCGGCGGCCTACCGGTCAATTTCCTGGGCGAACCGTTCCTGGCTCAGGGCGCGCTGGCGGGCATCGCGGCTCACGCGGTGGCCGGCGGGGGCGCGGACCTCTTTCGCGGCGTGTACCGCATCGAGGCGCGCGCGCTGCGGCCGGTGGCCGACACCGCCACGGCTCTGCCGGATGGATTCGGCGTGCCGGGCACGTTCAGCAGCCAGGTGGGATTTGACGGGCAAACCCTGGCCTTCTCGGCCAGCCGGGGGCCGCTGGGCGAAAACCAGGGCATGTTTGTCCAGCCGGCGCCGGACCAGCCCGTGCGCCTGATCATGCGCGACGGCGCCTCCTTTCCCGAAGGGGGCACGGTGGCGCGGTTGATCAGCCCGCCGGTGGTCGCGGGCGGCGAGGTGTATTTCTTCGCCTACGACGCCGCCAACCAGGCGCGCCTGCTTCGGTACGCCTCGGGCGCGCTGACGACGCTGGTCCGCGATGGGGACGCCACCGCGGAAGGCGGCCCGCTTCAAAGCCTCGGCCAGGCCGGGCTGGCCGTGGACGGCGGCCGGGTGTTCTTCCCGGCATAGGTTGGCGGCAGACCGGGGCTGTACCTGCTCGAGGAGGGCGTGCTGAAGACTGTCATTGCACCCGGCGTGCTCCTCGGCGGACTGAGGCCGGTCGGATTGCTCCTGCAGGACGTGTCCGGCGACACGATGGTGCTGGAGGTGACCGACTCCTCGGGGAACCGGCGGCGGGTGGCCAACCTCGCTCTCCCGGCGCCGCCGGTGATCGTTTCACCCCCGACAGACCAAACCGCGGCTGCCGGCGCGCGGGTGGAATGGACGGTGTCCGTGCTCGGGGATGCTCCACTGGCGTACCCATGGCAGTACAACAGTCCGACCGGCTTGGTGCTTCGGTTCACGGCGGAGCGCCTGGTCATCGAGGCCGCCGGCGCCTTGGACCTTGGGGATTACAGCCTCGAGGTGACCAAGATTCACGGCCGGGCCTCGGCCAGCTTCCAGCTTAACGTCGAAACCGCACCGGTCATTGTCAGCGATCCCGTGAGTGTGACCGTCGAGGCGGGCGACCTGCTGAGCCTGCGCGTCACCGCGCTGGGAGGACTGCCGTTGGGTTACACCGGGCAGAAGGACGGCGAGCCCGTGACGAATGCGACCCAGGCGGCGGGCCTGTTCGCGCGCACGGCCGCGACTCCGGCAGACGCCGGAGGTTATCGTGTCCTGGTCACCAACGCCTGGGGATAGGTCACCAGCGCGGAAGTGGTCGTCAGCGTTTTGCCGGCGCCGCCCAACCCGGTGGTGGCCGGCCGGCGACTGGGGACCGTGCTGGACTCCCGCACGCCTCTACCGGGCACGGAATTGCGCGCTGATCCCGCCGATGGTAGAGCGCGAATTTGGGGCGAACGACTGGTCTGGGCCGGCTGATCGAGTACCAGCCAGCCTTTGGGTATCTGGGCGTGGGAAACCGACGCCTGGAGCCAGATTCTGGGGCCAAACATCGAATTGCCCAATGGGTTGGGATCAGCGGAAGGCTTGAGCCTGCTCAACGTGCGCTCGCTTCCCGGCGACCCGCTGGTCTTCACCGCACTGAAGGCCAATCTCCCCGTTGACATTTACCGGCTCGACGGCGGCACGCTCCGGGTGGTTGCCAACATCGCCCTGCCCGCTCCGGACGAAGGGGGTGCGCTCTTTGCGAACTTCCTTGGCGACGTCGTCACCGGCGCGAATCGTGTGCTATTCATCGCAAACGTGGCCGGCCGATGGAGGCTCTACTTGGCAGGCGAATCCGGCCTGCGGCGGGTCCTCTTCACCGGTCAGGACCTGCCGGTTGTGGGAACAGCGGCCATCCAATTCACCGGACTGGGCTTCGACGGCGAGCGATTTCTGGTCTCGGCGGCCACCACGGCATTGCAAAAAGCTGTGCTCTTGAGCGGCGACCTGGGTGGCGGGGTGAGCGGACTGCTGGCCCGGGGCGATCCCGTGCCTGACACGGCTCAAACCGTTAGTTCTTTCCGCGCCTCGGCGTTGGGGGACGGCGCCCTGTTTACCCAGTTGACGGACCACATGGTTCGTCAGCAGGTCATCCAGTGGGAGACTGAGGGAGGACGTTGCGTGGTCGGCGCCGGTATGCAACTCGGGGCACTGGGCACCATTCAGAACCTGGTGGGTTTGTCCCTGTCTGTCGCCGGCGGCAGGTGTGGGTGGCGGTTCGCCTCACCACACCGGACGGCACGCAATCCGGCGTGGTGGCAGCCAGCACGGCGGGCCTCGATCCGGTGTTCTTCACCGCCAAGCTCGATAGCCGGCGGGTGAGCGCCTACGACGTGCTGGCTGCCGGGGAAGGGCGGTTGGTCTTGCGGGTCAATTTTGAAGACGGCACGCGCGCGCTGTATGCCAACGTCGGCCCGGGGGACGAAGCCCCGTTGAAGCTGGAATTCACCCGCGCGGGCGAGTCCACACTGCGCCTGCAAGTGCCCGCGGGGGCAATTCTCGAGGTGGCGGAGGTCCTGAACGGGGCTTGGCGGCGGCTGGAGGGAACGGGGGACGTAGACGTGCCCATGACCGGCAGCGGGCGATTCTACCGCTTGCGCCGCCCCTGAACCGCGCCGCGGCCGGGCGCGCTACGCGCCGAGATGCTGGTACAACGCCGCCAGCCGCCGGGCGTGCTCGTCGTAGGCGCTTTCGAACAACTCGGCGGCCCGCCGGCTGCCCACCAGCGCGGAGGCGGTGAGGACCGTGGGCGGATGCCCGGCCGCGGTGAGGCGCGCGGCGATTTCCGCCTTGAGGGCGTTGATCAACATGCACCCACCCACGGTGGAACCGGGCGCGATCGGCGTGTCCAGCCCGGGCACCGGCACCATCGCGTCGCCCACCGGCGCCCCGGTGTCCAGCACCAGGTCGGCAAAGTCCGGCAGTTTCTTTCCGTCGGCCCGCTGGCTCGGGCTGGCCTCGCAGTGCCGGCGGGAGACGATCGCCACGACCTTCAGCCCGCGCCGGCGGAAACCTTCGGCCATTTCCACGGGCACGACGTTGCACCCGCTGGAGGAGATGACCAGGGCGGTGTCGGGCGGGCGGATGTCGAAGTTGCGGAGAATGCGCTCGGCCAGACCGGAGACGTTTTCCAGGAACATCGCCTGGCGCTGGCCGTTGGGGCCGACCACCAGGTTGTGGAAGCTCAGCGAGAGTTCGACGATCGGGTTGAACCCCGGGAAGGAGCCGTAACGCGGCCACATTTCCTCCACCAGGATGCGGCTGTGGCCGGAGCCGAACAGGTGGACCATGCGCCCGGCCAGAATGGTCCCCGCAAACCAGTTGGCAGCCTGCCGGAGGAGGGGCAGTTGGGCGCGCACCGTTTCCAGCAGGCGCTGGCAGTGTTGGAGGTATGCGTCCGCCGGTTGCATGTGGCCGGCCAGCCTAGCGGACCGTCCGACGCTTGAAAAGGGCGGCGCCACCCGCAGTCAGGCGTCGGCGCCGCGACAGCGGCGGCGAAGCACCGGTCAGTCTTCTTCGGATTCGATCACCTTCCACTCATGAACGCCGGCGGCCCAGTCGGGCTGGAGCTGCACCCTCAGGCGCAGCGCGGTGGTGGTGACCGGCGCAAAGCGCGCCTCGCACCAACGGTCCGGCGCCACCGGATAATCGCCCCGGGCGGCCACGGGTTTCCACTCGCCGAATTCCAGGTACTCGATGCGCCAGGCGGCGGGGAGGCGGCAGGCGCCGCGTCCGGTATCGTCAAACCAGTACACGCGCGCGCCCTCCACGGTCACCGGTTGGGACCAGGTGTACTGGGCCCATTCCTCGGTGCCCTTGCGGGGCCACCAGTGACACAGCGCGGCCGGTTGTTCGCCGCTGCTTTTGGGCTCCAGCCCGTCGTGGATGCCGCCGGGCTGGGAATTGGGGTTGGCGAAAGAGACGCTCACCTTGGCGCGCGTTTCCAAGCCCCCCACGCGCGGCGCGGGCGGCAGGGCCGGCATCCAAACTTTCATCGGACCGGGGGCGCGATTGTCCCAGGCAAAGTAGGGCACGGCCTTGAACGGCAGCGCGCGCGCCGCGGGCAGCGCATGGTAGAGCCGCCGATGCCAGTTCAACTCGGGCGCCAGCCGGGCTTGTCCGGTCAGCACGACCATGCCCTCCCACCAGTCGGATTCCACGCGGGCCTCGATGGGTTCCTCGGGGGGAAAATAGAGCTCCGCCAGTGGCGCGGACTGGTCCACCTGCTCCAGACAGTACACCAGCGGGCCGCGCTGCAGCGCGTAAAGGCCGTGGTTGGCCTTCACGTTCGGGTGTGCCACAACGCGCTCCGCGGGCATCGCGAACTCGAGTTCCACGCGGTCCCCGCTCTGCCAGGTGCGGGACAACACGAGGTAGCCGGCATGAATCCGGGGCCGGGCCACGGGCTCGCCGTTCACCGAGAGTTGGAACTCACGGCACCACCCCGGCCGCCGCAGGTGCAGGGCGAAGGCGGCGGGCGCCGCCATTTCGGGGCGCAGGGTCACCCGGCCGTCCCACGGGTACTCGGTGGTGATCGCGAGGCGGAGGTCCCGGTCGCCCAGCCGGGCGCGCACCGTGCCCTGGATGTAGAGGTTCACGTAGAGCGCGTCCGGGCCCGTGGCGCAGGCGTAGCCGCCCAGCGAAGCCAGCGTGCGGGCGACGTTGGGCGGACAGCAGGCGCAGCCAAACCACGGGGAACGATGATGCTGGCCGCGGCTTTCGAGCGGGTTCACGTAGAAGAAGCGGCGTCCGTCGCGGGACACTCCCGCCAGCACGCCGTTGTACAGGGCGCGCTCGACCACGTCGGCATACTGGGCGTCCCCGTACAACAGCGCCAGCCGATGGGCCCACTGGGCCAGGGCGATGGTGGCGCAGGTTTCTTGATAGGCGGTGAGGTTGGGCAGGTCGTAATCCTCCGTAAACCCTTCATTGTGGGCGCTGGGGCCGATGCCGCCGGTGAGATACTGGTTGCGTTCGACGGTGTTGCGCCAGACCCGTCGGAGCATGCGCAGCAGGCGCTCGTCCCCGGTTTCGCGCGCCACGTCGGTGACGCCGGACATGAGGTAGGCGGCGCGCACCGCGTGGCCCTTGATGTTCCGGTGCTCGTAGATGGGCACGTCGTCCTGCCAGTAAGTGCCGTCGTAGCGTTCGCGCGGGATGCGATGTTCCCGGGCGAAGAACTGCTGCCCGCGGTTCTCCACGAAAAAGCGCGCCAGCTCGAAGTAGCGCGCCTCGCCGGTGACGCGCCAGAGCTTGATCAGGGCCTGTTCGATCTCCGGATGGCCGGGGTAACCCAGGCGTTTCGGCGGCGGGCCGAAGACGGAGTCAATGTTGTCAGCCAGGCGGCGGGCGACATGCAGGAGGTTGGTCTTGCCGGTGGCCTGGTAATGAACCACCGCCGCCTCGAACAGATGCCCGGCGCAGTACAGCTCGTGGTTGTCCCGCAGGTTCACCCAGCGTTTGTCCGGTTCGACCACGGTGTAGTAGCTGTTCAGGTAGCCGTCCGGATGTTGCGCTGCGGCCAGCAGGGCGATGATCTCGTCCACTCGGCGATCCAGGTCCGGGTCCGGATGCGTGGCCAGGGAATACGCCGCCGCTTCGAGGGCCTTGTACACGTCCGAATCCATGAAGACCGGTCCCTGATAACCGGAGGTGGCCCGCTGCGCGGCGAGGCGCAGGTTGGGGAGATTGCCGGCCTTTTCCAGGTTTTCAAAATTCACCGGCAGGGAAGCCACCCGGTTGGTCTCGAGGCGCGGAGTCCAGAAGGAATCAGCGATTTCCACCCGGGTAAATGGGACGGGTTCCAGCTTCAACAGCAAGGCGGGCGGGGCGGCGGCCAGCAGCGCCGGACTCAGCCCGATCAGCAACCAGGGGATCTGCATGGCACGCGATTGTGGTGCGTCGCCGGTCGCGCGCAAGGCGCTTCGCACCGCGGCGATCGGGATGCCCTCCCCATCGGGCACACGCGGCAGCGTTTGAGCGGCGAAAGTCCGGCGCCGAGGGTGGTCAGGGCTGGCCGTAATAGGCGCCGGGGCCGTGTTTGCGGTGGAAATGTTTGTCGAGCAGGGCGCGCGGGACGGGGCGGGCGCCGGGATTGAGCAGCAGGGTTTCATGGGCCAGCCGGGCGATGAATTCCAGCGCCTCGGCATGGCGAACCGCCTCCGCGGGGGACGTTCCCCAGGCAAACGGACCGTGATGCACCACCAGCACGCCCGGGACGCTCAGCGGGTCTATGCGCGCCAGCCGCTGGACGATGACCTCGCCGGTGGCCGCTTCGTACTCGTCGCGGATTTCCGCCGGACTGAGGTCCCGGGTGCAAGGGATCGGGCCGTCGCTGAAATCGGCATGCGTGGTGCCCAAGGGAGGAATTTCCCGACCGGCCTGGGCCCAGGCAGTGGCGTAGGGGCTGTGCGTGTGCGCAATGCCGCCCAGGTGCTCGAAGGCCCGGTACAGGACCCGGTGCGTGGGCGTGTCCGAGCTGGGACGCAGGACGCCCTCGACCACCCGGCCATCGTCCAACGACACGACCACCATGTCCTCGGGCTGGAGCCGGTCGTAGGGCACGCCGGAAGGTTTGATGACCAGGCACCCGCTGGCACGGTCCACACCGCTGACGTTGCCAAAGTTCTGAATGACCAGGCCGGACTTCACCAGGTCCAGATTGGCCGACCAGACCGCCTGTTTGAGCGCTTCAAGCATGACCGGCACAGGATGCGGCCCGGCGTGTCCGGGGCAAGTTTTTGTCAAGGGCAGCAGGCGACAAGGAATTCACGCTTGAAATGGCGGGCACACTGCGGCGGAATGCCTGCCGGATTTTTCGCGGCATGACGCTCAGCGACATACTCACACCCGACTCGATCATTCCGGAGCTCCAAGCGGCCAACCGCTGGGAGGCGATTGACGAGTTGATCCGCTGCCTGGTCGCGGCCGGCCGCATCAAGGCGGAACACCTCGAACCCATTCGCGCGGCGGTGCAACGGCGCGAAAAATCCATGAGCACCGGCATCGGCTACGGGGTGGGTATCCCGCACGCCTCGACCGACCTCATCCAGGAAGTGGTCGGCGCGTTTGGACGATCGAAGTCGGGCATTGACTTCGACGCCCTGGACAACCAACGCGTGACCCTGGTGGTGCTGTTCCTTGTGCCGCAGGGGCAGTTCCAAAAATATCTGCACACCCTGGCGGACATCGCCAAGCTGTTGCACCGGCGCGAGCTGCGCCAGGCCCTCGAGCAAGCGGCCGACGCCGCGGCCATTTATCAGATCATTCGCGACAGCACCCAGCCGCGCTAGGCCGGATCCCGGCGGTGCCGGGCGCGGAGTGGTAGGTCTCACTGATGTTGCATCATCTGTTGGAATCCCGTTTGCAGGAAGCGGTGGCCGCGCTGTTGCCGGAGGCCGATGTCTCCGCGGTGCTGGTTCGCCCCTGCGCGGAGGCCAAATTTGGCGATTACCAGACCACCGCCTTGATGGCCCTGGCGAAGGCCCGTCAGCTCAACCCCCGTCACTTCGCCACGGATGTGGCCCGGACACTGCGGGTGAGCGACCTGTGCGAGTTGGTGGAGGTGGCCGGCCCGGGCTTTTTGAACTTTCGCCTGCGGCCGGAAGCCCTGGCCCACGCCTTGCAGGCGGCCGCGCGCGGGGAACACCTGTTTTTTCGCCCGGCCCTGGCCCCGCGCATCGTGGTGGTGGATTTCAGCTCACCCAACGTGGCCAAGCCGATGCACGTCGGCCATATTCGCTCGACCATCCTCGGCGACTGCCTAGCGCGTGTGTTGCGTCTGCTGGGCCACCGGGTCATCACCGACAACCACCTCGGCGACTGGGGCACGCAGTTCGGCAAGTTGATCGTGGGCTGGAAACGGCTCCGGGACGACGCCGCCCTGGCCCGCGATCCAATTGCCGAGCTGGAACGACTCTACCGCGAGGTGCATCAGGCCGCCGAGGCCGATCCCGCCGTGCTGGAGGCGGCGCGGCAGGAGCTGGTCAAACTCCAGCGCGGCGACCCGGAAAACCTCGCCATCTGGCAGCGGATGCTGGAGCTGTCGCGGGAGGCGTTTGACCGGATTTACCAACGGCTCGGCGTGCGCTTTGATTACACCCTGGGCGAGAGCTTTTACAACCCGCGCCTGCCCGGAGTGGTGGCGGAGTTGACCGCGCGGGGCCTTGCCCGGGAAAGCGATGGCGCGCAGGTGGTGTTTTTCGACGACGACCCGGAATTGCGCGGGCACCCGGCGATCATTCAAAAGAGCGACGGCGCCTTCAACTACACCACCACCGATCTGGCCACGCTGGCCTACCGGCTGGAGACGTGGCGCCCGGACGAAATCATCTACGTCACCGACGGACGCCAGCAACTGCACTTCAAACAGCTCTTCGCCATTTTTCGGCGCTGGCATCCGGAGGTCCGTGTGACCCTGGCGCATGTCTGGTTCGGCTCGATCCTGGGCGAGGACGGCAAACCCTTCAAAACCCGCTCGGGCGACACCATCAAGCTGGCCGATTTGCTCGACGAGGCGGAGGAACGGGCCCTGCGGGTGGTGAGCGAGAAAAACCCCGACCTGCCCGAGGCGGAGCGGCGCCACATCGCCCGCCTGGTGGGGCTGGGCGCGCTCAAGTACCAGGACCTGCTGCCCAACCGCCAGAGCGACTACGTCTTCAAGTGGGACAAGATGCTGGCCCTGCAGGGCAATACCGCGCCCTACCTCCAGTACGCCCTAACGCGCATCCGCAGCATCTTCCGCAAACTGGCCGCGGCCGGAGAAGCCTGGGACGCCGCCGCCGCCGCGCCCCTGCTTCAACCCCGGGAGCCGGCCGAGCTGGCCCTGGCGCGCCACCTGCTAAACTTCGGCCACACCCTTGAAACCGTGGCCGCCGAGTACCGGCCGAACTACCTCTGCAACTACCTGTACGAACTGGCCGGCCGCTTCACCGAGTTTTACGAAACCTGCCCCGTGCTGCGGGAGACCGGCGCCGCCCGCGCCAGCCGCCTGGGGCTGTGCGACCTCACCGCCCGCGTGTTGCAAACCGGCCTCGAAGCCCTTGGCATCCCAACCCCGGAGCGGATGTAGCGTGCGCGCACGCTGCCCCGCGGCACGCGGCCCGGCGGCCGGTTAGTATTCAAACCACTGCGCGCGCTCTCGTCCGATGCGCATCGGCAGCCAGCCCAGCAGCAGCGAGATCAGCAGGAACACCGCCCAGGCCGCATAGCTGGCCGGCCGGAACGCGCCCGCCGGATGCCACGGCGAGGAGAACGCCAGCAGCAGCACCGAGCCCACGATGTACACAAAGCTCAGCACCAGGCAGAACGTGCCGCCGAAGCCGCTGACGATCTTGCTGGGATTGTCCTCCTTGAGATTCGGGTAGATGGCCCCCAACCCGATGGCCAGGCCGTTCAGGGTCAGGGCCATGACCGTGATCGCCCCGGCGTAGAGCAGGGTGCGGTCCCACGGCAGATACAGCAGCCGGCACGACAGCACGATCAGCCCCAGGCTCAGGCTCAGGGACAAGGTTGTGCCCAGGGCGAACTTGGCGAGCATGACCCGCGGCAGTCCCAGCGGCGCCAGTCCCACGATCCAGAGGCGTTTGCCCTCCAGCGAAAATTGCGGGTACACAAAACGCGTGGTGAGCGTGGCCAGATTCAAGGCGCAGGCCCCCAGGTTCAGATAGGCCACCACCGTGACCCAGAAGGAGTTTGTGAGCTGGGTGCTGAAGTGCCGCAGGTTCAGCACGTACACCCCCAGCAGTCCGAACAGAACCAGCGTCTGCGCCCACTGGGTGGTGTCGCGCCAGAACACCCGGATGTCCTTGGCGAGCAGCGCGCGCACCTCCGGCGGCAGTCCGGGCACGCGACTCAGCGCCACCTCCACCGGCCCGCGCCGCGTCCGGGCCCGCCGGCGCAGATCCTGCCAGGCGCGAAACCACCCCCAGCGGCCCAGCACACCGCCGCGGCTCTGCACCTCGGACGCCGAATGATAAAACCGGCGCCCCAGGCGGGTGAACAGCAGCGTGCCGAAAAACAACACGTGGCTCAGGAGCACCAGACCGAAAAACACCGCCGCCGCCAGCGCGCCTTCCGCCCATTGCTGAACCCCCGCCGAGAGCCAGTAGCTGGGCAGCAGGGGGAACAACGCAAACCGGGTTCGGGCCAGCAGCGTGTCCAGCACCACCAGCACGCGCGCTTCCAGGGCTTCCTCGCTCATCTCTACCGGGCGCAGATACATTGCCACCAACCCAAGCGTGAGCGCGGCCACGGTAAGTGCGAGAACCTGAAAGGTGCGTCGGTCCAGCCACCGCGCCACAATCACCGCCAACCAGGCCCCGGCGGCCGCGGGCAGCACGATGAATAGGGCGATGTACACCAGCGTGGCCGGGTAAAAATGCCAGGGCACCCGCGCATTCAGCCCGTAGGCCGCCAGCAGCGGCGCCACCAGAAACACAAACGCCCACGAAGCCAGCAAAGTGGACTCGATGAATTTCCACCGGAAGATGACCTCCGACGGCACCGGCAGCGGCAGGAGAAACGCGGTCTCGCGATTGCGGAAGAAATTCGAGTAACTGATCACCAGGTTGCTCACCAGCAACAGGACGAACAGAAACGCGAACAGCAGAAACACCATCCGCTCGATGAGCACCGGTCCCAGCCCCGGGAAGCTCCCGGCAAAGCGCAGGCCGAGCTGGAACAGCTTGAAGGCCAGCGCGGCGTACCCGACCAGGAACAGCACGATCACCCCGGTCAACAGCCGGGACTGCTCCCCCAGCGAACACAACCGGCGCCACCCCTGGCGCAGATTGATCCGAATCAGCAAGCCCAGAAGTTGAACTCGTTCGGCAGTGGCGGCTTCCATTTCAGGCATCGGTCGTGGCCAGAGCGCGGTCCGCCACGAGATTGGCCTCCTGCGCGGTCAGGGCCAGGAAGGTTTGTTCCAGCGCTCCGTCGGCGCCACTGAGCCGGCGTAACTCCTCCCGGGTGCCCACGGCAATCAGGCGGCCGTGGTGCATGATGCCGATGCGATCGGCCATCTCCTCCGCCACGCTCAGTTGATGGGTGGAGACGAACACGGTCATGCCCCGGCGGGAGCGTTCCTTGAGCACGTCCTTGAGCACGCGGGCGTGATGCGGGTCCAGCCCCACCATCGGCTCGTCCATTACGATGACCTCCGGACGGTGGAGCAGGGCCGAGACAATGGCCACGCGCTGGCGCGTGCCATGGGACAGACTCTCGATGGTCTGGCCCAGATAGGGCTCGAGGTGGAACCGGGCGCACAACTCCGCGGCGTCGCGCTCCGTGTCGGCGGGGTCCAGGCGGAACAGCTCGGCCGTGAACCGCAGAAATTCCGCCGGGGTGAGCTTGTCGTACAGAAAGGGGAAGTCCGGCACGTAGGCCAGGCGGCGGCGCGCTTCCAGCGGCTGGGTTTGCACGTCGTAGCCGGCCACACGGGCCGTGCCGCGAGTGGGCTTCATCAGGCCCACGAGGATTTTGATGGTGGTGGTTTTGCCGGCGGCATTGGGCCCGAGCACGGCGAAAAACTCGCCGCGCGGAACGGTCAGGGTCACGTCGTCCACGGCCAGCAGGTCGCCGAAGCGTTTGACCAGATGGATCAGTTCGATCATGGGCGGGGAGTGAACTCGATCAGCGCGTCGCTGATGAGGGTGATTTTCCGGGGCAGTTCCACGCGCAGGATTTCCCCCACGCGGCTGAGTACCAGCCGGACCTCGTAGCGGTCCAACAGGCGGGCGGAAACACGAAAGACCCGGCTGCGGGCGCTGCCGATCTGCAGCCAGTCGCTGCGGGTGTCCCAGGCCACCCCCCCGGCCGGTGGGCGCAGGCCGGCGGCCAGTTCCGGGGACCACCGCGCGCGGCTCCAGCCGGCGGGAAGCGGCAGCCCCAGCGTCGCCAACAGGGCTTCCGGTTGGGCCAGCTCGGCAAAGGTGAAACGCTGTTCCCACGCGGCCCCGTCCTCGCCCTCGCCGATCCGGAAAGTCACTGCCTGCTCCCGGGCGTCGGCCCGCAGCTCCCAGACCTGTGGACGCAAGATCAGCCGCAGGCTGAAGGCCTGCCACTGCTTGCGGGCGTCAAATTCAAGACGCCCGGAAAAGCGGTAACGCCGGGGTGAATCCGGCGCCGCCAGATTCCCCTCGTAGATGACGGTGTAGCCCCCCACGCGGGTCACCCGGCCCTCGGGCGCGTTGGTGGACAGCAGTTCGCCGCCATCCGGGACCGGGCCTTCTTCGACCTGGGGAATCCAGCGAATCCAACCCACCTTGCGGCTGTCCTGGAAGATGTCCAGGGTCGAATCGTCGGGCGCCGTGAGGACCCGTTCCCAGACAAGCTCGGGAGACACCGGAATTCCCCCTTCCGGACGGGGGCCGAATTCCGCGCGCCAGAGCAGCGCGTTCATGACCGCCCAGAAGAGGGCCACGGTGGGGAACCACAGTCGCTTCAGCACGCCGGCAATTTAGCGTGACGGGCGCGGGCTCACAACGCTTTCGCCCCGGCGCCGGCGGCTTCAAGCGGCGGCGGGCGCCGGCTCGGGCTCCAGCAGCGGCGGATCTCCCGTCCGGGCTCGCGCGTCCGGTTCGGGCTCGAAGGACGCCACGCGCGGGGCGCCGGTGTCTTCCCCGGCCGGGCGGAACTTCACGCTCACCACCCGGCTCACGCCCTGTTCCTGCATGGTGATGCCGTAGAGCACATCCGCCATGGCAATGGTGCGCTTATTGTGGGTGATGATGATGAACTGGGTGTGGGGCACGAACCGCTGAAGGATGCGCACGAAGCGGCCGATGTTGGCCTCGTCCAGCGGCGCGTCTAGTTCGTCCAGCACGCAGAACGGACTGGGGCGCACCTGGTAGATGGCAAACAGCAGAGCCACGGCGGTCATGGTCTGTTCCCCGCCGGACAGCAGCGAGATGCCGCGCAACTGTTTGCCGGGCGGTCGGGCCAGGATCTCGATGCCGCTTTCCAGCACGTCGCCCTCGTCCACCAGTTGGAGGTCGGCCGTGCCGCCGCCAAAGATTTCCTCGAAGAGGGTGCGAAAGTTTTCCCGGATGCGGGTGAAGGTCTCGGTGAACATCTCCCGGGTCTGGGCGTTGACGCGGTTGATGACCTCGACCAACTGGCGTCGGGCTTCCACCAGGTCGTCGTGCTGCGCGGTCAGGTGCTGATGCCGTTGCTCGGCCTCCTCGAATTCCTCGATAGCCACCAGGTTGACCGGGCCCATTTCGTCCAGCCGCTGCTGGAGGGCGGCGATCTGTCCGGCCACGGCCTCCCAGTCGGTGGCCACGCCCGCGGTGGCCATCTCCTCCGGGGTCACCACCATCACCTTGGCTGGGCCCTCGTCGGCAAAGGTGATGCGGATGCACTCGCTGCGCACGTCGTCGAGGTTCACCTGGTATTTCTGCTGGATGCGCTCGCGGAGGTTTTGCACCGAGAGCCGGCGCTCGGCCAGGGCCACCTCCTCGCTGCCGCGCTGCTCCTGCAGCTCTGCAGCCTCGCGTCGGCGGGCGCGCAGCGCCTCTTCGCGCGCGGCCAGCTCGGCGGCGAGCGCGGCGCGTTGCGACTCCAGGTCCGCGAGCCGTCGGGCCAGGTGCTCCCGGTCTTGTTGCAGCGCCTCGACGCGCAGGGTGGATTCATTGATCTCGGCCTCGGCGCGGCGGCGGCGCTCGAAGAGCCCGTCCAGCTCGCGGCGCCGCTGGGCGGCCAGTTGTTCAAGTTCGCGAATCCGCTGTTCCAGGGGCCGCTGTTGCTGGCGCAGGGCGGTGTTGCGCTGTTCCTCGGCGGCGATGGCCACCCGCGCCTCGGTGAGGCTGGCGTGGGCGGATTCCCGGCGGGCGCGACGGTCTTCAACGCCGGCGTTGAGCGCGGCCAGTTGCTCTTGCAGGGCCGCCTCCCGCTGCTCGAGGTCGGCGAGCTGGCGGGTGAGTTCCGCGCGGCGGGCGTCCGCTTCCTGCTGTTGCTGCGCCAGGCTCTGGATTTCGAAAACCACGGTCTCGATTTTTTGCTCGAGCACCTGCAGGGCGTGGGTGAGGGCCTTGTGTTCGCCCTGACGGGTGGCCAGGGCCACTTCCCGGGCGCGCAGGTCGCTCTGGGCCTCCTGCAGGCCGGCCTGGAGCGCGGTCAGTTCGCTCTGGGCGGCGCCCTTGTCGCGGCTCAGGGCCGCCACTTGCTCCTGCAACCGGGTCAACTCGGACTCCAGGGCGGCAATTTCATTCTTGCGCGCGAGGATGGAGGCCGTGGCCCCCGCATCGCCGCGGAGCCGGCCGCCTGTGAACACGCCGCAGCGGCTGAGGACTTCGCCCGCGGGGGTGACGAAGTCGAATTCGCCGTGGGTCTCCGCCCACGCCGCGGTGGCGGCGGCCAGGTCGGGGACAAGCTGGGTGCGCCCCAACAGACCGTGCAGCAGCGGGATCACCGAGGCGTCCGCCTCCACCAGGCCCAGGAGGGGGCGGCATTGATGCGCCTGGAGGCATTCGGCCAGGGCGCGGTCGCGTTCGGCGCGGGACAGGAAGCCGTTGCGCAACTCCAGCGGCGCCACGCTGGCGCGGCCTTTGCCGGCGGCCGCCAGGTCGGCAAGGATGCGCCGCGCGTTTTCGGGTTCGCCGGTGAGGACCAGTTGGAGGTGATGCCCCAGGGCGGCTTCCACCGCGGGGACGTGTTCATCCGGCACGCGCAGGCGGTCGGCCAGCGTGCCCAGCACGCCGTGGGCGCTTTGGAGGGCGGCCAGGGCGCCGGCGCTGAAGCCTTCACGGCTGGCCTCGAGCTGGGCGAGCACGGTGCGGCGGGATTGTTTTTCGGCCTGCACCCGATGCAGGGCATCCAGCTCCCGGGTCAGGCGGGCGATTTCCACTTGCAGCGCGGCCACGCGTTGCTGCCGCTCTTCGAGGGTCAACCGGCAGGCCTGCAGGTCCTGTTCCTGCGCCTGGCTGGTCTGCTCGAACTCGGCCAGCCGCGTCTGCAAGCGGGCGCGTTCTTCCTCCAACTGGACCTTTTCCGCGGAGAGCTTGTCCAGACGGTGCAGGCCGGATTGCTTTTGGAAATCCAGCGCGGCGAGTTCGTTGCGCGCGCGCGCCAGCCGCTGGGCCTCGCTGAACAATTCCCCCTGGAGGACGCGCGCCTGCTCCAGCGCGTCGCGCAGCTCGTCTTCCACGGCGGCCAGGGCCTGTTGCCGGGATTGGCCGGCGGCGCGCAACTCGCTCAGGCTCGTGGCGGAGGCGGTGATCTGTGCGTTCACCGCGGCCAGTTCCTGCTCGGTCGCCAGGCGCCGTTCCTCCGCGCGGGCAATGTCTTCCTGGGCGGCGGTGTGCTGGGCGGCACATTCGCGGAGGCGTTCTTGGTTGAATTGAATGCGACTGCTGTGGCGGTCGGCCTCCGCCTTGAGCTCGAGGTCCTGTTGCTGCACGCCGGCAATCTCCCGCTCGAGATTGGCCGCCTGCTGGCGGAGTTCGGTCAGTTGGTTCTCCGCGCTGAGAATCTGCCCGGTGACGATCTCCAGTTGGTGGCGCAGCTTGTCCAGACGCGCCTGGCGTGTGGCGATCTCGGCCAGCAACACATCAAGTTGGTGACGGGCGTACTGGGTCTCCAGGTGCTGCAGCTCGGCCTGATACTGCCGGTAGCGGCGCGCCTTGCCCGCCTGGCGCTGGAGCGAAATGATCTGGCGCTTGACCTCGCGGATGAGGTCGGAAATGCGCAGCAGGTTTTGCTCGGTCAGTTCCAGCTTGCGCAGGGCTTCGCGTTTTTGCGCCTTGAACCGCGTGATGCCCGCCGCCTCCTCGAAAATGGCCCGCCGGTCCTCCGGTTTGCTGGACAGGACCTGGGTGATGTTGCCCTGGGCCATGATGCTGTAACTGGCCCGTCCGACGCCGGTGCCGGCAAACAGTTGCTGGATGTCCTTGAGCCGGCAGGGTGTTTTGTTGATGAAATACTCGCTGCCCCCGTCCCGAAACACCTGCCGCGTGATGGTCAATTCATCGTACGCCAGCTCCACGCCGGCGGCCCTGAGGTGGTCCTGGTCCACGCCGCTCAGGGTCAGGGATACTTCCGCCATCCCCATCGGTTTGCGGCTGTCGGTGCCGTTAAAGATAACATCCGCCATCTCCCCCCCGCGGAGCGCCTTGGCGGACTGTTCTCCCAGCACCCAGCGAATGGCGTCGGCGATGTTGGATTTGCCACACCCGTTGGGACCCACGATAGCCGTGATTCCGGGTTGGAAATCCAGCGACGTCTTGTCGGCGAAGGACTTGAAACCCAGGACCGTAAGGTTTCTCAAGTGCATCCGAGCGCATCCTTACGCCAACTATGGCCGCCTGTAAAGGCCAAACCACAATCTCCTGTGGTTTGCAAACTCATCTGCCACAATTAGTGGCGTACTTTTTAACACGGCCGAACCCCAATTGATCCTGAATCGGCCGGAGAATTTTACCCCGTCAGCCCGGGAACAGTCGCCCATCCGCTCCTTGGCCGGTCCAAATCAGCAGACGTAACGGGTCTCAGCCCTGACCGGAACCACCGGAAACAGGTCACGCAGATTGTCCATCTGCTATCTCGCAGGTTGGCCGTGGGCCCCGGTGGCGGATGCCAATGCGCGATACGGCAGATTCACTGGCTGCGCTAACGCCCGCCCCAGACCGAAGCCATTGGAACGGGCCGACTTCACCGTTGACGCCTCCCAAGGGCGCGCTTGAGACTCCCCTCCATGAAGCCTTTCCACATTCACGTCTCCCGCCGCCGGTTTCTGAAGTCCGCCGCGGCTCTGGGCGCCCTGGCCGGTCTGCCGGACTGGTTCGTCGAGGAAACGCTCTCCGCCCGGGCGGCGCAGCCCCGCCCGCTTTCCCCGAATGACAAACCGGGCATCGGGCTCATCGGGTGCGGCGGGCAGGGACGCGGGGTTTGCAACTGGGCGCGTAACTTCGGGCAGGTCATCGCCGTGGCCGACGTGGACGAGCGTCACGCCGCCGAGGCGAAAAAGCAGTTCAACGCCGTGCACCAGTACACCGATTTCCGCAAACTGCTCGAGCGCGAGGACATTCACGTCATCATCAACGGCACCCCCGACCACTGGCACACCCTGATCAATGTGGCCGCTGCGCGCGCCGGCAAGGACATCTACACGGAGAAACCCCTCACCCTCACCATCGAGGAGGGCCGGCGGCTGATCCGGGAGGTGCGCCAGGCCGGGCGGGTCCTGCAGGTGGGCAGCCAGCAGCGCAGCGACGCGCGCTTCCGCCTCGCCTGCGAGCTGGTGCGCAACGGGCGCATCGGCCGCCTTCAACACATCATCGTCGGACTGCCCACCGGGCCGCGCGAAGGCCCCTTCTCTCCTCAGCCGGTGCCCGCCGGCCTGAACTGGGACGCCTACGTGGGCCAGGCCCCGTTCTTCGAGTACAACGGCCACAACTGCCACTGGAACTTCCGCTGGTGGTACCGCTTCTCCGGCGGGCAAATGACCGATTGGGGCGCCCACCACAACGACATCGCCCAATGGGGCAACGGCACCGAGGACTCCGGCCCGGTCGAATTCGACGGCAAGGGCTTGGTGGACATGATCCCCGGCGGCTATGACGCCATCGCCAAATACCGCGTGGATTGCCGCTACGCCAACGGGGTCACCATGACCATCTTGGACGAAAGCACCGGCACCGACCGCAACGTCGTCGGCGACCGCAACCGGACTCCCAACGGCGTGCAGTTTCTCGGGACCGAGGGCTGGATTTTCGTCAGCCGCGGCGAGCTCAAGGCCAGCCGGCCGGACCTGATTGAGGAACCGCTCCCCGCCAACGCGGTGCGCCTGTACAAAAGCGACAACCACATGGGCAACTTCTTCGAGTGCGTGCGCTCGCGGAAGGACCCCATCTGCACCGTCGAAATCGGCCACCGCTCGATCAGCATCGCCCACCTCGGGGTGATCTCCATCCGGCTGGGGCGTCCCCTCAAATGGGACCCGGCGAACGAGCAGATCGTGGGAGACGCCGAGGCAGCCGGCTGGCTGGCTCGCCCCATGCGCGCGCCCTACGACTGGAGCTACATCGCCTGACGCGCCGCGCGTTAGCGGACGGCCACGCGCTCCGACCCGGCCCGCGCGAGCCGGGCCGGCCGTTGCCGCTGCATCAACGCCCTCCCAACCACCACGCCAGCACTTGCGGACCGGCGAACACCCACACCGCGGCCGCGCCGGCAAGGAACGGTCCGTACGGGATGGGCGCCGAACGCGTGTGTCGGCGCAGCGCGATAAGCGTCAGTCCCGTGACCGCCCCCACCAGGGCGCT
>FWPU01000746.1_pt1 | contig 32356 bp, 34 predicted proteins | sample 2228361 | NCBI WGS metagenome assembly FWPU01 (sample SAMEA103939777, study PRJEB20133) | metagenome
TGCCGGATAAAATCCCGGTTAAATAATGAATCTTCTTGCCACCATTCAGCAAAAGGCAAAAGCCTATGCCGCCGATGTTATTGAGCTGCGCCGGCATTTTCATCAATACCCTGAGTTATCATATCAGGAATTTAATACCGCCGCCCGCATAGCCGATGAGCTGCGCAAACTGGGCCTGCAGCCCAGAACAGTGGCCGTAACGGGAGTGATAGCCGAAATACGTGGCAATAATCCCGAAAAAAAAACCGTTGCCCTGCGGGCCGATATGGATGCCCTTCCCATTGATGAAAAAAACAACGTGCCTTACAGGTCAAAAAACCCGGGCGTAATGCATGCTTGCGGCCACGATGTGCACACGGCCTCGCTGCTGGGCACCGCACGTATCTTAACCGAACTGCGCCAATCCTTTGAAGGAACCGTGCGCCTGATTTTTCAGCCCGGTGAAGAAAAAAATCCTGGAGGCGCTTCGCTACTCATCCGTGAGGGTGTGCTGCAAAACCCAACTCCAGCCTGCATCATCGGGCAGCACGTGTTTCCGCTGTTGCCAGCCGGTAAGGCGGGCTTTCGCTCAGGCCGCTACATGGCCAGCTCTGATGAAATTTATTTAACCGTTATAGGCAGGGGCGGTCATGGAGCTGCCCCCGAGCTCACGGTCGACCCCGTGGTAATAGCTGCCCACCTTATCGTAGCATTGCAGCAAATCGTAAGCCGCAAAGCCTCACCTAAACAACCCAGTGTGCTTACTTTCGGGCGGGTTCAGGCCAATGGTGCCACCAATATTATTCCCGATAAGGTTGAAATTGCCGGCACCTTTCGCACCCTGAATGAGACCTGGCGCGAACAGGCGCTTAAGGAAATTGAAACCATGGCGAAAGGTCTTGCCGAAAGCATGGGAGGCAGATGCGAAGTAACCCTTTCCAGAGGCTATCCATGCCTGATTAATCAGCCCGAACTTACTGAACGCCTGCGCCAGGCGGCTATGCAATACATGGGCCGGGAAAATGTTGCCGAACTGGATATAGCCATGGGCTCGGAAGATTTTGCCTACTATTCGCAGCAAATTCCGGCGGCTTTTTACCGGCTGGGCACACGCAACGAAGAGCGCGGCATTACGGCATACGTGCACACCCCTGTTTTCGATATTGATGAAGATGCACTGGTTACCGGCATGGGCTTAATGGCCTGGCTTGCAATTTCTGAACTGGCCCATCACTTATAAAGTCGGGTGTTTCCTATCTTGCAAAAAGACAGGTGTTTTATACATTTTGGATTTGGAACCCGCACAAACTGAAGCAACACCCACCTCTCCGGCCCGCAGCCGTCTGATTACCGCCCTGTGGATAGTGGGTATTTTTCTGTGGTTTGTCTTTGCTCTCGACCTGATGGTTTCTGCGCTTAAATCGCTGGGCGAACCCGGGGCGGGGTTTACCCTTCAGGCCACAGCCAATCCCTTTACTGCATTGTTCATCGGCTTGCTTACCACAGCCATGATTCAGAGCAGCTCCACCACCACATCGCTGGTGGTAGCCCTGGTTGCTTCAGGAGCACTTACCCTTGAAAACGCCGTTCCGGTAATTATGGGCGCCAATATTGGCACCACTATTACCAGTACGCTGGTGTCGCTGGGTTTTATCAGAAAGAAAAAAGAATTCAGAAGAGCCGTGACTGCCGGCACCTACCACGATTTTTTCAACATCCTTACCGTAGCAGTGTTGTTTCCGCTGGAGTATTACTACAATCTGCTGTCGCAGAGTGTGCGGTACATTACTGCACAGTTGCTGCAGTTCCTGCCAAACACTGCCGAAAATATTCCGGTGGGATCACCGCTCAGCTCCATCACTGACTGGCTTGCAGAGCTTATCCCCGGAATGATTACTCCGGTTATTCTTGCCTTTGTTCTGCTATTTGCTTCCATACTGGTATTTCGCAGGTACATATCCGGTTTGATTCTATCCCGATCACCGCAACGCTTCCGCAGGTTTTTCTTCCGAAGCAATGGTAAATCATTTCTTTGGGGGCTCATTACCACCGCTGCCATTCGAAGCAGCACCATTACCACTTCGGTGGTGGTGCCCCTGGTAGCACAAAAAATTATCACACTAAAGAAGGCCGCCCCCTTTATACTGGGCGCGAACATAGGCACTACCATTACGGCCATCATTGCCGCGTTGCTCAACTTCGGCTCTTCCAGTGCTTTGAGTATTGCCCTTGTTCATTTTTTGTTTAACTGTGTTGGAATAATTATTTTCTACCTTTTACCGCCGTTACGCGAAGTGCCGTTTTTTCTGGCCAATAGGCTGGGCCGCCTCACACTTCGCTATCGTCTTGCCGGGCTTGTTTACCTGCTTGCTACTTTCTTTTTTATTCCCTTCTCGCTCATTTATCTTAATCAGAATTCTACTGTCATTTACGATGCCCGGTATAAGCAAACGCACGCACATTATAAAGCAGTGGAGTTGAGGCAAATTATCGTACGCATGCACCACAGCAAATTGTCGGGCGAGTGGATGGTTTTTAATAACACAAGCCAACAGCAGCTTCTGCCGCTGATAAAGCGTTCGAACACCTTACTGCTTGGCGATGACCTGTGGATGTTCGGGCCGCAGGGTACCTGCTGGACCGGCCGCGACAGCCTGGGCGCTTATTCGCGCTGTGTGGAAGACATCCAAAAAAATATAACCCTTACCTCAGGTCTTACATTCGACTCGGTGTACATTATCCGGCAGAACCAGGTTGTTCACACCGATACGCTAATCACACGTTTTTACTGGTCGGCTTCCGTTCCGCTGCTCGTACAATGGAAACGCCAGCGCAATAATCTGGTTGAATTAAGCGCGTATATTACCCGGCTGCAACGCCGCTAATGCCTTATGTTTGGTTATATTGCAGATTGATTATGATAAAACTCAAAGAAATCCTGCTGAAGTGGCTGAAGCTGGATGGCCTTATCAACAGCCTTACCGGCTACGCGGAAGCGCGAATGGAATTGTTAAAATACGAAATACGCGAAGAAGTATCCGCGGCAATGGCGCGGTTCGTTGTGCTGCTGGCAGTATTTGCCCTGCTGGCTCTTGCCCTGTTAACCGCAAGTGTGGCTTTTTCGCTTAAACTAGGCGAATCATACGGGTATGCGGTGGGTTTTTCGATAACTGCCGGCATATATGCCACGGTGTTGCTGGGGCTATTGCTTTTCCGCAATAAACTTTACCGGTATCTGGAGCGCTTCATTAAAATACAAATGACTCAAAAAAAATAATCTATGTATAAGCCTGCTGAAGACCGCGAAAAAAGTCGTTTGCTGCGCAAAACCGCTGCCCATCGCCAGGAGCTGGAATCAGAACTTGAAGAAATTACCAGGCGCACCGAAAAGTTTATTACTCATGTGCTGATTATTGGTGGCACCGTAGCGCTTACCTACCTGCTGGTGCGGCAGCTGGCCGGTGATAAACCAAAGAAAAAGACAAAAAGCAAAGAGGCCGCACCGGAAACCGAAAAGCAGGCCGAAGAGAAATCGCCATTGAGCAGCATAATAACCCAGGTAGGAACCATGCTGGCTACCCAGGCTGCGGTATTTTTGCTAAACCTGGCCCGTGAAAAGTTAACTGCCTACCTGCATCAAAACTCCAATAAGCAAACCGATGAGCATTCTTAAACAACTGCTTGAACTGCGGGCTACCGGAAAAAAGGGCATTGCGGTACTGATCGACCCCGACAAAGTACACGATGCTGCGCAGTTGCACCAGCTTGCCGACCTGGCGGTTGAAAACTGCGTGGACTACTTTTTTGTAGGCGGCAGCCTGATAACTACCGTTAACCTTAGCGATGTAATACGGCAGTTGCGAAGCCGCTCCAACATACCTGTGGTGTTGTTCCCAGGCAACGTCATTCAGATTGACCCGCAGGCCGATGCCATTCTGTTTCTTTCGCTTATTTCGGGGCGTAACCCCGAGTTGCTAATCGGGCAGCATGTGGTGGCCGCACCCATTATTCGCAATGCTTCGCTTGAAGTACTGCCCACCGGTTACTTGCTTATTGGTACCGGCCGCATTACATCAGTGGCCTATGTAAGCAACACCACTCCCATTCCGGATGATAAGTATTCATTGGCGGCCTGTACGGCTATGGCCGGTGAAATGCTCGGTCTGCGCCTTATGTACCTGGATGCCGGCAGTGGTGCAGAAAACGAAATAAGCGGCCGCATGATTAGCGCTGTACGAAAAGCTGTTTCCGTACCCCTTATTGTAGGCGGTGGCATTAACACCCCGCTTAAAGCCCGGCAGGCCCTGGAAGCCGGAGCCGACCTGATTGTAGTGGGCAACGCCCTGGAAAAAGACCCCAATGCACTAACCGGCATGGCCACCAAAGTATATGAATGGAATGAGCAGTTGGCTTTAAAAGGAAAATAACCTGCCTACTGCCTGCCCTCAAACTGCCGGTGCAACGGAGCGTACCGCTCCAGATCTTCCACTATCTTTTTATCCAGCGGTGTATCTTTTATGATATTGTAGTTTTCCCAAAACGCCCGGTTATAGGGCCTGTCCTGATACTGCAAACCGTAATTTCGCATCTTTTCGGTGGTGGTAATGCGCTCAGAAGTGTTCGGATGAATTTTATTAATTAACAATTGCTGAAATAGCTCGGTTTCAAAACGCAGCGAATCGGTGTTGCGGTCGTACCAGTTAACACGCGAAGCCATGGCAATATAGTTCAGATACATTTTTCCTTCCACCTCGCGAAAAGCAATATCTTTTTTCAACCCGGCAAAACGGCTTATGAGTTTACCCTTTTTTCCTACTGTTTCGTTTGATGATCCCGTTTCATAGGTAAGGTGTAAAATGGCATAGCTTTTTTTATCAACATAAATACGCAGCAGGTACTGCTCGGTATGCGAAACCACGTAAACCTCATGACCATTGTAGTATGAGTCGGGTTCGCGCATTATAGATGCAAACAGGGCCTCGGTGGCTTCTATCTGCCGGTACCGGATGTTGTTGTGAAGAAGCAGGTCTTCCAGCAGGTTATCCTGATCAAAATAACCGGTAAACCGGCTTTCGTAGCCCAGGCTTTTACGAACCTCAATCAGGCGCACTCTTTCGCGCAGTTTAAATTTATTGCGGGGCTCGGCATAATCTTCATCATAAATTTTAACAGCAGCTTCCAGCAAAGAAATATATGTGCCCGCCACTTTTTTTACATCGCGGTAAAAGCCCTCCAGCAAAAACGGACGCATGGGATAATTTTGTTCAATACGGCCCAGGGCAATGCGCAAAATGTCGCCACCGAAAAGCGAATCGCTTACCACCACTTCGTTCAATACCGTAGGGTACGACTGCAGTTGTATGTTTAACGGGCCTTCAACAGCCCATACAGGCAGCTCGTAACCAACATATCCCATCATGCTTATGGTAAGTATTTCGTTGCGAAACTCTACCGGAATGTGAAAGTCGAATTCCCCGTTCAGGTTGGTAATGGTGCCTATGGCTTTACCCTTAATGGCAACGGTGGCAAAGGGCAGCGCCTCGCCTGTGGTGGCATCAGTTACCCTGCCAGAAATCGTAACATGCTGCCCATTTACGGCCTGCCATACAACAAAAGTGCATGCCCAAAAAATAATATGCTTCATAAAGCCCTAAATTGCGCATAAGGGTGTGGCTTTCAAACCTCAGGTAAGATTATCCGCAAATTTGCCCGTTTTATCGGGTAAACCACTCGGTTAGCCGTCTTGATGTTCTTCTGTGTAACTTTAATCCGGAATTTTAATGGCCTTGTTCAGCTTTGACAAAATACCGCGCATCTGGAAGCAGGCCTACCTGTACCTGTGCCTATGGTATTTTATTAATTATGCCATAAGTGCTGTTCTGGAATATCAGCTCGAACGCCCCTTTACCTTTGTTTTCTGGAATACCCTGTACCTGTTCGAGGCCCTGTGCCTGCTCATAGCTGCCATACTTTTGTACAGCAACTGGTTGTTCAGGTTTAACCTGTATGTTCAAATTGCCGGACATATTGCCGGGGCTGTGGTGTTTTTTCTACTAATGGGTTCGCTGAGTTATTACCTCGAAGACTATGTTGAAGGGTTTGTGTATTTTGACCAGTGGAAAGACCATATAGCCGGATTGTTGCGCTGGGAAGGTTTGCAGTTTCAAAACCAGTACCTCATTACGGCATCGGTATTTTACATTATCCGGTATTTTGAACGCACACAGAAACGCGAACAGGAAAAAGCCGAGCTGGCACTTAAAAACCGTGAGATGCAACTGGCCCTGCTCAAGTCGCAAATTAACCCGCACTTTCTGTTCAACACGCTTAACTCTATTAACACCCTGGTAAGTTCAAACAAGGAAAGCGCCCGAAAGGTAATTACACAACTTTCGGATATTTTTCGTTATGCACTCGATGCCCACAGCGACCACCCGGTAAAGCTTATTCACGAACTGGACTTTATTGAGAATTACATAAAAATTCAACAGGTTCGCTTTGGAAACCGGCTTAAGTTCATAAAGCAGGTTGACTTTACCTGTCTGGGCGTAAAAGTTCCGCCCATGATTCTGCAACCCCTGGTAGAAAATGCAGTGAAATATGGCATTGCTCCAAAAGAAGAAGGCGGCACCATTGTGCTTACCGTTAAACGCCTGAGCAAAATGATTTTTTTTGAAGTGAAAGATGACGGCCTGGGGATAAATGCTATGAAGGTAATGGATGCACCTTCCAGTGGTGTGGGGCTGAAAAACACCGACAGCCGCCTGCGCAATGCCTATGGCCCTGATGCGGGCTTACGCATACAAGCCAGTGAATGGGGTTACTCCGTTAGCTTTTTCATACCCCTTGGCGAAGAAGAACAACAATTACCCGGTGAGCCGGAATTGCATAAAGAAGCCGTTTAAAATTCAAATCTATGGATGTAAAGTGCCTGATTATTGACGATGAAGAACTAGCCCGCCAACTGCTGCGCGAGTACATCGGCCAGATTACCGGACTAACCATTATTGGTGAAGCCAACCGCGGTCGCGAAGCCGTTGAACGCATTGATGCCGACAAACCCGACCTTATTTTTCTGGACGTTCAAATGCCCGGCATGACAGGCTTTGACGTGCTGGAAGAAATAACGCACGATCCGCACGTGATTTTTACCACCGCCTACGATCAATACGCTATACAGGCTTTTGAAAAAAATGCGGTTGACTACCTGCTTAAACCCATCGACCAGGAACGATTTAACCTGGCCGTTAAACGGGCAGTGGAACGGATTGCGCTGGAACAAAATCCCGTGGGCGAACTGCTTCGGTCGCTGAAAACCGAAAACAAAACCACGTTCGACTCGCATATTTTTGTGCAAAAATCTGAAAAGCTCATCAACCTGCCGGTAGACGAAATCATGTTCCTGGAGGCCTCGGGCGATTATACCATCCTTACCACCAAATCCGACCAGTTTGTGAGTTCATCCGGCATTGGTAAGCTGGAAGAAATTCTCAATCCGGAAATTTTTATCCGCGTGCACCGCAGCACCATTATCAACATTAACTATCTCAGGGAAATTGAGCGCCATTTTAACGGGGGAATGATGGTAAAAATGACGAACGGTAAGAGTTTTCCGGTAAGCCGCACCTACGCCCGCGTTATTCGCAAAAAGGTAGTTTAATCCGGCTTCAGGCCGGCATCACCGGAATAGCGTTGCTTTTACTGATTGCGTGTAAACCTGAGTTGTACCTGCACGGTATCGGGCACGTTTTCCCCATCCTGACGGGCGGGTATCCACCGCGGACCTTCGCGTATCAGGCGTATCAGTTCTTCATCGCAGCCGCCCCCTATGCCGTGTATCACCTTTATCTGCCCGATGGCACCATCTGCTTCCACCACAAACTGCACCACAACCAGCCCTTCGATTTTCTTTTCAACTGCTTCCGGCGGATACCGCTGCGACTGTTTTAAATAACGGTTAAAGGCTTCCATGCCTCCATCGGGTACCGCCGGCTGATGATGGACTGCCGATGGCATTACTTTACGGGCTTTTGCGGTTTCCGGTCCGGCCGCTGCGGGTTGGCTTTTTAATGCCTTTGCCTCTTCGCGCAGCATGGTTACAGCCGGCGGCTCTTCGGCCTGCTTTTCGGTAAAATCAACCGGTTGCTCCGTTTCGGTCTCAACGACAGGCGGAATTGGATCTTTCTCGTCTTCTTCCCGCAAAGCAAGTACCTCATCGGTCACGGATAAGGTTTTGCTTCGTCCCGTTGCTTGTTTGGCTGCCTTTGGCCGACCTGAAGCGGCCGAAGGCTCCTTCGCCCTTTCTTTGACCGAGTCAGGCGCAGCCTGTTGTGCAGGTGCCTGCACTATGGGCGGTTGTTCCATGGCAAGCGGGGCAGGCTTACCGCTCTGCTCCGGCCACAGGGTTATCAGGCCAAAAGCTGCCAGTGCCAAAGCCACAATAACGGCTGCTACCCGCATTGGCTTCCACCTGCGTTTTGCTGTGATGTGCCGGTTAATCTTTTTAAGGTCAGCGGCAAACTGCCCGGCTGGAAGCTCCTCGGCACCTTCCAGGGCTTCGGCCAGAAAGGGGTCGTTCAGCGCCTCCCGCTCCAAAGCGTGGCGTTCGGCCGCTGACATCTCCCCGCTCAGGTATCGTTTAATATCATCGCTGTAATCGCGCATGTTGCTCCATACATATTTTCAAATTTCGTTTTCCGTTTTGAATATGGCTCTTTACCGCCTTTGGGGTATAACCGGTAAGTGCTGCCACTTCGGCATAGCATTTTTTTTCCAGATAAAACAGGCGCACGCATTGCTGTTGCTCCTGGTTAAGTTTTGAAATGCAATTTTCCAGGGCTGTAAGGTCTTCTTCCGGAAATCCTTCATCAAGATGCACCGCAATTGCATTTTCCATAAAGAAATCCGGTAATGGCGAAAGCGGCTGGCTCTTTTTGCTTCGCAGAATCATAAGGCAGTGGTTGCGTACGGTGGCATGCAGCCAGCCTTTAAAATAGCTTATTTCATGGCGCAGCAGCAGGTCGGGCAATTTTTCAAACAGTTGCATGGTGGCATCGCGCGCTTCCTCCCGGTTTTTTAAGTATTTCAGGCATACGCCCAGCACCAAAGCCGAATAACGCCTGAACAAAAGGCCAATCCACTCCATATCGCCTGTTTGCCGATAGGCGGCCACAAGCTCTTCGTCAGCTCTGAGAGGCTGCATTTGCATACAGGAAGGTACGATTTTTTTAAAAACGGGTTATGGAATAAAGCAGGGTCGCACATCTATGAGATAAACTAAACATTCATTGCCATGAAAACAAAAATTATTTTGCTTACAGTGCTGGCTTTTTTCAACCTTGCGCTTAACCGGCACGGGCAACGTACCATTACCGGAACTGTTACCCTGGCCGATGATGGTACAGCCTTATCTGGCGTGCAGGTACAACTAAAAGGCACCCGCACCGCAACTGCTACCAACCACAACGGATGGTACTCCATACCCGTGCCCGATGCGGGAGGAGTATTGATATTTTCGTACACCGGTATGAAAACCCGCGAAATAAAAATAGGTACCGGTAACCGCATAGACGTGGTTATGGAGCGGCCCGTTGTTTCGAGCCAATCACCCGCACAAAAAATGCATGACTCCAGACCGGCAGGAGGAAAACATGCTGAGTTTATGATGGTACAACCCGGGCTTTCGGTTGTTGATTATGAATACCAGCCGCAATGGAACACCGAAGAATATGACGGTATAAACGAAAACATCTTTCACAATCCGTTGCACAACCCGCTCTCTACCTTTTCTATTGACGTAGATGCAGCTTCTTACAGCAATGTGCGCAGGTTTCTAAACCATGGCCAACGGCCGCCTAAAGATGCCGTTCGTATTGAGGAGCTGATTAATTATTTTGCGTATAACTACCCACAGCCCACAGGCGAGCACCCGTTTTCTATTAGAACCGAAATGTCCGAGGCTCCGTGGAATACCAAACATAAACTGGTGCATATTGGCCTGCAGGGTATTAAGCTGCCAACCCAAAACCTGCCACCCGCTAACCTGGTGTTTTTGATTGATGTATCGGGCTCTATGAACGAACCCAACAAACTTCCACTGGTAAAGTCAGCGCTCCACCTTTTAATTAACGAACTCAGGCCGCAGGATCACGTGGCCATGGTAGTATATGCCGGTGCTGCCGGACTGGTACTGGAACCTACACCCGGCAGTGAAAAGGAAAAAATAAGATCAGCACTCGAACAATTGCAGGCTGGTGGCTCAACAGCCGGAGGAGAAGGTTTACGGTTAGCCTATGCCACCGCTAAAAAGTATTTTAACCCTAAAGGCAATAACCGTGTTATTCTGGCCACAGACGGAGACTTTAACGTGGGCGAATCGAGCAATGCGGCAATGGAACGGCTCATTGAAAACGAGCGCCAAAGCGGAGTTTTTCTTACCGTGCTGGGCTTTGGCATGGGCAACTATAAAGATTCCAAAATGGAAATTCTGTCCAACAAGGGCAATGGTAATTACGCCTACATCGACAATATTTCGGAAGCACGGAAAGTGCTGGTAAATGAATTTGGCGGAACGCTGTTTACCATAGCCAAAGATGTTAAGCTTCAGATTGAGTTTAATCCGGCAAAAGTTGCCGCCTATCGCTTAATAGGCTATGAAAACCGCCTGCTTAAAAACGAAGACTTTAACAACGACCGCAAAGATGCAGGCGACCTGGGCTCGGGTCATACCGTAACAGCCCTGTATGAAATTATCCCTGCCGGCACGGACAGCGAGTTTTTCCAGCCCGTGGATGAACTGAAGTACCAGAACATTAAGGTAAACCCACGCACTACCCACAGCAATGAGCTGATGACGATAAAAATACGTTACAAAAAGCCTGACGAAGAAACCAGCCGGTTGCTTGTGCACACCCTTACCGACAACGAAATACCTCTGCACAAAACTTCCGATAACTTCCGCTGGGCAGCTGCCGTAGCCGCCTTTGGTATGCTGCTCCGCGAATCGGAATACATTGGGCGCTTTACCTTCCAGGATGTGGTTGCCCTTGCCGAAGGCGCACGCGGAACAGACAAAGAAGGCTATCGCAGCGAATTCATTAAAATGGCCCGAATCCTTTCGGAGTTGTCAGTCCGCAAATAGCCAGCCAACCCTTTGCGGTTATTGCGCGTAATAAGCCATGCCGTACTGCGCGGCATGGTTTATTTATATTTTATCTAAATTACTTACTACTTTTGGGCAGCATGGAAGCCGAAAACATTCAAAATCAATATACGGAAGAAGAAAAACTGCAAATCTTCCACAACGAATTTATGCCCCATATCAATTCCATGCACAACTTTGCTTACCGGCTTACCCTTGATCCTGATGATGCGAACGACCTGGTACAGGATACCTACCTGAAAGCTTATCGGTTTATTGATTCGTTCGAAAAAGGAACTAATGCCAAAGCCTGGCTGTTTCGGATTTTAAAAAACAGTTTTATAAACGACTACCGGAAGCGAAGCAAGGAACCTTCCAAGATCGATTATCAGGAAGTTGAAAGCTACTACAACTCGGAAGATGTAAATCGCCAGATAACACCCGACCTTCGTGTGGATGCCGTAAAAGATATGATTGGCGATGAAATCTCCAACGCGCTCAACTCCCTGGATGTGGATTTCAGAACCGTTATCATTTTGTGCGACCTGGAAGGCTTCAAGTATGATGAAATGGCCAAGATACTCGACATACCCATAGGCACAGTTCGCAGCCGTTTGCACAGGGCGCGAAACCTGCTGAAAGAAAAGCTAAGCGACTATGCCCGCAAAATGGGTTATAAAAACACCTAAACCTATGTCCTGTTCATCCGAAAACTTATCCGGTAAGCCGCGATGCCGCGAAATGCTTCAGAAAATTCTGGACGGTGACGCCTCACCCGAAGAACAACGCGAATTCCAGGAACACATGCAACAATGCCTGCCCTGCTACAACGCATACGAGCTGGAAATGGCCATTCGTGTGCTGCTCCAAACCAGATGTAACGGCCATGGTGCACCGCCCGAATTGATTGAAAAAATCAAACAGCAAATCCAAACCCTACGGTAAGGCATGGCGGGAAAAGCATTGATTTTTTCCGCGCCTTCGGGCTCAGGCAAAACCACCATCGTCAGGCACCTGCTTAAAAACAACCCCGACCTGGGCTTCTCCATCTCGGCCTCTACACGCGACAAACGCGGACGAAACGAACAGCATGGCGTGGATTATTACTTCCTTACCCCCGAAGAATTCAAAAAGAAAATTGATAACGATGAATTCATTGAATGGGAAGAAGTATACGAAGGCAACTACTACGGCACCCTTAAATCGGAAGTAGAACGCCTATGGAAGGAAGGAAAAAATGTAATTTTTGACGTAGACGTTAAAGGCGGTCTAAACCTGAAAAAATACTTTGGCGACAGGGCCCTGGCCGTATTTGTAAAAGTACCCTCCATGCAGGTGCTGGAAGAACGCCTAAAAAACCGGGGCACAGAAACCCATGCCAGCCTTTCGCAAAGGCTGTTCAAGGCCCGCTTCGAAATGTCGTTTGCCGACCGCTTTGACGTAATTTTGATAAATGAAAACCTTAACCAGGCGCTGGCCGAAGCACAACGGCTCTACGATGCCTTTAAGAACAAACCCTGATCGGCAAAGCATAACACCGTGCCCATGAAAATAGGCCTGTTCTTCGGTTCGTTTAATCCCATTCACACCGGGCACATGATTATTGCCAACCTTATGGCCGAAACCACCGACCTGCAGAAGGTGTGGTTTGTGGTTACCCCGCAAAACCCCCTTAAACCTGCCCGGTCGTTGTTGCACGACTTCGACCGCTACGACATGGTACGGGCTGCCGTTTACGATAACTATAAACTGGAAGTAAGCGATGTGGAATTCCATTTGCCAAAACCCAACTACACGATACACACGCTCATTCACCTTACCGAAAAACATCCGGACAAGGAATTCAGATTGATTATTGGCGAAGATAACCTAAGCATCTTTACCCGGTGGAAAAATTATCGGCAAATTTTAGACCATTACGGCCTGTATGTTTATCCACGCATACTGCGCGAACCACCCTCTTCCGAAGCTGAATCCATCCGCAACCACCCCAACGTTAAAATGGTACCGGCACCGCTTATTGGTATATCGGCAACCTTTATCCGTGAATGCGTAAAAAAAAATCACTCCATCCGTTACCTGGTACCCGACCCCGTTGAAGAAATAATACGAACCCGGCATTTTTACCGGTAGCTGGTACCACACATAACCCTATACAGGCATTATACTTGTATATTTACAGAAAAATTTTTTTTGATACCTGAACCAAAGTTTCGGCTGTGGCGCTTTTCCGCATACACCCGGCTTATCGTCTTTTTTTCAGCGATAAGCCAGCCTGACCTGCTGCATGCCGGCGGAGTAAAAGGTATTATCCTTTCAGACGAGGCAACACCCCTGTCATGGGCCACCATTTACATTAAACAACTGGGCAGCGGCACAGTGGCCAATGAACAGGGTTATTACGAAATAACACTGCCCCCCGGCACCTACGATCTCATTTATCAGCACGTGGGTTATGAAACACAGCAAAAGCAAATTGAGGTAAACGAAGACTTTGTAACGCTCAACATCCGTCTTAAACAACAGGTAATCGTGCTGCAAAACGTTACCATTACCGCAAACAATGAAGATCCTGCCTACACCATTATGCGCAAAGCTATAGCCAAAGCCAAATACCACAACCAGCAAATTGACAGTTTTTCGGCAAGGGTATACATTAAAGGTTCGGGCAAGCTGAAAGATTATCCCTGGCTGGCCAAAAAAGCCCTCGAAAAAGAAGGCATTAAGAAAAACCGGGTGTTTGTTTCAGAGTCGGTTAGCGAAATCCAATACAGGCGGCCTTCCATCTTTCGCGAAAAAGTTATCTCCATCCGGAGCGATGGCCGCGACAATAACACCTCACCCAACGCTTTTGTATTTGGCAGCTTCTATCAACCCATCATTGCCGAAACGGTGTCGCCCCTGTCGCCTGCTGCCTTTTCCTACTACCGCTTTGAATACCAGGGCACTTTTAAAGACCGACAGTACGACATAAGTAAAATAAAAGTAATACCGCGGTCGCGGGGCGACAATGTAGTAGAAGGCATGTTATATATTGTCGAAGATTGGTGGTCCATTCATAGCCTGGACTTTACCACTACCAAACTGGGCCTCCATATTGATATTAATCAAATGTACGCACCGGTTAACGATAAGGCCTGGCTGCCGGTTTCACAGCATTTTAACATTACCGGACGGTTTTTCGGCTTTGAGTTTGAATACACCTATCTGGCCACGGTAAGCAACTACCACATTGTGCTGAACCAGGAACTGATGGCAGATAACCTGAAAGTAATTGATGAAAAACTGGAAAAGGAAAAAGCCCTTGAAACCGAAAAAAATCTGAGTCGCAAAAGCCAGTCGCTGCAAAAACGGCTGGAAGCCGGACAGGAAATTACCACCAGGGAGTTAAAAGCCCTGATGAAAGAATATGAAAAGCAGGAGCAAAAGCAGCAACCCGACCCCGGCATAATTGCCATAACCAGCTTTGAGGTCGACAGCACTGCTTATCGAAGGGACTCAGCCTACTGGGCGGCCGTCCGTCCTGTTCCGCTTAGCGATGAAGAAATAAAAGGCTACCGCATTACCGACAGCCTGGCCGTTGAAGAACGCAAAAAAGAGGCAGGCGACACGCTTCGAAGATCAGAAAAAAACAAAGCGGGCTTTCAGCCCTGGGATGTCTTTACCGGTGATTTCTACAGGTTAAGTAAAAGGGCCAGTCTGTGGATGGAACCCCTTCAGGTATTGTTTAACCCGGTTGAAGGCTTTGTGCTGCTGCACCGCTCGAATTTTGGGTACGCCCTGCACGATTCGCTGCGCAGCCGGCTGAACTTACGGCCCACCTTAAGGTATGCATTTGCGCCGGCGCAGCTCAGCGGCACTTTACGGTTGCAACTACGAAACATAAACGGTCGCGTGCAGATAGAAGGCGGCCGCTATGTGCAGCAGTTTAATGCCGATGAACCCATTTTACCTGTTATCAACACCTTTACCTCACTGCTGGCACAACAGAATTATATGAAAATTTATGAGCAGGACTTTATCTCTGCACGCCTCCAACAATCGCTTAGCCCGCGGGTAAACCTCAGTACCACCCTTGCATATGCCCGACGCAGAGAACTTTTTAACCGCACGAACTACTCGTGGCGAAGCAAGCCCGGCAATGAGGGCTATTCACCCAACGCCCCGGAAAATCTGGAGTTGCGGGACACCGGTTTTCCTGATCACTATGCCTTTACCGGATCGGCTACACTTTCAGTTTCCCCCTGGCTGAAGTATAGAATACGCAACGGAAGAAAATACCCAATTGAAAGTTCTTCTCCCACCTTTAGCTTACGCTACGACCGGGGAATGCCCCTGTTAAAAAGCAGCATACATTTTAGCCGTGCCGAACTGGGATTAAGCCACTCATTTGGAATTGGCGTGCGGGGATTTCTTAACATCCGCCTGCAGGCAGGAAAGTTGTTTAACACCGACAGCCTGGCATTTATGGACTACCGGCACTTTATGGGTAACCTTACACCCCTGGCCACTGCAAACCCCACCGCAAGCTTTCGGTTATTGGATTATTACCGGTACAGCACAACGGGTCAATACCTGGTTACAAACCTGAATTATCGCTTCCGGAAGCTGCTGCTGTCATCGGTTTACAAGCTGCATCTGCTGGGCATACGCGAAAGCGTTTTTATCAATTACCTGTACACGGCCCGATCGGAAAATTACTTTGAAGCCGGCTATTCCATTAACGGCATTCTCCGGTTTTTCAGGCTGGAAGTTGCAGCGGCCTTTCAAAACGGCACATACCAAACCGTTGGCCTTCGCATCGGCATTGCCTCCAATCTTATGGTACGTTTTTCCAACAACTGATGTGCCTTTATTAACTTCACCGCATGGAGTTGCCGGTTAAAGCGTTTTTGCAACTGCGCACCGAATTGCCCGTTGCCGATGTCCGCTCGGAGGGCGAATACCTGGCCGGCCATATACCCAACGCTGTCAATATCCCTTTGCTTAACAATGCGGCGCGCGCAGCAGTGGGTATAGCTTACAAAAACAGCGGGCAGGCCGAAGCCATCCGCACGGGTTTCAGGCTGGCAGGGCCTGGCCTGGCAAACCTTATTGAACAGGCCGAACAGCTTACTGGTGAAAAAAAGGAGTTGATAGCCCATTGCTGGCGGGGAGGCATGCGCTCAGACTACTTTAGCCGCTTTTGCCAGATGGCCGGCCTGACCTGTCATACCCTGCAGGGCGGATACAAAGCCTACCGGAAGCTGGCATACCAATACTTTGCTGAAGGCTGGCAACTGCGCATTATTGGCGGCCTTACCGGAGCAGGCAAAACCGAAATGCTGCATGCCCTGCGGCAACACGGTGAACAGGTTATTGACCTCGAAACACTGGCCAGCCACAGGGGTTCGGTGTTTGGCGGCCTCAACATGCCCCCGCAGCCTACCACCGAACAGTTTGAAAACAACCTTTTTGAAGAACTGCTTCGGATGGACATCAATAAACCGGTGTGGTTAGAAGATGAATCGGTGGCTATCGGTAAAGTATTTCTTCCCCAGCCCCTGTGGAGACGCATGGCAGCAAGCCCTGTAATTGTATTGCAAACCGAAAAATTAGTACGCATCCAGCGCCTGGTAGCCGAATACGCACCGGCTAACACCAACAGCTTCCTTGAAGCATTAAAAACCATAATACCCCGGCTTGGCCATGCCGCTTACCAGCTGGCACACGATTACGTTCTGGATGGCAACTGGCCCGAAGCCATAAACTGCATACTTGCATATTACGACAAGGCCTATTTGAATGGCCTTGCCAGAAGGCAGCACCGCATAGCTGCCCACATTACCTGGGACGGAAAAAACACCGAAAGCGTTGTACAACAGCTTGTAAGTCAAAATTTCAGCACGTAAACCACTTAAGCCCATCGCTTCAGCAACTTATTGCAATCATGACTTCGTTTAAACTTACACAGTTCTCGCATGGTGCCGGTTGCGGCTGTAAAATTGCCCCTTCCGTGCTGGAACAAATTCTGCAAAAGCAGGTTATTAATCAACCTGCATATCCTAACCTGCTGGTAGGCATTGAAACACGCGATGATGCAGCGGTTATGGCCATCAATGACCAAACCTGCCTGATCAGCACAGCCGATTTCTTTATGCCGGTGGTAGACGATGCCCACAACTTTGGAGCCATTGCAGCGGCTAATGCCCTGAGCGATGTGTATGCCATGGGCGGTAAACCCCTGATGGCACTTGCCCTGCTGGGCTGGCCGGTCGAAAAAATTCCGGCAGCAGTTGCTGCCGATGTACTGCAGGGTGGACGCGAAACCTGCGCAAAGGCCGGTATTCCGCTGGCCGGAGGGCACAGTATTGACAGTCCCGAACCGTTTTTCGGCCTGGCCGTAACCGGATTGATAAAAAAAGAGAACCTTAAGCGCAACAGTACTGCAAAGCCGGGTGATGCCATTTACCTTACCAAACCGCTGGGCAGCGGCATTATTGCCACTGCAGCAAGGCGTAACCTGGCTGCCGATAGCGACCTGCAGGAAGCCATTGAATGGATGATTAAACTTAACCATGCAGGCGAGCAACTCGGCACGTTGCCTTATGTAACCGCCATGACCGATGTAACCGGGTTCGGCCTGCTGGGCCACCTTACCGAGGTGTGCGAAGGGAGTAATACCTCTGCCGAACTGCAGTACAGCAAGATACCCCTGTTTACCAACCTGAAAAATTATACTGCCCGCATGGTGTATCCCGACAATACCATGCGCAACTGGCAGAGTTACGAGAAAAAAGTAAGCGGCATTACGGCCGAATCGCTGCTTACACTCTGCGACCCTCAAACAAACGGGGGGTTATTGGTATGCGTAAACGAAAATGCCCGTGCCGGATTTGAAGCTGCCATGAACAACCTGAACACCCCCGTGTGGCTGGTTGGGCACATGATAAGCCCCGGTGACTACCGCATTTACATTGTATAATGGACGAACTGGAAGAAATAGTGCAGTTGCTTTACCAGGCAGCTCAGGAAAAGCGGGCTTGCCGCATTCAACTTGCAGGCGAACCCCTGCCGCGCATTATCCACCCCTATGGCATATACCGCACCACACGCAATAAAATTATGCTGGCAGCCTGGCAGGAACGTGGCTTTACCAAAGCTGGTGGCCAGGCAGGTTACCGTAATCTAAACCTTAACCGGCTGGATTTTGCAGAAGCACTGGATTACCACTTCTCGCCACGCACAGACTTTAACCCGCACGACAGCCTTTATGCCGAATGGGTATTTCACATATAAGAGATTACTGCCGGCTAACCAGCACGGTGTAACCCGACAGCCTACCGTTCTTATCATACGATTCACTCCGCACCATGCCGGTTTTTTCGGTAATCCACTCAACCGATGAAAAACTCATGTTCATATTCATGCCCATTTGCAACAGGGTGCTGGATTTGGACGAGATTTTCCAGCAGTTAAATATTCCGGCGGGTGTGGTAACAGATTCCTGACCCTCAACTCTGCGGTCGGTTATGGTAACGGTAATCTTCATGGGTATGGGGCTTCCGACAGCCGTTAATGTAACCGAGCCGTTCTTTAACGTTTGCCCCACGGCAAGCCGGGAAGGAATTTCGAGATTATCACTTTCTACCTTGAGTTCGTACGATTCAAACATTTTTTGCTGTTCCTGAGGTATAAACCTGCGCATGTCCATAATAAACGTGCCGTTTTCACAGCTCACCTCAAAATCACCTTCCACTACCTTTTTACCCTTTTCGCTAAACATAACGGAATGTAAAGTGGCCTTAAAGCCACGGGGAGTAGCCTCATAAGCCGTTACTTTTTGTTCGTTCTTTCCAAACGACTTCCCTTTTGCATCAAAACTTTCGTAAGTCCAGGACGAGCCATTGGTAAATACATAGTAGTCGTTGCATTGAGCAATAGTACAATAGGCCCACAGGAGCAGCGCACAGGTTAAGCAGAGAGTTTTCATGTTAGGTGTGTTTTGTTTAGTTTTCAAAGTACAAAAAATTTTCCGGCCTCTTCAGGATGCCCCATCGGTTCGGGTTGTGCCTTCCACCTGCAAAATCAAATCAGGTCCATAAACCATGGCCGGGGTTTGAAATCCGGGTTTGAAATTTCCATTTAGCAGGTGCCGGGCAATTAAAACACTGGTTTTTGAAGTAAGCAGGTAGCCGTTTAAGGTTTCAATTCTTGCTTCAGCTGTTTTGCCCTGCGCGTTCCACACTTTGCCCCACACATAGCTCTTCCCCTGCAGTATCCTTTCAGTTGAAGGTCCTGCCTGACGATCGGCCTGCAGGTGAAGAAGGTTTTTAACCGCACGGGTTCTCAACAGCGGGTTAAGAAAGCGGGTGTATTTTATCAGGGCCAGGGTTTTGGGCGAAACACCTGCATAGACTTCTATGTTGGGAATGGTCGTGCTATACCATGCGGTGGCAATATCGCCCCACGGAATGCACATGGTTAAACGCCGGAACTTGCCGAAATCAACTTCCATTACCCTTTCGCCCAGGGGCAGGCTGGTGAGTTTACCGTTTACCCTTATTTTTCCCGGGCTTCCCAGGTTTTCAATCATGCTTTTCCGCGTCCCGCGCGAAAGCCCGCCGCTGAGTCCCGCAAAGGCCAGTTGCAGGTGTGTAGCATCGGGGAGTTTGTTTTTAAGGAAAACCGCCAGGCAGTCGGTGGGCACCACGTCAAAGCCGGTGCCTGGCATGATCATGATATTTTGTTTGCTGGCAGCTTCATCAAGTGTGGCAAGCCTTTCAAATACTTCGTATTCACCAGTGATGTCAGTATAATGTACGCCGGCTTCCAAACAGGCCTGTGCCATGGTGTAGGCCGTGTACCTGAAGGGGCCTGCGCAATGAATTACAGCCTTTACTCTGCATAGCAACTGGCGCAGGGCATCTGTGTCGTTTAGCTGGCAGACCTGATACGGGTAGCCGGTACGCTGGCTTTGAGCTGCCAGCTGTTGCGCATCGCGGCCGCTAAGTACTACCTGCAGGTTTTGCCTTCGGCATTCTTCGGCAATGAGCCGGCCTGTGTAGCCATAAGATCCGTAAAGCAGCAGCATGTGTTGTGGTATAAAGGGAGTGGTTTATTTGAAATTTATTGATTAAACCTTTTCAGCCGGCTCAGTTGCCTGATGTAAAGCGTTTTGCTTCCGGCAATAAGGTAATCTTTTGGAATACGGCCATAGGCAAATCCGGCAAAGGCACCGACAAAGGATGCCAGCAGCCCGGTGCCGGCCGCACGGCCAATATGATTAATGTCGCCCTGATGGCGGTCGTCATACTCCAGCCATCCTGCGCCAAATCCAATGGCAAAGGCTGCAGCCGCACCCAGCAATGCATACCGCACAGAGGCATTGCTTCTGCGTATGTTTATATGCAGTACTTCTTCCGGCTTTAACAGCAGGGTATCGGCAGATGATTGAATGCCTACGCCTGCAGTGTCGGCATGCACCCAGCGGCCATATACCTGTTCACCGTTTACAAGCCTTATTTCTGCATAGTAATAAGATTGGCGTTTTTGTGCTTTGGCCGCCAATGCGGTAAGCAACACAGCGGTTATTACTATAACCCTCATGGATGGGACGCGTTGCGCTCAACCCGTTTGACGAAGTAGCGGGTTTCGCCCCGCCAGGGCACTTTAAGGTAACGTTTCACAAAATGAAGGTTTACCCGCTCGCCCGAGAGGGCCACCTCCTGCAGGTTACGGATAACGGTTGTATCTGATCTTTCAACTGAAAAATCGAATGTTTCGGCTATGGGGCTGGTGTTGCGCAACGCCCCGAACGACTCCAGGCTTAGTTTGCCTTCGTAGGTTTTAAACACCATGCCTTTTTGTGTAATGCGCAAAACCCTGCCAGCCATAACACCTCGTTCGTAAACACCCCAGTAAAGAAATGCAAATGCAATGAATGCAACCAGCAGCAATACCAGCAGCAGCCGTTTAAAAAACCGGACCACAGAATTTTTAATTCGTCCGGCAAATGAGGCCTGTTCCATATTACACCGTCATGATTTCGCCTTCTTTTTTCTTCATCAGCGAATCTATTTTCGCAATGTACTCATCGGTAAGTTTTTGTACGCGTGCCTCGGCATCTTTAATGTCGTCTTCCGACACTCCTTTTACTTTCTTGATTTGCTCGTTGGTTTCTTTGCGAATGTTGCGAATGCTGATGCGTCCGTGTTCGCATTCCTGATGCACCTGCCTTACCAGTTGCTTTCTGCGTTCTTCGGTAAGCATGGGGATGTTAACTATTACCTGCTGCCCGTCGTTTTGCGGGTTTAACCCCAGGTTGGCATCGCGAATGGCTTTTTCTATTTCGGGTATGAGATTTTTTTCCCAGGGTTTGATAAAGATGGTGCGGGCATCGGGGGTTGTAATGGATGACACCTGATTAAGCGGTGTAAGGGTGCCGTAGTACGAAACCTGTACGCCATCCAGCATAGCCGGACTGGCCTTGCCCGCCCTTATTTTAAGGAGCTCGCCCGTAACATGGTTTACGGATTTAATCATGTGGTCGCGGGCCTCTTCCAGATACAGTTCAATTTCTTCCATAACGGTTCAAGTTGTTTGTTCGGATACTCAGGATATAAGCGTTCCGGCTTCTTCGCCTTTGGCAACCCGCAGCAGGTTGCCCTTCTTGTTCATATCAAAAACAATAATCGGCAGCTTGTTTTCCATGCACAGCGTAAAAGCAGTCATATCCATAATGTTCAGGTTTTTTTCATAGGCCTCCATAAAGGTGAGCTGAGCATAGCGTATGGCATCGGTAAATTTTTCGGGATCTTTGTTGTATACGCCATCTACACGCGTACCTTTTAACACCACATCGGCCTGAATTTCAATGGCGCGCAGGCTGGCTGTGGAATCGGTGGTAAAGTAAGGGTTGCCGATGCCGGCCCCGAAAATCACAATACGTCCCTTTTCCAGGTGGCGAATGGCTCTTCGCCTGATGAAAGGTTCGCATACCTGCTCCATTTTTATGCCCGACATTAAACGGGTGTACAATCCGTGGCGTTCCAGGGCGCTCTGTAGCGCCATGCCATTGATTACCGTGGCCAGCATGCCCATGTAATCGCCCTGCACGCGGTCTATTCCCAGCCATTCGGCTTCGCCTCCCCTGAAAATATTGCCTCCTCCAATAACAATGGCCAACTCAACGCCCAACTCTTTTACTTCTTTAATCTCTTCGGCATATTGTTCAAGTACCTCACGGTCAATATGGTGTTCTCTGTTTTTGCCCTGCAATGCTTCTCCGCTGAGTTTCAGAAGTATTCGCTTGTATTTCATGTTCCGGTAATGAAAGTGCCGTAAATATAGGCATTCAAACCGGTTTGGCAGCCTGGCATTCAGTGCATTTCAATAAGCAATTGCCCTTTTTCTACGCTGTCTTTTTGTTTTACATGTACCATCTTTATGGTTCCGCCAGCAGGAGCTTTCAATATGTTTTCCATTTTCATGGCCTCCAGAATAAGCAGGGCATCACCGGCCTCAACCACATCACCAGGCTTTACGCGTACTTCCAGAATCAGGCCGGGCATGGGTGCCTGAATGCGGGCTTCACGGGCCTGGCCTGCCGACTGAATACCCAGTTTTTCCAGCACTTCGTCCAGCTTGTCTTTGAGCTCTACCCGCATGGAATACTGATTGACTTTCAATTCTACCGTTCTGGTGCTACGGTTTACCGATATTATTTCTGCAGTAAAGCTTTTTCCGCGATAAATAATGTGGTAATGGCGGTTGGTAATGGAGCTGACGTCCCACTGCATGGGCGACCCGTTAAGCCACACTTCAGCGCCTTTAAGTTCCACCTGCAGGCGCCGGTTGTTTATATGTGCGGTAGACATGGCCAAAAATAGAATGTATTACGCATACCGGATATATTTTACTTTGTAAATTTGCCGCATAAGGGGTGCCTTAATACTACGGGCTGAGATCATACCCATTGAACCTGATGCCGGTAATGCGGCCGAAGGGAATTAGGCAAGGTAAACTTGTAAGCAGAACGCAGTCCCCTCTGCTTCTGCGGGTTTAACTTCTTTTTACTTATGTTTAAATTTTGGCTTGCGGCAGCCGTTATGTTGCTGCCTTTTGTGTTGCCGGGCCAATCCCGGCTGGAAGGCATCGTACGCGATGCCCGCACCCAACAACCGCTTTCGGGTGCTTCGGTTCAACTGCTCAACTCAGGAAAAATTGCCGTTACCGATGACCAGGGCCGGTTTGTGTTTACCGGCCTTTCGGAAAACAGCGCCATGGCCGAAGTGCGCTATCTGGGATACAAACCTGTACGCACGCAGTTAGTAGCCGGAACTGTAACTACCATTGACATGGAGGAAGGGATAACATTTACCGATGAGGTGCTGGTAACGGCCACCCGCGCTTCAGGCAAAACCCCCACCACCTTCAGTACGGTTGATAAAACCACGCTGCGCAAACAAAACTTCGGACAGGACATGCCCCTGCTGCTTAACTGGACACCTTCAGTGGTTACTACTTCCGATGCCGGCAACGGCATTGGCTACACCTACATCAACATCCGCGGCAGCGATGCTACGCGCATCAATGTTACGTTAAACGGTATTCCGTATAACGACAGCGAATCGCAGGGCGTGTTTTGGGTTGACATCCCCGACATCGCCTCATCGACCGAAAACATACAAATACAACGCGGTGTGGGTACTTCCACCAACGGACCCGGTGCTTTTGGGGCCACCATTAACCTCCAAACGTTATCGCAACAAGCCAACCCCTATGCCGAAATAGTTCAATCGGCCGGAGCATTTAACACCTGGCGTACCACCGCCGGTTTTGGCACCGGGTTGTTAAACAACCACTGGACTATTGACGGTCGATTTTCGCGCATCACTTCCGATGGTTTTATAGACCGCGCCTCCTCGCGTCTTCAATCATATTACTTCTCGGGCGGCTACAACACCAACCGTACCACCCTTAAAGCCATCCTATTCGGCGGGCATGAGCGTACCTATCAGAGCTGGTATGGTGTGCCGGAGTCGCGCCTGCGCAACGACACTACTGCCATGCTGATTACCGCTGCCAATGAAGGATGGGACGATGAGCAAACCACACACCTGCTAACGTCCAACAGCCGCACCTTTAACATCTATACCTACAAAGACCAGGTAGATGATTACGCTCAGGACCATTACCAGTTTCATGCCGCACACCGGTTTACTGAAAACCTTACCGCCAATTTAGCCCTGCACTACACCTATGGCCGGGGCTTTTATGAAGAGTTCCGTAAAAACGACCGGCTAAGCCGTTACGGCCTTTCTTCGGTTATCATTGGCGACTCTGTTATATCGCGGACAGACATTATCCGCAGACGCTGGCTGGATAACGACTTTTACGGTTTTACTTATTCTTTGCAATACGAAACTGCTAATCTTTCAGTAATCTGGGGAGGTGCCGGGAACCGGTATGACGGCCGCCACTTCGGTGAAATTATCTGGGCACAGGTTACCCAGGTTCCGAAAGATTACTGCTACTATTACAGCGATGCCCGCAAAACCGACTTCAACAGTTTTATTAAAGCCACCTGGCAAATAAACAGCCGACTGAGTGCATTTGGCGACATCCAGGTGCGAACGATTAGCTACCAAACAGCCGGTAACGACAACCGACAAAACACTTTTGACGTAGATGTAAACTACACCTTTTTCAATCCTAAAGCCGGGCTTACTTATCAACTTAATACAACCACCCAGCTATATCTGTCGTGTGCTGTGGCCAACCGCGAACCGGTACGCAGAGACTTTATTGACAACCCTTTTAACCAATGGCCCCGTCCGGAACGGCTGGGCAACCTGGAAGCGGGCTACCGCCTGCAAACTGAAAATTATGCACTCAACGCCAACCTGTACTGGATGAATTATAAAGACCAGCTGGTGCTGACCGGTGAACTGAACGATGTGGGCGCAGCCATTCGCACCAATGTTGACCGCAGCTACCGCGCCGGTATTGAACTTGACTTTACCGGAACGATTTCACCCCGGCTTACCTGGAGTGGAAACATTACGTTAAGCCGTAATAAAATAAAAGAATTTACAGAAATTCTGTACAACTACGGTGATAACTGGGAGTTTGATCCTCCGCAGGAAGTAAGGCGCACCTACCAAAACACCGATATTGCCATGTCGCCCAACTTCATTGCCGGCTCGGTGCTTGCCTTCAAACCCATGCAAAGAACGGAAGTTGCCTTACTAAGCAAATATGTTTCACGGCAATTTCTGGATAACACCTCGAATAAAAGCCGGGCCATACCCGAATACTTTACCAATGATTTACGCCTGAGTTACAGCTTTAAAACCGAACGATTGCAGGAGGTTAGCTTTTCGTTTATTATCAACAACCTGCTGGATGTGGCCTACGAATCGAACGGCTACACCTGGGGCTATCTGGGCGGTGGCGTTGAATACCGCGAAAACTATTTTTATCCACAGGCCGGCAGACATGCCCTGGCTATGCTGCGCATAGCTTTTTAATATCGCTTAGTTGACGCAAGGGTGATTTTTCACCCTTGCGTTTTTTTAATGCCTCCTTCACAAAAAAATCTGTACCGATTAGGGGCGCTTTCGTACTTTTATTGCCCCAATGCCGGTACTGTCGTCATTTATTCAGGCCCTTTTGCGCCTTACCCGCACCCTTAACCTGGTAATTCTGGCAGGTGCCCAATATGCCGCTGCCTGGTTTTTGCTTAAAAAACAAGTTTTAACCGACTGGCGGTTGTTTGTCTTTTCGGCCGCTTCGGCTCTTGTTGCTGCCGGAGGTTATGTTATTAACGACTATTATGATGTGAAGATCGATCTCATCAATAACCCCAACCGGGTAGTAGTAGGCAAAACTGTGCCCCGCCGGGCAGCCATTTTGCTTCATGCCCTCTTATCGGGCATGGGTATTATGCTAGGCCTTATTGCCGGCTGGCCCATATTACTCATTAACATTGGCGCAGCCGGGCTGTTGTGGTGGTACTCGGCTGCACTTAAACGGCTGCCATTTGCCGGTAACCTGGCCGTAGCCCTGCTTACAGGTATTGCTATTGCCTCACTTAACGTGCTTTACCAGGAACACAATACCCTGGTGCTGGTTTACGCCCTATTTGCCTTTTTCATAACCCTTATCCGGGAAATCATCAAAGACCTGGAAGATCTGAAGGGCGATGAAACCTATGGATGCAAAACCCTGCCGGTAATATGGGGCATCCGCAAAACCAAAAGACTTGTTATTGTACTTATAGGAACGCTGGTTGCCGCGGTTACCATCAGCAATTTTCTATACCATAAACTTCCATTTATTTATCTGGTTATGCTGCTGCTGGTACCCCTCACATGGCTTACTGCAAGGCTGCTGGCAGCCGACACCAAAAAGGACTTTACCTGGCTTAGCAGTTTTTGCAAGGTAATTATTCTGCTGGGCATTCTCAGCATGGCATTAATATAACTGTACATGGATAAACCACATGGGCGCATTGCCATTTTTGCTTCCGGAACGGGCACCAATGCCGAAGCTATTATGCACTATTTCCGAAACCACCAAGCCATACAGGTTGCAGTACTTATGAGCAACCGGGCCGATGCCTATGCCCTGGAGCGTGCCCGGAAAAACCATATACCAACCCGTGTATTTAACAGAAAGCAATTGTACGAAACCGGAGAGGTGCTAAACTGGCTAGCCGAATACCGTGTAACCCATGTGGTGCTGGCCGGCTTTCTGTGGCTTATTCCCGAATCGCTGATACGTGCTTATCCTGAACGAATCATCAATATTCATCCGGCATTGCTGCCCAAATACGGAGGCAAGGGCATGTATGGCATGCGGGTACATCAGGCTGTAAAAGCCGCAAACGATAAAGAAACCGGCATTACCATTCACCTGGTAAACGAAAGGTACGATGAGGGAAAAATTTTACTCCAGGCAAGGGTGGCGCTTTCTGGCAATGAAACCCCCGAAGAAATAGCCGAAAAAGTACATGAGCTGGAGTACCGGCACTATCCTTCGGTAATAGAAAAATGGGTACAGCATAACTGAGTTTTCATGAAAAACGCTGTTCCAGTATCTCCATAAATTCCTGGTATTCGTCACTTTCAGGGTTCCAGGTATTTATATGCGACTCCAGCTGTTTTAATGCATCGTGCAGGGTGGCCTGCCGGTCCAGTTCATCTATGGTTTGGCTAAACAGTTCAAAATCGCCATTGAACAGTACCTTGGTGAACATGAATTTCTGGTTAATGGTAAGGGTATCGCGTATGCGTTCTACCTTTCTGAAATGATCGGCCACGGTGGGACGTGCCTTCGGTTCACCGGTGGGCTGGGTTTGAGTTGCCTGCAGCTGTTTTTCTTTTTTGACTGAAGTGCCCGACTTAACCTTTATATAAAAATTTTCGGGATTAAGTTTTTCAGTTTGACTGAACTGTTCTATAAAAGGCTCCACATCGGCAGGCGTAAAGTTTACTTCTTCCAGAATCGAGTCCAGCAGGGCAAAGGCCTGATTGCCCGAAATTTCCTCAATCTTATCGTTGTCGAGTTTATTTAGCAGGCGTTCCAAAGGTTCGCGATTTACCTTAAGGTATTTTAATTCTTCGCGAAAGGCCGTACGGTTCAAAGCGTTTTTGGTACCGGTTATTAATGACGAGTAGTAATCGTACGGACTAAATACCACCAACAAAGTTGTACTGGCGGCCTTTTTGAGCAGGGGCAGCAGGTGTTCGCGATTTATGCTTATGTGCCGGGAGAGCACATTCATAAGCTGCTGCAAGGCCTGCTGTACGTCGGGATGGCTGTAATCGAAATAAGGGCTTTTAAGTTTTTTTACCTCTTCCTTCCACAGACGAAACAGGCTACCCACTACAAACAGGTTTACCTGCTGCACGGGGCTTATGGACAGCAGCTCCTCCGTACTTACAACCTCCCGACCGCTGAAAATACCATCGGCCAGTTTGGCAGCATATTTGTCGCTGTACAGGGCAATGGCCTCCAGGCTTATTCGTTCTTCCATAGGCTAACTTACCATCAAAATTAACCAAAACAAATCAGTAGTTTGGTAATAATCAAAAAAACAACCTGTGCCCCCGCACAGCAGAATGGTTAAATTGCAGCATGTTTGTCGAACCCCACATGCCACGTGCCGGCAAAGCCGGATGGATTGAAGTAATATGCGGATGCATGTTTTCGGGTAAAACCGAAGAGCTTATCCGCAGGCTTACCCGCGCACTCATTGCCCGCCAGCGGGTAGAAATATTTAAACCGCTTACCGACCAACGTTACCACGATCAATACATTGTGTCGCACAACGAACGTTCCATACGCTCAACCCCGGTACAGGTGGCGGCTGACATTCTGCTGCTGGCCGGCTCGTGCGATGTGGTGGGTATTGATGAAGCGCAGTTTTTTGACGATGCCATAGTTGAAGTGTGCAATACCCTGGCCAACAGCGGCAAAAGGGTAATTGTAGCCGGCCTGGACATGGACTTCGAAGGCCGCCCTTTCGGACCCATGCCTAATCTGCTGGCTATTGCTGAGTTTGTAACCAAGGTCCATGCCATTTGCGCCCAAACCGGTGAGCTGGCTTCTTTTTCGTTCAGACTTACCGACCACGATGAGCAGGTGCTGATTGGCGAACGCGACAAATACGAAGCCCGCAGCCGCAGTGCCTTTCTGGAAGGAATGCGGGCACGAAAACAAAAAAAGCCGGGAAATGCTTAGAATAATTGGCATGCTTTTATCAGGCTTTTGCAGCCTGGCCCAGCCATTACCCATAAACGCATGGCGTGTCTTTCCTTCATTTAACCGAATCCATAATACAGCCGTACTTAATAATTCGCTATATGCTTCATCTGATAATGGTTTAATTATAGTTTCCGCTAATCAGGTTGAAACACTTACCTTGCCGTTGCTGGGCAGTACAACTATTACCGCACTGGGTGCCCGCAACCAGGCAAACGAGTTGCTTATAGGATATGAAACCGGACAGTTAGATATCGTCCAAAATTATACCGTATTTCGGTATAATGGCATCAGAAATAACTCTTCCATAACCGGTTCAAAGCAAATCAATCATATACTTATTCAAAATAACAACGCTTATCTGGCCACTGCATTCGGTGTGGTGGTATTTGATGTGAATCAGCGCGAAGTACGCGAAACCTGGCGCAACCTGGGTCCTGCCGGTGAGACGTATGCCGTGTACGAAACAGCAATAAAGGACGACAGCATTTTTCTGGCTACCGAAGCCGGCATACAAGGCGGCAGCCTGCAGGATAACCTCCTGGATTTTACCAGATGGAAAAGGTTCGATCAGGGAACTTTCAGCCGCCCGTTTACTTCTATTGTTTCATTTAACGGTTTTTTGTTTACCGCAATACCTGATGACGGCCTGTACCGGTACAACGGCTCCTCCTGGGAGCGGCTAATCTACCTTGCCAATGAAAATAATTACCGCCTGTTCGCTTCACCAAACTATCTATACGTTATTAGCGACAATCGTTTGTATCGTATTCATGCAACCGAAATCATAGAAGAAATTACAGATCCCTTAATTACCGAACCCCTTGTCATTACCGAAACAGCTTCGGGCTTGGCCATAGGCGATGGAAAAAATGGATTGGTTATTAAAAACGAAGGCACCTGGCAAAACATTCTCCCCAACGGTCCCACTGTTGACCGCATGCTTAGGCTGAGATTGTATGACGAAAAAATCTTTGCCCTTCCTGGCGGGTACACCAATTTATTTACTCCGTCGGGTACCATGCAGCCTGTAAATATTTATCAAAACAACCTGTGGAATAACGAACCATCCTGGCTCAACTTTGATGTAACCGATGTGGCTTTTTTTGGTAGCAGGGTGTGCGTTGCAAGTTATGCCGCTGGCATTCAAATAATCACACCCGAGAATACCTACACCTTTAACGAAAGTAACAGCCCCCTGGCCGGCAGCCGTGTAACTGCCGTAACAACTTTAAACAATATTTTCTGGATTGCCAATTACAATTCAGCACAACCCCTGCACCGAATTGATACCAACAACATGTTTACATCATACACCTTCCCTTTTCCAGCTGCACGCTACCCGCTGGATTTGCTTGCTGACCGTGCCGGACAAATATGGATGCGTCTTAACCCTGCAGCAGGTGGCGGTTTACTGGTGTTTAACCCCACCAGCAGCAACTATGTGTACCTGAACGAAACCCCGGGAGGGGGCGGCCTGCCCAGCCGTAATGTTTACAGCCTGGCAACCGATCGCAACGGATGGGTATGGGTGGGCACCGATGCAGGAGTAGCTTTTTTCCCTGATCCCGAACAGGTGCTGTCGGGAAATGTTAATGCAGTTAAACCCGTATTTGATGGTAGTTTTTTGCTACGCAATGAAAAAGTAACAGCTATAACGGTTGATGGTGGAAACCGAAAGTGGTTCGGTACAGAGCGTGGCCTGTGGCTGTTCGATGCAACCACAAGCAACCAGCTGCAATATTTTAATACCACCAATGCCCCACTCCCATCTAACCGCATTAGGAGTTTGGTTATAGATGGGACCGGCAATCTGATGGTAGCTACCGACCAGGGAATGGCTGTTTACCGGTCGGATGCAAGTGAGCCCGTCAACCCCCCAACCTCTGTTAAAATTTTTCCCAACCCTGTGCCTCCCGGCTTTACCGGCATGGTGGGGATAAGTGGCCTGGGCGAAGGCAGTACTGTACGCATCATGAGTATGAGTGGTAAGTTAATATGGCAGGCCCCTGCTAACGGAGGTACAGTGGCATGGAATGTAAGAGATTTTAGCGGACAGCCATTGCCGGCAGGTATATACCTGGTGTTTGCTGTATCGGCCGATGGCCGTGAGACGCTGGCAGGTAAACTGGCATTGATAAATTAATATGCTGCACAAAACTCATGGTGTAGTGTTTCGTTTTACGCGATTCAGGGAGACCTCGATTATTGCTTCCATTTTCACCTCGCGTTTCGGTCTTCAGTCGTACATCATCAACAGCGTACGCACATCAAAAGGACATATGGCATTATTTCAGCCACTAACGCTTCTGGATATGGTGGTGTATCATCGCGAAAATGCCAACATTAGCCGCATTAAAGAAGTAAAATGCCTGTATCCTTACCAATCCCTGCATACCGATATACGCAAATCGGCTATAGCCATGTTCATTACCGAAATACTGAACAAAACCGTGAAGGAAGAGAGCCAAAGCGAAGAAATGTTTGCATTTATCAGTCAGTCGCTTATACAACTTGATGTTTTAACTGAGCGATTTGAAAATTTCCATTTGTTCTTTCTAACCGGCTTAAGCCGCCTGATGGGTTTTGGAATTACCAGAACCGAGGATGTTTCTACCCACCTGGCAGGTGATGAAGAGTGTATTAAATTAATGGAGGAAATGCTTACCGGAAACTGGCAGATAAGCATGTCTGTTAACCAACGCAGGTTACTTTTGTACGGACTGTTGCGCTTTTACCAGAGCCATATCGAAACACTGGGCGAGGTGAAATCAGCTGAGATATTAAGAGAAATACTGAGTTAATAAATATTTTAATGACTTAAACCGGTATAGAAGTACATTTAAAGTGCTTGAAAATTTGCGTACATCATTCAGCCCGGGAATAATTGTTTATTTGCCTTTTCCCTGGATTTTAACCTTTAAAACTTACCTAAAAAAAATGCTAACATCCGTAACCAATTTAAAAAAGTAGCGTTTTATGAAATGATTATCCAAAATTGAAAGTAATACTTTCAATTATGAGAATTCTGGCAATCATCTGGACTACATTTGTACTGTCTCTGTCGCTTCCCACAACGCTGCCAGAGGCGCTGTCCGTTCATGCCCAGGACGCCATGGAAGAAGTAATTTCCAATGGCGTTTCTAAAGAGTCCGAAAAACGAGTCATCCGTAATCTAAGAAAAGTACCAAAGCCGGGTACCTCCTGCCAAAGGGTAAACGTTGTACAATTAGAATTTAAGTTTAATTACCCCTGCACCCGGTATTTTTCCCGTCCGATTTATATTTTAATTCGTACGCTTCTTATTTAATCGTTACCTGTTGTTTGGAGCCACCCGGTTTTGTTGGCTTCTTAATTTATTGCATACTACCTTTTAAAAGGTAGTAACATGATTTTTACGTGGTTAACCCTGAACAACAAGCAAATCATTTATCAATTCCACAAAAGTTTAAAATTTTCAAAATCTTGATCTATGAAAACAAGCAT
>FWPU01004498.1_pt1 | contig 32350 bp, 23 predicted proteins | sample 2228361 | NCBI WGS metagenome assembly FWPU01 (sample SAMEA103939777, study PRJEB20133) | metagenome
ATCTGTTCCGCCGGCACCGGCGAGTTCCTCAAGCAACTGGCCTACGAGGCGGGAATCACCCTGGTGGAGTTGGGCCGGCTGCGCGTCCGTACCACCCGGGTGGGCCCGGACACCACTTTCGGCCGGGTCATCCGCATGGTGGAGGAGGCAGAGGCCAACCGGGCCGACGTCCAGCGCCTGGCGGACCGTTTTTCCGGCTATTTCTTGCCGGTGGTGGCCCTCATCGCCCTGCTCACCTGGCTCCTGCGACGGGATCCCCTGGCCACGGCGGCAGTACTGGTGGTGGCCTGCTCCTGTTCCTTTGCCCTGGCCAAACCTATCGCCATGCTGGCCGCCATCGGCGCCGGCGCGCGCCGGGGGATCCTGATCAAAGGCGGCAAGTACCTGGAGCTGCTGGCCCGAGCTGACGTGCTCCTCATCGACAAGACCGGCACCCTCACCCTGGGACGTCCCCATCTCACCGACGTCATTCCGCTGGATGGCCGCCCTGCTGCCCAGGTTTTAGCCCTGGCGGCTGCGGCGGAACGGGACTCGGAACATCCCCTGGCCGAGGCGGTGCGCCAGGCGGCCCGGGTGTGGGGCGTCCCGGCCTATCCAGCCCAGTCCTTTGCCGCCGTGCCCGGCCTGGGCGTCCAGGCCCGGGTGAACGATCATCAGATCCAGGTGGGCAGCCGCCATTTCGTGGCCATCCCGGTCGACGGCGCCTCTGCCCTGGAGGCCCAGGGCAAGAGCCTCCTCTATGTGGCCGAGGACGGCCGGCCCATCGGGATCCTGGCCGCAGCAGACACCCCCCGACCGGAGGTGGCCGAAGCCCTGCAACGACTACGCCAGTTGGGAATGGGGGAAATCCGGCTGTTGACCGGCGACAACCGCCACAGCGCGGCGGCCCTGGCCGAGTCGCTGGGCATCGCCTACCAAGCGGAGCTGCTCCCCGAGGACAAAGTGGCGGTGGTCCAGGCCTACCAGGCCCGGGGCCACACCGTGGTCATGGTGGGCGACGGGGTCAACGACGCGCCCGCCCTGGCCCAGGCCGACGTGGGCATCGCCATGGGGGCAGCCGGCACAGACATCGCCATGGAGGCGGCCCACGTGATCCTGATGCGGGACGACTGGCGGCTGGTCCCGGCGGTGTTCCGCCTGGCCCGTCGGACGGTGGGGGTGGTGAAGATGAATTTTGCCTTTACCGCGCTGTACAACCTGGTGGGCTTGAGCCTGGCGGCCCTGGGCTTCCTGCCCCCCGCTCTGGCCGCGGCGGCCCAGTCCCTGCCGGACCTGGGCATCCTGGCCAACTCATCACGGCTCTTGCGGACCCGGGAGGAATCATGAACCGCACACGCCATCGATCCAGCCCCGTCTTCCCTGTCCAGCCGTGCCTGGCCGCCCTGCTGGTTACGGTCATCGCGGGGCTGGGCCTCCTCGTTGGCTGCGGCCTGGCCGGCGCGTCGGAGGCGGAACTGGCCCAGGCGGAAGCCGCCTGGCAGGCGGCGCCCCTGGCCAGCTATCACATGGTGGTGGAAGTCCAGCGTGCCCAGGAGCGTCGACGCCACGAGGTGTGGGTGCGGGAGGGGGAAATCGTCTCTGGGACCCTCCAGTACCGCCAGGAGGGTGAGGGCTGGGGGCCGCCCCAGCAGATGGACACCGCGCAGGCGGCGCCCTTCACCGTACCCGGCCTCTTCGCCACAGTCCGGGAGCAGATGCGCTATGGGAATCGTCTCTTGGTCCGGGTGCAACTATCCGGCTCCCCCCCGTTCCCCCATCGCATCGTGCTGGGCCCGGTACGCCAGGATGGCATGCCCGTGGAGGGCACCGAAACCACGGTCGATGTCCGCCTGCTGGAGCCCCTGCCCCCTCCATGAGGGAGGCATCACACCGGCAGAGGTGCCTACGCCAGAGGGGCATCCCCGGCGCGCGGCTGATAGGGACAGAGGGGATCGCTCTCCAGGGGATCGCCGGTGGCTGCGTAGGCTCGGGCCCGGGAACCACCGCAGATGCTTCGGAAGGCACAGAGTCCACACTTGCCCTTGAGTCGGTCGACGTCCCGCAGGGCCTGGAAGAGGGGACTCTCCCGGTAGATGGAGGCCAGGGGCTGGCGGCGCACATTCCCCGCTGCCAGGGGCAGAAAGCCACTGGGGAAGACCTGCCCTGCATGGGAGACGAAGACAATCCCATTGCCGTCCCGGATGCCAAAGGACCGTCCAACGGGAGAAGCCAGGATCTGGGCCGGAGGCAGCCGGCGAGCCATCTGCTGAGCTACGATGCGCCGGTAGTGGTGAGCCTCGGTGGTCTTGATCACAAACTTGGTCTGGGGATCCCGGGCCAGCTGGCTCAACCAGACCAGCAGCCGCTCGCCTTCCGCCGGTGTTACCTCGGCCAGCCCGGCGCCTCGGCCCGTGGCGATCAGGAAGAAAAGCGCCCAGCGGGTAATGCCCAGCTCCTGGAGCAACTCATAGATACGGGGGATGTCGCCCAGGGTCTGGGCGGTGACCATGGTGTTGATCTGCAGCGGGATGCCGGCTTCCACCACAGCACGGGCTCCGGCCAGGGTCCAGCGGAAGGAACCGGCCACCCCCCGGAAGGCATCGTGCCGCCCTTCGTTGGAGCCGTCCAGGCTCAGGGCCACACTCTCCACCCGAGCTGCCCTCAGCCGCTGGATCACCTGGGGCGTCAGCTCCTGGGTGCCGGCGGGCGTCACCGAGATGGAGAGGCCCAGGCTGTGGCCATAGTCGATCAGGGGGAAGAGATCGGGCCGGCGCAGGGGGTCGCCGCCGGTGATCACCAGGTGGGGTAGCCTTGGTCCGCCAAACGCCGCGATCTGGCGCAGCAGCCCTCGGGCCTCGGCCGTGGTCAGCTCCAACGGACTGCGCCGGGGCACCGCTTCTGCCCGGCAGTGAATGCACGCCAGCGCGCAGGACTGGGTGGCCTCCCAGTAGACCAGCAGGGGTGCCTGCTCATAGACAAAACGGCGGCCCTGCCCGGCAAAGACCGCGGGCAGGCGTGGATGACCAGATTCCATGGGATCTCTTCCTCCATCGCTCCTTTGCATTTTGTAATTTTGTTTTAGTTTTGGTCCACAAATTACCCAGATTCCACAGAGGGACAGGAATTTCTTCAGCCCTATCTGGGTACTGTGGATCCCAATTCCCACCCTGCCAGTGTAGCCCATGATCACCCCGCCGCACAGGGACCAAAGTCTCATGGCAGAGGGGGCATCTGCCTCCGATGCCGGCGCGGCCATGCGTGCCCTGCACCACAATGGGGCTGGCAGACTGTGCTACAATAACAGGGGAAGCCATTGGCTACTTCCACGGCGCGGTTGACTTGACGCGGTGGACGTGAGAGAAAGGAGCGACGACCATGTCTACCTCCGGCCAGAAGCCGCCTGTGCCACCCACATCCATCCCCGCCGATCTGCCCCAGCGGGCCGTCGCCCTGGCCGAAGAGCTCCTCATCCAGGCCCGGGCCCAGCAGACCCACGCCGAAAAAGAGCAAGCCGAACGGCTGGCCCGCATGATGGCCGACCCCCAGGGCAAAGAACTGACCATCGCCCTGGTGGACCAGGCCTTCCGCAGCCATCGGCCGGCCCGCATCGCCGACCAGATCGGCCATCTCCTGGAGGAATACGGCCCACCCGGCTACATGGACTGGTGGGAACGGACCGCGCTGACCCTGGGCGCGGTGATGGGCCACTACCTGCCCAACCTGGTGGTTCCCCCCATCATTGCCCGCCTGCGCCAGGAGACCCGCACCATCATCTTGCCTGCAGAGGAAGGGGATTTACGCAAATACCTGGAAAAACGGCGCCGGGATGGTGTGCGCCTCAACCTGAACCAACTGGGCGAGGCCATCCTGGGCGAAGGGGAGGCGGAACGGCGCATCCAGGCCTACCTGGAGCTCCTGGCCCGCCCCGACGTGGAATACATTTCGGTCAAGGTCTCCTCCATCTTCAGCCAGATCAACCTGGTGGGCTACCGGCGAACGGTGGAACAGGTCAAGGAACGCCTGCGCCGCCTCTACCGCCAGGCCCTGGCCCACCACTACCACCACCCGGACGGCCGGGTGACGCCCAAGTTCGTCAACCTGGACATGGAAGAGTACCGGGACCTCCACCTGACCCTGGACGCTTTCCGGGAGGCGCTGGAGGAAGCCGAATTCCAACAGCTGTCCGCCGGCATCGTGCTCCAGGCCTACATCCCCGACTCCTTCGGCCTGCAACAGGAGATGACCGCCTGGGCCATCCGGCGGGTGAACCAGGGCGGCGCGCCCATCAAGATCCGGGTGGTCAAGGGCGCCAACCTGGCCATGGAACGGGTGGAGGCCTCTCTGCGGGGCTGGCCCCAGGCGCCCTACACCACCAAACGGGAGACCGACGCCAACTTCAAGCGCATGGTGGAGTACGGCTGCCGGCCCGAACATGCCCGGGCGGTGCGCCTAGGCGTGGCCAGCCACAACCTCTTCGACGTGGCCTACGCCCTCACCCTGCGGGCCGACCGGGGCGTGGAGGAGTTCGTGGAGTTTGAAATGCTGGAGGGAATGGCCAACCACCAGGCCCGGGCCGTGCGGGATGCCGCCGGCGGCCTGCTCCTGTACGCGCCGGTGGTCAAGGCGGAAGACTTCCACAGCGCCATCGCCTACCTGGTCCGCCGCCTGGATGAAAATACCGCGCCCGAAAACTTCCTCCACGACCTCTTCGCCATGGAGCCGGACAGCCCGGCCTGGATCCGGCAGCGGGACCAGTTCCTGGCCGCCTGCCAGGCCATGGAGACGGTCAAAACCAGCCCCAACCGCACCCAGAATCGCCTGACCGAGAGGACAGCCCCCCCGCCCGCGGACGCCCCGGCCCGGCCCCCAGGCTTCTTCAACGAGCCCGACACCGACTGGTCCCTCCCTCCAAACCAGGTCTGGATCGAATCTGTGGTACGGCGCTGGCAGGAACGGGAACCCGAGTCCATTCCCCTTCAGCTCGGCGGGGAGTTCATCCACACCGGCGAAACGGCCGTGGGCGTGGATCCCTCCCGCCCGGAGCGGGTCGCCTACCGCCACGCCCTGGCCGACGCCGAACTGGTGGACCGGGCGCTGGAGGTGGCCGTGGATGCCCAGCGGACCTGGGCCCGGCGCCCCGTGGCCGAACGCAAGGAGCTGCTGCTGGCCGCAGCCCAGGAGTTGGGTCGACGCCGGGGTGACCTCATCGGCGCCATGATGCTGGACGGGGCCAAGACCCCCGCCGAGGCCGACCCCGAGGTCTCCGAAGCCATGGACTTCGCCCGCTACTACGCCCATGCCCTGGATCTAGGCAAGGCAGTGGCCGACTGTGCCATGGAGCCCCTGGGCGTGGTGGTGGTCACGCCCCCCTGGAACTTTCCCCTGGCCATTCCCGCCGGTGGCGTGCTGGCCGCACTCATGGCCGGCAACAGCGTGATCCTGAAACCCGCGCCCGAAGCCGTGTTGGTGGGCTGGCAGCTCGTCCAGGCCCTGTGGGCCGCGGGCATCCCCCAAGAGGCGCTCCAGTTCCTGCCCTGCCCCGACAACGAAGTGGGCCAGAAGCTGGTAACCGACCCCCGCACCGCGGCCGTGATCCTCACCGGCAGCATCGAGACCGCGCGCCTCTTCCAGCGCTGGCGACCGGGCCTGCGCCTTTTCGCCGAAACCAGCGGCAAAAACGCCCTCATCGTCACTGCCATGGCCGACCGGGATCAGGCCATCAAGGACCTGGTGCGCTCGGCCTTCGGCCACAACGGCCAGAAATGCTCCGCGGCCAGCCTGGCCATCCTGGAGGCAGAGGTCTACGACGATCCAACCTTTCGACGCCAGCTCCGGGATGCCGCAGCCAGCCTGGCGGTGGGCCCCGCCTGGGATCTGGCCAGCGTCATCACCCCCCTCACCCAGCCGCCCAGCCAGAAGTTGTACCGGGCCCTGACCACCCTGGACCCCGGCGAGGAGTGGCTGCTGGAGCCTCGCCCTGTCCCCCTGGCTGGGGAAGAAATCCACGATCCCCAGGCCCACCGCCTGTGGACACCCGGCATCAAGCTGGGGGTGCAGCCCGGCTCCTTCTTCCACCAGACCGAGTGCTTCGGCCCTGTGCTGGGGCTGATGCGCGCGGACGACCTGGACCACGCCATCGAGCTGGCCAACGACGTGGCCTTTGGCCTCACCGGCGGCATCCACACCCTGGACGATAGGGAGATCGAGCGCTGGAAGGAACGGATTCAGGTGGGCAACGCCTACGTCAACCGCCACATCACCGGCGCCATCGTGGGGCGACAGCCCTTTGGCGGCTGGAAGGCCTCCAACGTGGGGCCCGGCGCCAAGACGGGTGGCCCCAACTACGTGCTGCAGTTTGGCACGTGGCGGCAGGTGGGTCGGCCCCAACAGCAGGCCGAGCCCAACCAGGGGGTGGTCGCCCTGCTAGCTCGCCTGATCCCTCAAGTGGGAGAAGCCCAGGCCGATACCCTGCGGGCCGCGGCCGGCAGCTACGCCTGGGCGTGGGCCGAACACTTCCGCCGGGCCCACGATCCCAGCCAGCTCCTGGGCGAGCTAAACCTCTTCCGCTATCGCCCCCTGCGGGGGGTGTTGGTCCGGGCAGAGGCCGGGATCGAGCCGATGGCCCTGGCGCAGGTGGTGCTGGCCGCGGCGACCGTGGGCGCGCAGCTCACCCTCAGCCTGGGGCTGGGCCTGGATGCCTGGCACTGGCTGCACGGGGTGGCCGGCATCCAGGTGGTGGTGGAAGAGGAGGCCGGCCTCATCGCCCGGCTGAAGGCCGTCGCCCCACCCTACGACCGCTGCCGGGCCTTGGGGCCCTTTTCCCCGGCGCTGCGGCGGGCCCTCGACGAAATGGGCATCAGCGTGGTGGACGGCCCTGTGCTGGCCAATGGCCGGCTGGAGCTGTGCCACTACCTGCGAGAACAGGCCGTCGCCCAGACGGTCCACCGCTACGGCAACGTGATGGAGAAATATCGCCGGGCCTGAAGCGTCGTCACCGTCCGCCTGGATCGCCAGGGGGAGCCCCTTCGGCTGCCAGGTCCCTGTAGCCGCGGGGAGTGGCCAGATGGCCGGCCAGGAGATAGCTCTGGCTGTTCCCCACCAGCACCAGGGTGAACATATCCACCTGGGCCACGTCTACCTCGCCCAAGGTAGTGACCTGGATCCTTTCGTCTGGGCGGGTGACTTGCCGGGCAACGGCCACCGGCGTATGGGGAGAACGGAAGTGGAGCAGACGGTCCATGGCCCAGCGTAACTGCCAGTTCCGGCCCCGGCTGCGGGGGTTATAGAAGCCAATGACGAAATCGCCCCAGGCAGCTGCGTCAATGCGCCGCTGGATCACCGGCCAGGGGGTCAGGAGGTCGCTGAGGCTAATGGTGCAGAAGTCGTGGCTGAGGGCTGCGCCCAGGCGGGCGGCCACGGCCTGGATGGCGCTCACGCCGGGCAAGACCTCGACCCGGGGACCATCCCCCTGCCAGCCCCGGGCCCGCAACACGTCGTAGACGGGTCCGGCCATGGCGTAGATGCCCACGTCCCCGCTGCTGACCAGGGCCACCCGGGCTCCTGCGGCCGCCCGGGTGACGGCCTCCTCTGCGCGTGCCAGCTCCTGGCCAATGGGGCTGGCCACCACCGTCTGCCAGCTCTGGAGCTGCGACCGGATCTGTTCGATGTAGCCCCGATAGCCCATGATGACCTGGGCCCGCCGCAAAGCTTCCCGGGCGGCCAGGGTCATCTGGTCATGGATCCCGGGCCCTAAGCTGACCAGGAAGAGGACCCCTTCAGCACGGCTTTCCTTACAGCTTTCATCACGGTATGGGGTCGGTTGCATGGCCTCTCACTATCTTTGCTTCAATCCACAGATTTGCAGAACGACAGCGGGCGGGCACGGCGGCCCGCCCCTACAGGACAGGGTGCCCCGTCGTAGGCGGGGCGAATCATGATTCGCCCCCACATGCTGCGCAGGTGTCGCCGTCCCTTCAGCCCCACAGGTGTGGCACCATCGAGCGGCTGGGAGCCGCCCCTACCACAAACCGGCGCCTCCTCCTGTAGGCGCAGCTCGTAGCTGCGCACCCGTCGCCGTTCCTTCACCTGCCCGGGGCCGGCGACAGCGGGCGGGGCCAGCCCCGCCCCTACGGCTCAAGGCGATGGCGGCGAGTTACGCAGCGCAATGGCCACGGTGCAGCGGCCATAACGCTGCTTGGGCACCAACAGGGGGCCCTCCGCCACCAACCGGGCACAGGGCTCGGCCACACCGGGCAGGCCGAATTTCTCCTGGGCGGCGCTGGGTGAGAAGCCCTCGGGGGCCAGCCCGGCCAGATCCCCTTCGGAAACCACCACCAGGGGTACCTGAAGCCGCTCGGCCAGGGCGTGCAGACCCGATTCATTTCGTTTGAGGGGGGCCGTAGCCAGCGCGCCCACCGCCGACAGGGCCAGCCCGGCGCCGGCGCACGTGGCGTCAAGGGCATCATGAAGCTCGGCCACGTCCACCCCGCGGCGACAGCCGATGCCGGCCACCAGCAGCGGCGGACGATAGACGACCGCCCGGTCCTGCCAAAGCCGCGCCGCCGGATCCAGTCGGCAATGGCTTACGATCACGGCTGCGGCCAGGCGTTGGCCGGCCAGCCCTTCCTCCAGCTGGGCCAGGCTGGCCACGGGCTGCACCTGGTCCAGCCCACGCAGGGGCGCCAGGACCGGCGCGGTGGCGTCAGCCAGGACCGGTTCCACGAACAGGCCAATGGGCGCCCCGTTCACCAGGGCGGCGCTCACAGGGGTCAGGGCCTCTTCCCCTTCCAGCCGCCACCTCTCTCCCAGGCCCAGGAGATCCAAGGCCGGTTTTCCCTGCAGGTCGCTGGCCGTGGTAATGGCCGGGTGCCCGCCGGTCAACTCGGCCAGGCGTCGAGCCAGCCCATTGGCCCCTCCCCTATGCCCTCCCACCAGCGGGATCACGGAGCGGCCGGCTTCATCCAGGCAGACCACCGCCGGATCTGTCCGTTTGTCTGCCAGGAGGGGGGCGATGGCCCGGACGGCAACGCCGGTGGGCATGACCAGCACCAACTGGCGACAGGTCCAACGTCGGCGCACTTCATCCAGCACAGAGCCGGTGTAGACGGTCAGGGGGATGTCCAGCTCCGGGGCCGGCGGCGCGAACCGGGCCGGCAACACCAAATCGGCCGCCAGCGCCCGGGCCAGGCGGAGGGCCAGCTGGCTGCCGGCCCGGGTCACCGCAAGGACGGCCACAGAGGAGCGGCCTGCCTCCGGGGCGGATGTTGGTGCGGAGGCGTCCTGCCCATCCGGCTTCGGCCGAGTAGGGGCGGACACCGCCCGGCGAAAGCGATGGGTATATGTCTTGTCATAGAGGTGGCTGGTGGTCCGGCCTTCACGGCTTTTCAAGGCCGGATCCAGGGCCGGGCTGACCAGAATCAGGGCTTGGCGGGTATAGCCGGCCGCCCGCACCTTTTCGGCGATGTCGGCCAGTGTCCCCAACACGTAACTCTCGTCGGGCCAGGTCACCCTGTGGAGCACGGCCACCGGTGTTTCGGCCGGATAGCCCCCGGCCCGAAGATCGGCCACCACCTGCCCCATGCGGGTGACGCTCAGGTAGATGGCCAGGGAGGCCCGGGACGCGGCCAGGTGGCGCAGATCTTCGTGGGGCGGCATGGCGGTGCGCCCGGCCGTGCGGGTGAAGATTACCGTCTGCACCACGTCGGGAATGGTCAGTTCGCACTTCAGCCGGGCGGCCGCGGCAAAGGCAGCGGTGATGCCCGGCACAATTTCATAGGGGATGGCCAGGTCATCCAGGTGGGCCATCTGCTCATGGATGGCGCCGTAGAGGGCTGGATCGCCGCTGTGCACCCGGGCGACGACGCCCCCCCGTTGGGCGGTTTCCGCCATCAACGCCAGGATCTGCTCCAGATGTAGCCCCGAAGAACGCTCAATGCGTGCCTGGGGGTTGCGGCTCCAGCGCAAGATGCTGGCTTCTACCAGGCTATCCGCGTACAGGATCAGATCCGCCGCGGCCAGGATGGACGCGCCCCGCACCGAGATCAGGTCGGGCGCGCCCGGCCCCGCGCCGATGAAGTAGACGGTGCCCGGCTGGATTCCTTTCACTGCTTCCTGGTCACGAGAATCAGGGAAAAATAGGAGGTGGGCCGGGGCGGCAGCTGGCGCAGATCCAGGACGATCCGCTCGTCCGGCATACCGACGTGCTCCACATAGACTGCGTCCGTCAGCCGGCCCAGCGCCTCCAAAAGCCGCACCATCTGGGGCAACACCGGCCCCACCTTCAACAGGACCACAGTCTCAAAGGCGGCCAGGATCTCCCCCAGGGCGGCTGCATCCGTTTCATGGCTGGCCGGGAGGATGGCCACCCGCCCGGCCAGCGCGCTGAGGGGCTGCCGGGTCCGGGCTGCCGCGGCCGCGAAGGAGGTCACGCCAGGGACAATCTCCACGGCCATGGCCGGGCAGAGGCATTGCAGCGCCGCCTGGATGTAGGGAAAGGTGCCGTAGAGGAGGGGATCGCCCAGCAGCAGATAGACACCCCGGCGGTCGACGATCCCCTGGACCCGCAGCTCCTGGAACGCGGCCGCCATGGTCTCTGCCGCCGCCTGCCAGGCAGACTCCAGCACCTCCACATCCCGGGTCATGGGCAGGGACAGTTCAATCACGGTCTGCCGGGCCGGATCGATATAGGGGCTGGCCACCTGCAGGGCCAGACTCCGCCCCCGGCCGCGGCTGCGGGGCACAAAGATGAGCTGTGCGGCCTGGATGGCCCGCAGCCCTTTTAAGGTCAACAGCTCCGGGTCGCCGGGCCCCAGGCCCACAGCCGTCAGGGAATCGTTCGTCATGGCGGTCCATCCGTTGTCTGCGATGGTTGCCCGGCAGCAGGCGGGGCCGGGACGGCGGTCCCCCCCTGGCGCCAGGTGAGGATAAAGACCGGGTTCAAAGCCTGAAAACGCAGCGTCTCCAGGATGGGCACGGCCCGGCTGACCTGGAGCTGCACCAGCTGGGCCGCTGGCAAAAGGGTCAGGGCGGTGGCCAGGCTATCCAGGGTCACCAGGTTGACGACCAGCCGGCCGCCCGGCCGCAGCCGCGCCTGGGCCAGGGCGATCAGATCCGGCAGCTGGCCGCCGCTGCCGCCGATGAAGACGGCGTGGGGATCGGGCCAAGATGTGCAGGCTTCAGGCGCATTGCCCCGATAGGCCCGCAGGTTCGGCGCGGGAAAGCGGCGCAGGTTCTCCTGGAGGTGCTGGAAGAGAATCTCCCGACGCTCCACCGCGTAGACGGTGGCCGTGGGTCGGGCCCGGGCCGCCTCGATGGAGAGGGCACCGCTGCCTGCGCCGATGTCCCACAGGATCTCCCCCGGGCCCAGGGCCAGCTCTGCCAGGCTCAATAGCCGAACCTCTCGCTTGGTGATCTGGCCACCCTCTGTGCGGAAAGCGGTATCGGGCAACCCTGGTGGCAGGCCCTCCACAGGCCGATTTACCCCGCCGTGTTCTCCTGCCGTGGCCCAGGTCCCTGGATTCCAAACCACCACCACGTTCAGGGGCGCGGCCTGATACCCGCACAACCCAGAGAGGCTCATGCGCGCCACGTGGGCCGTGGGGCCCCCCAGATTTTCGCAGACGGCCACCGCCGTATCCGGCCCCAGGCCGTCATTCAGTAGCGCCCGGCCAATGGCCGCCGGGGTATGGCGCGGATCCGTCAGGATGGCGGCCTTGGCGGCGATCCGGACCGCCTGCACCACCTGGTCCAGGGGGCGGCCATGGGCGCTGACCAGGGTCGCGTCGTGCCAGGGCTCCCCCAGGGCGGCAAAGGCCAGCTGAAACGCAGTCGGCGCGGGCACGAAGCGCAACATCTCGGGCGGGAAAAAACGGCGGAGGGTACTGCCAATGCCATAACAGAGGGGATCGCCAGACGCCAACACGACAGCCTGCTGGCCCCTTCCCCAGGCCTGGTATAAGCGCGCCCGAAGTGCGTCCATATCTGGGCCCAGGAGGAAAGTCTCCCCCTGGAAGTGGGGAAAGTACGACAGGTGACGGCGCCCACCCACCAGCAGGTCCGCCGCCTGGATCTGGGCCAGCAGGTCCGGCGGCAGGCCGGATGCACCGGCCGCGGTCAGCCCTACCACCAGGATCGGCTTCATGGCTCCCCCTCCCCGTCCAGCGGGCTGTCATCGTCATAGGCGTGGCCCGGATCGGCCGCCAGCCGCTGTACCAGGGTACTTCTATCCCGGGCCGGCGGTCGGCGGGATGGGCGGTGATGCCGGGCACGGGCCAGGACCGTGCCGTCGAAGTCCACCAGAATGGTCTCCAGCTCCAGATCGCCCCCTTGTTTTTGAACGAAGGCCGTGCACTGTTCCAGGGCCAGGGCCACCACCCGCTCCACCGGCGCCATGTTCTGCCAGGCCTGGCAAAGCTCCAGGAAGTGCCGTCCGGTGTTGGCCTGCTCCACCGCCTCTGCCAGCCCGGCCGGCGCGCCCACATCCCGGCAGATCTGGGCCAGAAAGGCCAGGTCCACCTGGTTGCCTGCCACGTGGGTGGTCATGTGGCCCTGGGCCGTCTTGATCATCTTGCCGATCATGCCCACGAAGGCAGCAGCCGCCACGCCCTGGGCCACGCAGGTCTTCAACGCATCGCCGGTAAAGACGCTCACCTGGACGAAGGCCACTTCGGGCAAGTCGGGGAAGAGCTGCATGGCGAAGCGTTCCGAGCGGCCGCCGGTGGTCAGCACAAGTTTGGGCACATGGTTTTGAGCGGCCACCTCCACCGCCTGGATCACGCTGGCCCGCCAGGCCGCTGTGCTGTAGGGGTAGACCTTGCCGGTGGTGCCCAGAATACTGATGCCCCCCACGATGCCCAGGCGGGGGTTCAGGGTACGTCTGGCCAGTTCCTCGCCTGCCGGCACGCTGATCTCCACCTCCAGTCCCTGCCGCTCCAGGAAGGCAGGCGACCATCCCGCCGCTTCCACCCCGTCCCGGACGTTGGCACAGATCTGTTGGCGGGGCACCGGGTTGATGGCCGGGCCACCCACCTCCAGGCCCAACCCCGGGAGGATGACCCGCCCAACGCCCGGTCCTCCCTTCAGGTGGATGCCCGGCGTCTCCACCACGCGCACCCGGGCGCAGATGAGCGCGCCGTGGGTCACGTCCGGGTCGTCGCCGGCATCCTTGACCATGCAGCAGTAGGCTTCGTCGTCGGTTCGCTGGCACTCCACCGGCGTCATGGTCGCGGTCTCGCCGATGGGCAGGGTGATGGTTACCCTACCCGGCCAGCGGCCGGTGAGGAGAGCGATGGTGGCTGCTTGGCTGCGGCTGCCGCGTTGCTGCCGGTGGTGTAGCCGGTGCGCTTACCGGTCCGGTTCCGGGGTGGTACAGGGTACTCACTCATGTCAGGACCTCCCAGTACAGTCTGGCGTAAATACCACGGCAGAAATTCGGCGGCATTACCTCTGGAGGATACTATCGGCGAATTTCTGCCGGAATTTACCAGGGGTCAGTCTGTCTCCGTGGCCGGCACATCCGCTGCCAGCCGCAGCAGGGCGTTGACGATGGCGACCGCGACGGGCGAACCGCCCTTGCGCCCCTGGGTGACGATCCAGGGCACCTGTCGGAGCCGGGTGAGGGCCTCCTTGCTTTCGGCGGTGCTCACGAAGCCCACAGGCACGCCGATCACCAGGGCCGGCCGGGCCTCTTCCTGCTCGACCAGGCGGATGATCTCGTAGAGGGCGGTGGGCGCGTTGCCGATCACCACCAATCCCTTGTCCACCAGGCCCTGCTCCCACGCCAGGCGAATCCCCGCCGCGCTGCGGGTGATGCCGCTGGCCCGGGCTCGGGTGGCACAGGCCGGGTCGGCCACGAAACAGTGGAGGGAGCCGCCCAGGGCCTGCAGCCGCGACTCGCTGATGCCCGCCCGCACCATGTTCACGTCGGTGACCACCGGGCACCCCCGGCCCAGGGCCGTCGCGCCGGCCTGGACTGCCCCGGGCGCAAAGCGGGTGATGGTGGCGAAATCGAAGTCCGCGGTGCTGTGGATGATCCGCTCGATCACCGCGGCCTCCGGCCCGGCCCATGTCAGACCCAGCCGGCCCAGCTCCTGACGAATGATGGCAAAGGAGCGGACGGTAATGGCTGTCGGATCGTTCAGGGGGGTGTTCATGGGGCTGGCTCGCCTCCCATGGCCTGGATATGTTCCTGCCAGTAGTGATAGGTCTTGGCCACCGCAGTGACCACGTTTTTGATCTCCTCCGCCAGGCGAAAGTTGGGCCCGGCGGGGAGGTAGAGGACCGCCCCTTCCCGCCGGGCAAAGACATTCTCCACCACGATGGCCCGCAGCAGCCAGATGGCCATCTCCTCACTTTCACATCGGAGGCCAATCCAACCGGGCGAGGCGCTCTGCACCACCGGCAGGTCAGTCACCAGGTGGAGGCCCCGCGCCAGCTCCTCCAGCACTCGGGCGTAGCCTGCCGGGTCGGCCGCGCAGGCAGCCGGCTCCACCGGTTCCAGCAGCTGGCCCCGGTGGGGCGGTCCCCCGGCCAGGGCCAGATCGCAGAAGTCGGCCCAGATCCGGTCCCAGGCCACCCGTCCCTCCCCATCGAACTGGAGGGGAGCAGCCCCCATGGGTGCTGGAGAGACGGCCTCGCCAGCCCGATAGCGGGGCGGCAGCAGCCAGGCCAGACGCGGGTCTACGCCGTGATCGTGGGGAATACCCCGCAGGCCGTGGTGGTGATCCGAATACTGAGGCAGGCCGAATTCGTCTTCGAAACCGGTCATCTGGATCCGATACTTGCAGAGGTCGCAGGTCATGGAGGCCGTGCCGTTCACCGCTTCGGCATAACGTTGGACGAGGGCTTCCAGGACGCCGTCATGGGGCCACAGATAGGAGGCGCAGTGAATCCTCGCATCCGGATATCGCTCCTGGGCTGCGGCCACCTGCCGCTGGATCTGACGGTAGATGCGCCCCGTGAAGAGCAGATAGGGCAGGACGACGATGCGCCGGGCGCCCAGGCGGACACACCGCTCGATACCATCGGCCACGGAAGGTGCGGCCAGGCTGAAAAAGCAAAAGTCCACCCAGGCCACCCCCCGTCCTTCATAGAGGAGGCGGGCCGCGCGGGCCACCTCTCCGTTGCTGTCGGGATCCCGGCTGCCCCGCCCCACCACCAGCAGCGCAGTTTCGGTATCCGGGCAGCTGGGGTCAACCGCCAGGCAGGTTGCGGCCCGGTCGGCCAGGGCCTGGATCAGGGGGTACTGGGCGCCCAGGGGTACGCCATAACGGAACTGGACGTGGGGCCACGTCTGCCGGGCCCAGTTGAGGATGGCCGGCACGTCGTTTTTCTGGTGGCCACCAGGCCCCAGGAAGAGGGGCAGGGCCACCACGGTCTTCGCTCCACCCGCCACACAGGCCCGGATTCCCTCCACAATGGGTGGATGGGCAAACTCCAAAAAGCAGAGCCGGACCGACCGTTGCAGGGTCTGACCGAACCGGTCGGCCAACGCCTGGCATTCGCGGATAGCCGCCTGGTCCCGGCTGCCGTGTCCGATAAGCAGGATCTGCTCTGTCTGTGTTCCATTCATCCCTTGTCCACTCCTTCACCCATCACTGCCTGCCGGCCTGGGCTGCAGGTCCTGTTTCCATCCGGGACCTCCGCCGTGCGGTATGGATACCACACCTACTGGCCAGCCAGGCTTCCCGGGGCTGGCCCCAGAAAGACAACCTGCAACAGACCACTCCGGGGGTGCCGCTCCACCAGGGCCTCCACGCCGTACACCGCCCGGATCAGGCCGGGGGTCAGCACCTGCTCCGGCGGTCCCGAAGCCACCACCGTCCCCCCGGCCAGCAGATAGAGCCGGTCACAATAGCGGGCCGCCAGGTTCAGATCGTGCAGGGCAGCCAGCACCGTCACCCCCAGCCCTCGGACCAGGCCCAGAATTTCCATCTGGTAGCGGATGTCCAAGTGGTTGGTGGGCTCGTCCAGCACCAGCAGTCGCGCCTGCTGGGCCAGGGCCCGGGCGATGAGGACCCGCTGCTTCTCGCCTCCCGACAAGGTGTGGAAGAGCCGGTGGGCGAACGCCTGCATCTGGACCCGTTCCAGGGCCTCGTCCACCAGGGCCAGGTCGGCCGGGCCGTCCCGGTCCAGAAGCCCTTTGTGGGGATGGCGTCCCAGCATCACCACCTCGTGGACGGTCAGGTCGAAGTCGCCGCCCCGCTCCTGGGCCACCACTGCGGTGCGCCGGGCTGCTTCCCGCGCGCCCAAGGCCCAGACATCCTCGCCGTCCAGGCGCACCCGGCCGGCATCCGGCCGCAGCACCCGGTAGATGGTGCGCAACAGGGTGGACTTGCCGCTGCCGTTGGGGCCGATCAGGCCCACGAATTCCCCCGGCGCCACATCCAGCAGGATGCTGTCCACGATCCGGCGCCCGTGGACAGTCCAGGTGACATCCTCCACGTAGAGCTTCAGGGGCACAGCGTCCACGACACACCTCCTCACAGCCCATCCCGCAGGGCATCCCGACGGGTGCGCATGAGCCAGATGAAAAAGGGGCCGCCCAACAGCGCGGTGATCACCCCCACCGGCAGCTCCACCGGAGCAAAGGCGGTGCGGGCCACCAGGTCCACCCAGGTGAGGAAGAGGCTGCCGGCTAAGGCTGCCACGGGCAACACCCGCCGGTGGTCGCTGCCTACCACCATGCGCACCATGTGGGGCACCATCAGGCCGACAAAGCCGATGGCGCCGCTCACGGCCACCATCACGCCGGTGACCACCGAAAGCACCAGGAAGAGCTGCCGCCGGAAGCGGTGGACGTCCACCCCCAGGGTCGTGGCGGTCTCGTCGCCCATGACCAGGGCATTGAGGCTGCGGGCCCGGAGCTGCAAGTAGCCGCAGCCGGCCAGCAACACCGCCACCGGCAGGGTGAGATCGGGCCAGTCTTCGCCGTCCAGGCTGCCCAGGAGCCAGGAGAGCACCGACCGGGCCAGCTCCCGGTTGTCCGACGTCAGAATCAGGAAGCTGGTGAGGCCCGAGAAAATGTAGGCGCAGGCTACCCCGGCCAGGATCAGGCGGATGGGCGAGAGGCGCCCGCCGCTCTGGGCCAGCAGGAAGACCGCGCCGAAGGTCAACAATGCGCCCGCGAAGGCCCCCAAGGAGATGGCATAGAGCCCGGCGAAGGCGAACCATCCCAGCTCCAACACCGAGACCGCACCCACCGAGGCGCCCGCGGAGACGCCCAGGATGTACGGGTCGGCCAGGGCGTTGCGCACCACGGCCTGCATGACCACCCCCACCGTGGCCAACCCTGCACCCACACATACCGCCAGCAGGACCCGGGGCAGCCGGATGAGCCAGACGATGTTGAGCTGGGCAGCATCCCACGGACCCAGGCCATCCCCCAGGAACCGGTCAGCCACCATCTGCCAGACCAGGCCGGGCGGGATGGAGACGGGACCGATGGCCACGGCCAGGACGACGGTCGCCAACAACAGGCCGGCCAGCGCGGCCACCAACGCCCAGCAGGGAGCCCGGCTGTACCCGGCACCCACCGGCCGGGCCGGCCTGGAGAGGGTTGTTGACATCCCAGGGTCACTCCCCGTTGGCGGCGAACCGTTCCGGATAGAGTCCCCGGGCCAGGTCCACCACGGCCTGGGCGTTGCGCACTCCCAGGGTGGTGGAACTGAAGGGGAGCACCACAAAGCGCTCCTGCTGCACCGCCGTGATGCTGGCGTAGGCCGGGTTGGTACGCAGCAGATCGATCTTCTCCTGAGCCGGCGACCAGTCGGCGTCGATGACCACGATGGCCTGGGGATCCCGGGTGATGACCTCTTCCCAGCTCACAGAGGCCCAACTGCCGCTGGCGTCGGCGAAGATGTTCTGGGCGCCGGCTGCCTCCAGGATCATATTGGGCGCGCCACAGCAGGCGCCGGCGAAGGGCTCATCGTCGCCGCTGTCAAACCAGAAGACCCGCAGGGACTCCCCCTCCTGACCAGTGGCAGCCGCCACCTGGTCCAGTTGGGCCTGCATGGTGGCCACCAGGGCCTCGGCCCGGTCGGCCACGCCAAAGATGCGGCCGATGTCTCGAATCTCGGCATAGACCGTTTCGAAGGTGACCCGGTCCGGGCGCAGGGCCGGGTCCTCGCAGGAGGGCGCCGACAGGTAGGAGCGGATGCCCAGCTCCAGCAGGCGCGCCCGGGGCCCCGCGGCCTCGTCGCTGAACGCGCTGCGGTAGGCGCCGTAGACGAAGTCCGGCTCGGCCGCCAGCAGCACTTCCTGGGAGGGGTACTCGGCTGCCAGGACGGGAATGGCCTGGTAGGCTTCCTGCAGCTCGGGGAGGATGGCGTCGTCCAGGTAGGCGGTGCCCACCATGTGGTCGCCCAGCCCCAGGGAGAGCAGGATCTCCGTGGCGGCCTGGTTCATGGTGACGGCCCGGGAGGGCGGTGCCGGGTAGGAGATAGTTAGCCCGCAGTTGTCGATGGTCACTGGGAAGCCAGCGGGGCTTTCCACCGGCCGCGGGGTGGTGGCAGAGGGCAGGGTGGCGGTGCAGGCGGCCAAATACAGGGCCGCAAGCCCGCCTGCCATCAACCGGACAAATGAACGGGTATACGGGCGGACGTATCGGCTGGGCGGCTCACATATAATTGACTTCACTGTCGAAACCACAGATTTTACAGATGAACACAGATTTTGCCAGATTGCTCTCTGGAAATCCTCCGCACCCTTTGCGTCTCGGCGGTGATGAAATCCTTTTTGCTGGCGAACCACAATCTCCTCCTCCGAAAGAACAAGGCGCCTCCTCCCAGGGAGAAGGCGCCGGAAACAAAAAAGCCGCCAGAAGGCGGGCGAGACACAAGGGCGATTTAATAACGAATGTCCCTTGCGTTCGGCCTCCTCTCTCCACGAAGGTGGTCACGAACGGACGGTGAAGGCGGGTATTCGGGCTTGGCCGCAGGGGCCTTACCGTTGCGGGACAGCGCCGGACTGGTCCAAAGGACGTCACCGGTCTTCCCCCATTGTGCGCCACGCATCCGGGCGTCTGGCGCACCTCCACCGATGGGCTATGCAGTTATGGGTCTGAGTATAGTCGTCTCCCGCCGTCCTGTCAAACTTGGCCGATGGCGTGGGTGCAAGTAAGAGTTGTCAGTGAAGTAGGAATAGAAGGACCTCCGAAGATGTGTAGAATAGAACACTAAAACCAAACCCAATCTACCATCCAGGAGGTCCAAATGGAGTTTAGCACAGACGAGACAAAGAGGGAAGCATTTGTGCAGACGGTGCAAGGGCGAATGGGACAGCTGGCGGAGCGGCTGTATGAATGGATGGCGCAGGAGCTGCGCCCAGTGACGGAGATGGAGGCCGAAGTGGCTCAGGTGATATGGCAGCTGGGGAGGGAGTTGTTGCAAGTCCTCTGTGAGCAGAGGGTCCCCAGGTATCCGGAGGCCCAGATCCGTTGTGAGTGCGGTGAGACAGCCGAGTATGTGCGCATGCGCACGGGACAGATGAAGACCCAGTGGGGGGTATTGCGTTTGCGACGGCCCTATTATCTGTGTGAGAGCTGCGGGCAAGGCTGCTATCCCGTGGATGAGGCGCTGGGCTTCTGTGCGGGGAGCATCAGTGCCGGGCTGGAGGAGTTGCTGGCGTATGTAGGCAGCCAGCTGGCCTTTGATGAAGCGGCTGGCCTGCTGGAGCGGCTCCGGGGGCTCTCGGTGTCCAGTGGCCGCATTCGCTGCGCCACGGAGGAGCTGGGCAAGCGGGTCCAAGCGGAGGAAGCGCATGCGGTGGAGCAGGCGTGGGAGCAGGGAGAAACACCGCCGGTGACTGCGCCTTTGCCTCCCTCGCAACCGTTCTATATCTCCATGGATGGCGTCTCGGTGCTGATTCGTACGCAAGGGGGCAGGGAACAGAAATTGGGGGCGGTCTACACGACCCGGGCCAAGCCTGCTCGTCAACGGCCTGATGAACTGGAAATCCGGGCGGAGGAGATATCCTTCTACACGGAGATGGCCGATGCCGAGACCTTTGGCCGGGGGCTGTGGCTGGAGGCCCAGCGGCGAGGCCTTGCCCAGGCCAGGCAGGTGGTGGTCATCGGCGATGGGGCCCCCTGGATCTGGCGTTTAGCCGAGGAACATTGCCCGGGAGCCATCCAGATCCTGGACTGGTACCATGCTAGCTCCTACATCTGGAAAGCGGCCCAGGCCATCTACGGACCAGGGAGTGACCTGGGCAAACAGTGGGCCACGCATCGCCTGGACCAGTTGTGGGAAGGAAAGCTGGACCCCCTCCTCAAGGAGCTGCAAAAATATGCCACCCACCAAGCCGTCCAGGAGGCCATGGCCTATTACCAAAACAATCGCACCCGCATGGACTACCCCCGCTACCGCCAGATGGGGCTCCAGATCGGCAGTGGCGTCATCGAGTCAGGCTGCAAACATGTCATCGCCCATCGCCTCAGACAGGCCGGCATGCGCTGGACCCAAGAAGGTGCCCAGGCGGTCGCCAAACTCAGGGCCAGGCTCAAGAGCGGCCGCTGGCAGGAAACGGCTGCTCTCATCCCTCCCCCAAAACGCTCTTATCACCGCTCTGCCGCCTGATGACAACTCTTACGTGCACCCGGAGATGCCGAGATGCCCGGAGATGCCGGAGATGCTGCAGCGTGGGGCCGGTGTCTCGTTGGGGTGGTCTCCAGCCGCACGGTTTCACCGGTTTCAGGCGGGTGAAGGAAGGGCGGCGGGAGCCATCAGCCGGGCACAGGGTCGGCGGTTATGGCTGGTGGGGCTGGGCTGTGGGCAGGCTGGCCAACTTGCGCCATCGCTCAGCCGCACCGTGGCGGAAGAAGGCCGGGTCGAAGTCGGCCAGGAACTCCCAACCTTCGGTGGCCAGCCCTTCCTGGACCTCCTCGGTCAAATCGAAGGAGAGGCGACGGCCGTCGGTCATCACCTCGAAATGCAGGATGTCATCCTGGCCATCGTCAATGATGGCGACGATGCAGGGGCGGTCGGTGCCCAGGGGCTTGCGGAAGTAGGCCGCGGAACAGCGTGCACAGAAGGGCAACGCGGCGTCACAGAAAGCGCGGTTGAGGATAATGCGCATGGGAGCGCTCCTTTCTTGCCGATTAAACACTCCCCTGTGCAAGAGCATAGCCTACCGCCCACTGCACCGGATGGGGCGAATGTCCCCTCTTTTTCAGGACAATCCTGCCAAGGCTATTTTCGGTATCAGTGCCGGAAATGGCGGGTGCCGGTGAAGGCCATGGCCAGGCCCAGGGCATCGGCCGCCGCGATCACCTCCTCATCCCGCATCGAGCCGCCAGGCTGAACCACGGCGGTGATGCCATATTTGGCGGCGGCCTCGATGCCGTCTGGGAAGGGGAAGAAAGCGTCTGAAGCCATGACGGCTCCCTGGGCCCGCTGGCCGGCCTTATGCCCGGCCAGCATGACCGAATCCACCCGGCTCATCTGGCCAGCGCCTATCCCCACGGTGGCCCGACCTTTGGCAAAAACGATGGCATTGCTCTTGACATGGCGGGCCACCCGCCAGGCAAAGGCCAGGTCGGCCAGCTGCTCAGGGGTGGGCTGCTGCCGGGTGACGATCTGCCAGTTGTCCGGATCCATGTCGTTTTGGCTGCGGTCCAGCTCCTGGACCAGGACGCCACCGTAGATGCTGCGCAGGCTGAGGGGGCGCAGGGCAACGCCCGTGGGTTGGACGATGCGCAGGTTCTTTTTCTTGCGCAGGATCTCCAGGGCCTCCTCCTCGTAGGCCGGGGCGGCCACCACTTCGATGAAGAGGGAGGACATGCGCCGGGCCGTTTCCGCGTCCAGGGGCCGGTTGACAGAAATGATGCTGCCAAAGGCGCTGACGGGATCGGAGGCCAGGGCCTTGTCGTAGGCGTCGGCCAGGGTGGGGGCGCTGGCCAACCCGCAGGGGTTCCCGTGCTTGATGATGGCCACCGTCGGCTCCCGGAAGTCCTGTGCGGCCTGCCACGAGCCATCCAGATCCAGCCAGTTGTTGTAGCTCATCTCCTTGCCGTGGAGCACCTCGAAGGGAACCTGCTCGCCAGCGTAGATGTAGAGCCCGCCCTGCTGGTGGGGATTTTCGCCGTAGCGGTTGAGCTGGGCCAGCTTGAGATCCACCAGGATGTGGCCGGGCATGGGTGTGTCGTCGGGTTCCCCGATCTGGTCGGCCAGGTAAGCAGCGATGGCCGTGTCGTACTCGGCCGTGTGGCGGAAGGCCTTCACCGCCAGCCGTTTGCGGAACATGGACGACGTGCCACCCTGGGCGAAGGCCTCTGCGACGGCGTCGTAGTCGGCCGGGTCGCAGACCACCGTCACCGATTCATGGTTTTTGGCCGCGGCCCGCAGGAGGGCCACGCCGCCGATGTCGATCTCCTCCACGGCCGTGGCCAGGGTGGCGTTGACCTGGGCGATCGTCTCCCGGAAGGGGTAGAGGTTCACCACCACCAGGTCGATGGGGGCGATGCCATGCCGCCGGAGCTCGTCCAGGTGGTGGGCCGTTCGCCGGGCCAGGATGCCACCGTGGATGGCGGGATGCAGGGTCTTGACCCGGCCGCCCAAGATTTCGGGGAAGCCGGTGACATCTTCCACGGCCCGCACCGGCAGCCCGGCGTCGGCGATGGCCCGGGCTGTGCCGCCGCTGGCGATGAGCTCCACGCCGGCGTCATGCAGGCGACGGGCAAACTGGGCCAGGCCGCTTTTGTCAGAGACCGAGAGCAGAGCACGTAGTTGGGACATCTTCCCTCTTTCCTTTCATATCGGTTAGGTCGTAGTCCTGTGGGCAACCATTCATCACGGATGGAAATCAAACAATCCAACAGGCAAACAAAAAGGGCAGTTGAACTCCTGTACAGGAGTTCAACTGCCCCGCCCAGGCGCTCGACGGTCAGATCCTTCCCGCGATCCTTCTCCCTCGTGGTCTGTTCCACATGCAGGACGACGCCTGCTGCAGGTTGTCTACAGCTCATCGACCTGGCTCGCCAGTCGAAGGACCGCGCCTCGGTTGTCGCTGCTTGAGTATAGGCTTTCATCCGCCCTGTGTCAAAAGGAAGCATCCCGGGGGCTGCACCGTCAGTCGGGCGCCAGCAGCTGGTCTACTGGTGTGGGCTGGGCAGGCCATCGGCCTTCCCGCATGAGCCACTCCTTCTCCGCCTGCAGGGTGGCGTACAGCGCCGGAAAGCTGTGGCGCAAGGCCGGCGTCCGCGCGTATTGGGTGAGCAACGAGTGGATCACGCCCACGTACAGCTCCATGGGCGCTGTCTGGGCCAGCCGCTGCCGAAACAACATATCGTTGACGCCCCACCGGAAGCGGTTCCGGGAGATGAGGGCTTCTGCTTCGGCGGCCAGCTGGTCGGCCACAGCAGGTCTGAAGCCCGGGCTCAGGGCCAACAGCGGCGCCGGGGAGCGCACCACGTACAGGGTCATATGCGGCACGGCAACCCCTTCCAGGGTGCCGCCGAAGGAGAAGAAACCCAGCCGTTTATTGACCCGGTCGCTGACCAGGATTCGCCCCACCGCCACCGAGATGGGCAGGCGTAAGGTAGGTTCCAGGTGAAAGGTGGTCACGGTGACCAGGCCCTGGGTATCCACCACCGGCAGGCGCAGGGCCTCGGGATCAAAGTGGGCCAAGGTGGGCGTTCGCCGGATGGCCACCAGCAGGCCCTGGTGGCCCGGGCAACGGGGGTGGAGCTGGGGCAGCAGGTCGTAGCCCAGGTGTTCCATATGTTTGAGCCACGCAGCAATGGTTGGTTCTTCCATGTCTGCTCATCCCTGTGGAGGTCCGATCTCGCCTTGCCACTCCCCATTGTACCCTGATCGGCCCCGTTGGCCTGCATCGGGGTGACCGCCGAATATGGGGCAGAATGGGCAGACCGTGGTAGAATAGGCAGGGCGGTTCCTGTCCGGGCGCTCTCCGGCAGGCAGACCCCATGCCAGCATCCACCCACAAGCAGAATGTCCACGCAAAACGAGGAGTTCATTCCATGAAACTTGAACATGTCGCCATCAACGTGCCCGATCCCGCGGCCATGGCCCGCTGGTGGGGCGAACACCTGGGCATGCGCACGGTGTTGGCCTCTCAGGATTCTCCCTACATCCACTTCATCGCCGACGAGGCGGGCAGCATGTTGGAACTCTACAACAACCCTGCCGCGCCCATGCCGGACTACGCTTCCATGAACCCCTTTAACCTGCACATTGCCTTCTCCTCCGCCGACATCGAGGCGGACCGCCAGCGGCTGATCGCCGCGGGCGCCACCCCGGTGGGTGAAATCACCACCACCCCGGCTGGCGACAAGCTGGCCTTTCTGCGGGATCCCTGGCAGGTGCCCTTTCAGTTTGTCCAGCGCAAAAAACCCCTGTTGGGCGAATAGGTAATACCGGCTAGAGACCGGCTAGAGAAAAGGCGTGGAGCAAGCAGCCATGGAGTACGTGACCCTGGGACGCACCGACCTGCGGGCTTCGGTCATCGGCCTGGGTGCCGGAGGCCCCAGTCGATTAGGCCAGAGCACCGGGCGCAGCGAGGCGGAGTCGGTGGCAGTGGTGCGCCGGGCCCTGGACCTGGGCATCAACTTCATTGACACGGCCCAGGCCTACGGCACCGAACCCATCGTGGGCAGGGCCCTGCGCGCTGTGCCCAGGGAGCAGGTCATCCTCTCCACCAAGATGGGCATCTTTCGGGATGGCCAGCCGGTTCCGCCTGCAGAGGTGGCCGCCGGCGTGGAGGAGAGCCTGCGCCGGCTCGGCGTCGAGTACCTGGACATCTTCCACCTCCACGGCGTCCAGCTGCACCAGTACGACCATGCCATCAACCACGTGGTGCCCGTGGTGCTGCGCCTGCGGGAGCAGGGCAAGGTCCGCTGGCTGGGCATCACCGAGTCCTTCGGCAGCGATACGCGACATGAGGCCCTCCGCCGAGCCCTGGCAGACGACTGCTGGGACGTGATGATGGTGGGCTTCAACCTGTTGAACCAGAGCGCACGGACCCTCATCTTTCCCCAGACCCGGGCCCGGAATATCGGCGTTCTGATCATGTTTGCGGTGCGCCGTGCCCTGAGCAACCCGGAGCGGCTGCGGGCCACCCTGCAACAACTGGTGGAGACAGGCCAGGTGGATCCGGCCGAGCTGGAGCTGGAGGATCCCCTGGGCTTCCTCCTCCACGAAGGCGGCGCATCCTCCCTGCCAGAAGCGGCCTATCGCTTCTGTCGCTACGAACCAGGTGTCCATGTGGTGCTCTCGGGCACCGGCGACGTGGCCCACCTGGAAGAAAATGTTCGCTCCCTGCTCCAGCCGCCCCTGCCGCCGGCGGATGTGGCGCGGCTGCGCGCCCTCTTCGGCCGGGTGGACAGCGTCTCCGGCAACTGAGCGGCTGCATCCATCGACATTTGCCCGGCTTTCTGACAGTCATTTGACGGTTTCCCACCTCCACCCTTGGTGTATAGTGGAGAGGGCAGAGTCCACTGTCTGTTCCGGAGCTCTGGGAAAGGCTGCCAGCACGGCCTTTCCTAGGGCTCCGACCGGTTGCCTCGCCGGACAAACTGAACCCGGGGTGGAGCAGACCGGGATGTGGATGGAACGTAGAACGAATCTGGTGTATTCACAGCCATACAAGGGGATCGCGGGGATGTGGATACCGATGATGGGGAATCTGCGAAGCTGGGGCAAGGGGAGGCGTGCTCCATGGTGCCGCCTGTGGATGGACGAAGGGGGCGCCACGGCCGTTCTGGTGACGCTGCTCTCCATGGTCCTGATCGCGACGGCCGCCCTGGGCGTGGACGGCGCCAATGCCTACCTCCAGCGCTGGCGTGCCCAGAACGCCGCCGATGCCGCGGCTTTGGCGGGTGCCCGCAGTGTGGCCCTGGGCGAGAGCCGCTCCGGGGTGGAAGCCACCATCCAGGAGCTGACCAGGGCCAATCAGGCTTCCCTGCTTTCCTGGGCCTACACCGACGATGGCCGGGGAGTCGTCGTCGAAGTGTCCCGCCGTTTTCCCACCTATTTTGCCGGCATCATCGGCTACCCGGAAGTGACCGTGGTCGCCGAGGCGACAGCCCGCACCGGCCCGGTGGTGGCGGCGGACAACCTGTTGCCTATGACCGTCAACTGCATGCAGAATTTGGTGTTCGGCGAGGAGCATATCCTGTGGGATCGGGAGGGTGAAGGGCCGGGCGTCTTCGGCTGGCTGGACTGGAACGGCGGCTCCCGGAGCAATAACGAACTGGTGGACAACATCGAAAATCCGGCCAACAGCGGCCGCTGGGAGATCGGCGAGCAGATCCCGGCAGGGCCTGGGGTGCAGAATTCCTCCGGCGTACGTAACGCCCTGCGCAACTGGCTCAATCGCCCGGTGACCATTCCCCTCTACAGCCAGGTGACCGGAAACGGCGCCAACGCCCGCTACGAAATCTGCGGCTTTGCCGAGTTTGTCATCACCGATTTCAACTTCCAGGGGCGAAATAAATGGGTACAGGGGCGCTTTCAACGGGCCCTACAACCCGGCAAAGGATCGACCGACCCCAGCGTACCTGACTATGGCCTGCAGGCCGTCTTCCTGGATCGCTGATGTTCACGCCACTGTTCAAGTTCCGATGAAAACCTGGGGCATCACTCCGGCGTGACGTACGCCGCGGTGATGCCCCCGTCCACCACAAACTCCGCGCCGGTGACATAGGACGATTCGTCCGACGCCAGGTAGAGGGCCGCGTAGGCCATTTCCCGGGCCTCGCCAAAGCGGCCCATGGGGATGTGCACCAGACGTCGCTGTCTTTTCTCCTCTGTGTCCAAAAAACGCATCAACATCTCCGTTCGCAGGGGGCCCGGGCAGAGGGCGTTGACCCGGATCCCTTCCCGTGCATGGACCACGGCCAGCTCCCGGGTTAACGCCAGCACGCCGCCTTTGCTGGCCGTATAGGCCAGCTGAGGCGTGGCGGCGCCCAGCAGGGCCACAAACGAGGCCGTGTTGATGATGGAGCCGCCGCCGGCCCGCCGCAGGGCAGGGATACCGTATTTGCACCCCAGAAATACCCCCTTCAGGTTGACCGCCATGGTCAGGTCCCAGATGGCTTCATCGGTATGGACCGCGTCGTCGTCCTGGCTGTGCATGATGCCCGCGTTGTTGAAGAGGACATTGAGCTGCCCGTAGCGGGCCTCGGCCTCGGCCACCATGCGCTGGCAGTCGGCCGCCCTGGACACATCCGCCTGGACAAAGAAGGCATCCCCACCGGCTTCCTGGACCAACCGGACTGTCTCCGCGCCCGCTTCCTGGTTGATATCCACCACCACGACCCGGGCCCCCTCCCGGGCGAACAGCTCCGCCGTGGCGCGGCCGATGCCGCCGCCGCCACCGGTGATCAACGCGACCTTGCCTTGCAATCGCATGGGTTGACTCCTACTGTTTGTCGGTTCGCCGCTGCTGTGGGAAAATGGAGGTTCGCCAGCGTGCCCGGCCAGGTTCCCCCTACCCTGGCTCCCGCACATGGGCTATGGCGGTGAAAATGAAGTGATGAAGAGACCATTGCAGTCCAGGACCATCTCCAGTATAATGGGAGGACCACTTCCAGCGCGCCTCCAGTTGAGCAACAGCGAGCATGACGGACCAGATAGCGGATCCCAACGCTTCTGCGGACCGGCCGGGAAGATCTTTGGCAGATGCCCGGACTCCGGCCGATGGACGCCAATCGACTTTGCCCGGTGTCATTCGGGTGTTGTATGTGGGCCGCCAGAATCGGATGGTGGATCAACTGGCCGCGCTGTTTGCGAGGACGGCGGAGCCCGCCACTGAGGAGCCAGGCGATGAGGGTCCAGGCGGCGGGGAGACGCCCTGGCGCCTAGGGCCCATCGAATTTACGGCTGTGACCAACCAGAAAGCGGCCCTGCATCTGATCCGGACGCGCCCCCCCAAGGTGGTGCTGGTGACGGTCGATGCCAGGCCCAACAGCCGGGGCCGCTTCTGTGAGATGGTCCGCTATCGGCTGCCCACAGCTGCCATCTTCGCCGTGGGTCCGGTCCGGCCGGTGGGCAATGTCCACTTTGACGGCTTCATCCAAGTGCCCCTGGACCATGAAGAGGTGCTGGCCGCCATTCGCCAGATCCAATACGCCAACCATGTCTTGGAACATGGCCCCATCCGCCTCAACGTGGCCACCCGCACGGTCTTCACTCCCCACGGCCAATATCACATGACACCCAAGCAGTGCGCGCTTTTGCAGCTGCTCATGCTGCGCAGGAACGGGGTGGTTGAGCGCCGGGAGATCATGGAGGCGATCTGGAATACCTCGTACATGGAGGACACCCGCACACTGGATGTGCACATCCGCTGGCTGCGGGAATGCATCGAGCCGGATCCTTCCAACCCCATCTACCTGCGGACGGTGCGCGGGGTGGGCTATCGGCTGATCTTGCCCACCCCGGGGAAGGCCCCAGGCGGTTGAGGGCCGCAGCCTGGGACGGGGCTGGACGAGTCAGCTCACCTTGCGCCTGGCTTCCACCACGTTGGGCAGGCGGTCGATCTTGGTCAAGATGCGGGTCAGCTGGGCTGCATCCCGAATCTCCAGGGTGGCGTTGATGACAGCCAGGTTGTCCTTCTGGCCGGTGACCGCCTCCACGCTGATCATGTTGATGTGTTCGTCCGCCACCAGGGCTGCCACGTCCCGCATGAGCCCTGAACGGTCGTAAGCGCTGACCTGGATGCTGACGGGGAAGGTGGCTTCTGGATTGGCCGCCCACTGAACGTCGATCAGGCGGTTCTCTTGCCCCCGGCGCACGATATTGGCCACGTTGGGGCAGACGGTGCGGTGGATGGTCACGCCCCGCCCTTTGGTGACATAGCCCACGATGGCGTCGCCCGGGACGGGATTGCAGCAGCGGCCCAGGTGGGTGAGCAAGCCCTCTACGCCCTGGACTCGAAAGCCGTCATTGGTGGAGCTGCGGCGTCGGTCCTCGGCCCCTTTCTCACCGCCCTCTCGTTCCAGCTCTTCCCAGCGGGCCCGTTCCCGCTCCCGGCGTTCCTTCTCCAACACCTTCTGGGCCAGATGCTGGGAGTTGATGTCGCCATAGCCGATGGCGGCCAGGAAATCATCCACCTTGTCGTAGTGGAAGAGCTTGGCCATATTTTCGAAACTTTCGTTGATGGCCAGCCGCTTCATCTCCTTCTCCAGCATCTGCCGCCCGCGCTGGATGTTCTCTTCCCGCCCCTGTTTGCGCAGCCAGGCCCGGATCTTGCTGCGGGCCCGCTGGGTGGCCACATACTCCAGGTTGGGGTTGAGCCAGTCCCGGCTGGGGCCGCCCCGCTTGGCCGCGATGATGGTCACCTGGTCGCCGTTCTGGAGTTTGTAGTCCAGGGGAACCAGCCGCCCCCGGATATTGGCCCCCCGGCAGCGATGGCCCAGTTCCGTGTGGATGGCGTAGGCAAAGTCGATGGGCGTGGAGCCGGCCGGCAGGTCGATCACGTCTCCCTGGGGTGTGAAGACGTAGACCCGGTCATTGAAGACATCGGTCTTCATGCCGTCCACAAATTCCCGGGCGTCGGTGACCTCCTGGCGCCATTCCATGAGTTGGCGCAGCCAGGCGATCTTCTCCTGGAAGCGGGCGTCGTGTTTCTTCTGTTCCTTGTACTGCCAGTGCGCGGCAATGCCGTATTCCGCAATCTCGTGCATCTCCCGGGTGCGGATCTGGATCTCCATGGGCTTGCCGCTGCGCTTGCTCAACACCGCGGTGTGGAGGCTGCGGTACATGTTGTCTTTGGGGTTGGCGATGTAGTCGTCAAATTCCCCGGGGATGGGCCGGTAGTTGCTGTGGACCACGCCCAGGGCCGCGTAACACTGGGCCTCTGTCTCCACGATGATGCGAAAGCCGTGGATGTCGTAGATCTGGTCGAAATCCACGTCCTTGCGCTTCATCTTGCGGTAGATGCTGTAGATATGTTTGGGCCGGCCACTGACCTCGGCGGGAATACCGGCCTTGGCCAGGAGCTCCTCCAACTCTCGCTTGATCCGGGCCACCCACTTTTCCCGCTCTTCCCGCTTCTGCTGCATGGCCTTGGCCAGCTCCCGGTAGGTGTTGGGCTCCAGGTAGCGGAAGCTCAAGTCCTCCAACTCCCACTTGATCTGCCAGATGCCCAGGCGGTTGGCCAGGGGCGCGAAGATGTCCAGGGTCTCCCGGGCGATGCGTTTTTGCTTGTGTTTCTTCTGGCTGCCCAGGGTGCGCATGTTGTGGAGACGGTCGGCCAGTTTGATGATCACCACCCGCACGTCGTCCACCATGGCCAGGAACATCTTGCGCAGGGATTCGGCCTTGGCGTCGGCGATCCCCTGCTGGACGTTGCTCAGCTCATTGATGCGCTTCAACTTGGTGACACCGTCCACCAGGTTGGCAATGTCCCCACCGAAGTACTCCCGCAGGTAGGCCAAATCGAATTCGGTGTCCTCCACCACGTCGTGGAGGAGCCCCGCGGCCAGGGTGTCCACATCCAGCCGCAGCTCGGCCAGGATGGTGGCCACTGCGATGGGATGGATGACGTAAGGCTCGCCACTGTGCCGTCGCTGTTCCCGGTGGGCATAGCTGGCCACCAGGTAGGCCCGCAGGAGCAGATCCCGATCGGCCGGGGTAAAGCTGGCGGGCACCCGCTGGAGCAGGGTCTCCATGGCCTGAAGCTCCTCGGCCGTGGGCTGGATCTGGATGGTTCCCTTGCGGTCGGCGGTGGGCAGCGATGGCAACTTCTGCAGCGCGGCCAGCAACGGCGTGGCAGGGCGTCCCACCTCCTGCTGGACGGCGGGCGGTGCCTCGGGCTTCGACTCTGGCTCGGCTCTTTCCAGGGCGGACGTGGATTGGGGCGCGTCATCCCGGCCAGGACGGCCTTCGTTCAAGGGAACAAACTGGGCAGCTCCGTTGATGTAGACCTGGACGCTCGGGTCGCCCCGCAGCTCCGTATCCACCGTCAGTTCTGCCTGCCCCTCTTCGGCCACACCGGTTTCGGGGCGAGTGGGTTGTTCGGTCCTATCGTCGGGCTCGCCGCTCGACGCCGGAGCGTTTTCTGTAGTTGGCCTGGCAGGTTGTGTGCCATTGGCCTGGCTATCCATCTTGACAAACATTGGCTCCTCGCCCTCTCCCTGAATATGCACCCTCGTTTGGACCCGAGAAACCGGATGAATCCCCAATGGATATCCGGTGAAAATCCCCCCTCGGTCAGGAATTTCCATCAAAAACACGCCAATAAAGTCGAAAAATGGCAAGCGCCCAAAAATTGTGACAACAGGTTAAGAGATTTAACCATCATTATACCCCCTCTTGAAGCCGCTGGCAATGGGAAAAATCGCCCGACAATCCCCCTTTTCCGGGGCACAGAGCCGGCAGGGATGTTCAGCTTATATCCATGTGACAGGCAAGTGACAGGTATACAGTCATAAAAATTCGCTATGCTGTAAGCGGAACACGAGGGTGTTGCCCGTCAATTGACGACTTCCTGGAGCAGTAGATGTCTTGGCAGGGAAAGGAGGTCGCCCATGAAGTGTGATCAACGATTTCAGTGGATTGGCCAAAAGGACCTGATTTTCTTGAATACAGCAAAACGCCTACAAAAAACATCAAGCGCCACATCAACCCCCCGTCGGCCCGGCCGTGGCCTGCACCGTTTCTGGCTGCGCAGCCTGGGCCTTGGCCTCCTGATCCCAGTTCTGTGGGCCGTCCTGTGGACGGTGCCCGCGGTTCACGCAGCAGAGCCCCGTCTGATGGCGGGGAACCCCCGCTGTGATGATCTGGGGCTGGGGGATCTGGAGGACTTTAAAATCGAGCCGGAGCGGCTCTACATGAACAACGAGGCCTTCGCCGGCAACGACGGCAGCTTCACCGGTACCTACCACCTGGACGGCGTGGGAACGGTGCAGGTAACCGTGACCCGCTGGAAGGATGGGGACGAAGAGAACCAGTTCCGCTGGCAGACGGACTTCCCGGTGGCAGCGGTGATCGTTAAGGCCAAAGGCGCGCTGGTGTACGACTACACCGGCCAGGGGGGCGCCACCGCCGACGAGGGACTCCACGCGCCGGAAGACAAGGGCATCAGCCACATCAACTTCTGTTTCACCAAACCGCCGAAACCTACTCCGACGCCCACACCGACGGCGGAGCCGAGCCCAACGCCCACACCGACGGTGGAGCCCAGCCCGACGCCCACACCGACGGTGGAGCCCAGCCCAACGCCCACGCCAACGGCGGAGCCCAGCCCAACGCCCACGCCAACGGCGGAGCCCAGCCCAACGCCCACACCGACGGTGGAGCCCAGCCCGACGCCCACGCCAACGGCGGAGCCCAGCCCAACGCCCACGCCGACGGCGGAGCCCAGACCGACGCCCACAGCGACGGTGGAGCCCAGCCCGACGCCCACACCAACG